>Ga0075481_10000411_pt1 | contig 15959 bp, 23 predicted proteins | sample DEB08_DNA_11_FD_76337 | JGI IMG/M metagenome (GOLD analysis project Ga0075481, IMG submission 76337) | Aqueous microbial communities from the Delaware River and Bay under freshwater to marine salinity gradient to study organic matter... | ecosystem: Environmental > Aquatic > Marine > Coastal ... | reverse complement strand
CATAATGGCAATATCAGATAGCCAAAAGGTAGATTTATTATGGAAAAAGGTCGGCTTCGGCAAGATGAAGTCAGACACAAACGCCTCAAAGAAAGCACCTAACGAAGCCATAACATCAGACTTAATCGTTAAAACAGATCAAATATGGTCTCAGTCAGGAAGTATTCCAGGCGTTATGCCTAGTGCTAATAGTAGTATTGTAAATGTATATTTAGATAGTGTTAGTGGTACATTAGAAACAACTGAGGATACAACTGCTACAGACAATAGGACTTGGAAAACTGGTGTAACTAATTGGATATCTCCAGGCTTTGGTGCTACATATCAGTTAAAAGTATATGCGGCGGCATCTGGGGCCTCTAATGTTCAAACAGGTGGTTCACAGTTATTTGAAACAGGTTCAGGTAATGATGACCAATGGTACTTTGATTATCAATCAGGTGTGCTACACTTTATAGGTGAAAACTTACCTACAGACATAGGCACAGGTACTAGTAATGTTATTCATGTTAGTGGTGCTGTTTATTCAGGTAGCACAGGCATAAGTGCAGAAGCCAGTGGTGCTAGTGCAACATTATTTAAAGCAGATATGAATGCCGTATATGCCGATGGTGATATTAACACAGGTGATTTACTTGTTGTAACTGATGCAGGTGATGGTGAGTATGGTGTGTATATTTCCAATCAAGATGCTCCTACACAACTAAGTCATTTAACAGCAATAGCAAGTAGAGATAGTGCGGCCAGTGATGCAGGCTCACTTACACAGACTGTACTTTTCAATAGTGGTAATGTAACATTAGGTGATGTTAGTGCTGGTAGTAAAATAGAAGAAGTCATGGTAACTGTTAATACTGTATTTGATGATGCAGGCGCCACAATGAATGTTGGTGATGATAGTGATAACAATAGATTGTTTGAAGATGCTTATTTAGATCTAACTGCTACTGGAACATACGTTGTTAATCCTAGTTATGTTTATACAGGCACATTAGATGCTTCTAATACTATTAAAGTGTATTTAGATGCAGGTTCATCCACACAAGGGAATGTAACTGTAACTACTACTTACTCTTAATTAATTCTAGTATTTCTTTACAGATAGTATTAAACTCGTGATCTTCAATGTCATGCAGTTCTCTCATGCGATCTACAGCACTTTGTATAGCAACTAAAGGATTAGACTTACCCTCTGTAATATGCTTATATACAAAGCCTCCTTGCTTAAACTCTGCTTCTTTTAGTATTTCTTGAACTTTACTGTACATAAGTAAACCCGTGATATTCTTTTAATACATCATAAAATAACGGTTCGCCCTTAGCAATATTTTCAGACCATTCGGCATCAGCATCATCTCCTGCGCCATCACTTATATATTTGTAGCAAATAAAATCTCTATTCATCATTGTGCAAACCTTTGCAAGTGCATAGGCTTCCATATCTATACAATTAAATTTATTATCCATAAGTAAATGTTCTAGCATGTCTAATGTGTCTAGGTTATCACAAAACTGATCTTGTGTTCTACAAATCTTACCTTCTGTACCAAATTGTAAAACATCTTTTACAATGTCTTCGTCCCCAAATGTAACACCAGGCCCACCAACTAAATCTCCGCAGTCCATATCTCCTTGTGCAAAGGTAGTACATCTTATTAGTTCTCCTTTGTCTACACCATACGCACCTCCGGCTGTTCCGTAATTTATTACTGTTTTTATTTCAGGATGACTTGTTAGATAACGTGTTAATACATGCGCCGCGTTAATTTTACCTACTCCTGTAAATAATATTTGTTCCGGAACATAATTAGGTAATTCAGATGCCAAAGCAGATACAACAATATATGACTCGTCTGGTGCTCTTAAATGTTTAAATAATTCTGGTTGTTTAAAGTTCATTGTATGCCTCTATTAAATTTAAAAGTTTTTGTCTACATTTCTTCCATAAAATGCTGTTAGTGTTTGTTAGGTTTGTTTTGTTGTGTAACGATTTCTTTTGTAATTGTTCTGATAAGTTTCTATAATTATCTCTATCAAACATCACACATTGGTCTACTATATTTTGTATTCTTATATGTAGATTACTTTCAGTATCAAAATTAAAATCAAAAAGTTCATCATACATTCTAAATCCATATTCTTCTAACATCAAATGATGTCCTTGATTTGCAACACAGATAAAAGGATGTCCGTTTAGTATAGGCATCATTGTTTTTTCTGAGAACCAATTATAGTTTGTACTGTTTACATTTTCACTTATCAAAGAGAACAAACATTTTTCATAAACATAAGAAGGGTGCCATCTCCTTACAGGTGTTCTTCCTCCATTGTCTACTCGTTCTAAGTTATCTTCTTCTAAGGTCATTGCTGGTAATGTTTTTAATTGCCCTATCCAATCTTCGTCGAAGTCTTTTGGCAATAGTTTTGCAACATGATTAATAACAGATGCATTGACTTCTTTAGGTGGTTGATACGATACTACGTTTCGTTCTTCTAATTTATGTTTTACTAATTCATAATGTAGTAAGAATTTATCCTGTGTCCATCTAGCCTTTAAGTTATTAAAGTTATAAGGTTTGTCATATGTATTAATGTGTAGTCTAGGTAACGGCTCTAATAGATTTAAATAGTTGTTAACCATTCTTACAAAAAAGAAAGGAAAGCCAACATGTCCAGGCAGGTAGTCATCGTACACAGAAAGCATACTATCTAATAAAATAACATTAGTATATTTTTCTAAGAAATCAATTGAACTGTCTGCAATAACTAATGGTTCTTGACTTGAAAACACGATACACTTATTATACATTTTAGAATACTTTGCTACAAACTGTTCTAAGTCATGTGTAGTTCTACTACCAAAATCTAAAAACACAATACCCTCGTTAGGATCTTGTGTCCACTCATATTCTATTCCACAAGAGTCAAATACATTATGAATAGATGTTAGTTTATTAAAATACCAAATCAAAGAAGGATCGATATCTTCTTGCTCTAGGTTGTTTTCACCTATAATGTTTTTATAGTATAGTTTGATTGTTGTCATCTGTTATAAAGAAACTGTTAATTTTAGGTGTAGTTGCTATAATGTTTTCTGCAAACTGCGTTGGATTTTTAAAGTTATGACTTATACAGTTACCTAGTTGATGTCTACCTGGTCTAAACATATCTTTATCTAAATCTAAATATTCTCTTACATTGTTTTCAGTTATCCATCTATCGTATAAATCTAATGCATCTTCCCATTCTGTTTTAGTACAACTTGTCCAATCATATTGTACCCAAGGATTTAATTCTATTTGCTGACTCACCATGTTTTTGTGTACTAATTCTATATCATCTGTTACACTACAAGTAAATAAATCTTTGCCTACAGTACCAAAGTCTAATTGTAGAGGGCCAAAGTCTCTTTCTAATGTAAAATCTCTATAGTCTTCTGGATCGAGTATCGTGTCAGCATACGTAGGCGACTCAAATTTTAAACTAGTAAAGAACCATTCCTTTTCTTCTAATGTTTTTGTTTCTTTATCAATAGGAGGATTTTCATTAAAGTGTACTAATAAATTTATACTTTGTAATTTGTTCCACAGTTCTTCACTTAATGCAGACGGAACTATGCCTTGCTTAGTTCTTTCTTCTAACTCAGCCATTCTAGTTTCAAAGTGATCGTGTAATTCATTTAGGTTCTTTTCTCTAGGATCAAATACATCTGTGGTATTTAATTTTAAGTCTTCTGGAATACCAAACCATATATCTTTTCGTGTGTTAAGATTATCTATAATTTTATTCATCTCTTCTCGAGATTCAAGTAGATTACTTTTGTTTACACCTCTGTAAATATCGTATATAAAATTAAAAAAGAAATCTTTATTGCCTTGATAATGCCAAAGCATCGCTGAATGCATTCTAGTTTTGTAGAGGTCTACAAATTTATTAGTTAAAGGCAAGTCATTGAGTTGCCAAGTTATAATATTTGTATTAGGTTGCTGTAATAAATCAGTTGGATCTTTTAACCAAAAAAGATCTTTAGATGTATTACTACCAAGGTAATTTATTTCTCCTGGTTCATAAACAACATGATATCTCATTCGAGTCCTAAAGTTATATTAGGTGATGTGTTCTCGTTGACAAATGTAAAAATTCGTTGTACATGATCTATATCTTTTTGATCTCTTACACTACATACTTCATTAGCAAAATGTAGTTCTACATTATTCTCTACTGCCAATTTTAAAATTGTTTGTCTTCTAAAAGGATCATCAGGTAAGCAGTAGATACTACAGCATACGATAGCATCTATATTATAACCTGTAATAAATTTTTCTAAACTAGGAAACCAATCCAAGTATTCGTTTTCAAACTGATAGTCATTTATTTCAATGCCATGTTTTTTACAATACTGTCCTATAATAGAACGTTGCATAGGTAAAGGCAAAGGACTGCTGAACTTACTGTTCCAGCCTGCATAACTAATCCATTTTTTATTAGTGTCTACTTCTCTAATATCATCTTTCTCACCAATAAATCTAAAGTATCCACCTGGCAGTTTTCTATGATAGTGTCCACCCTTTGGAAGTATTCTACCATCCATGCTCCAACGTGTTATATCTGTGTCGTTATTGAAGTTACCATGTATATGATGTTGCTGAAATAAATGTGCTTGACCTGGATCTAATGTTACTGGAAAGCAATGTTCAGCACATTCATCTTGTATTTTATCTATACTCCAACGTTCTTCGTATGCTTGTTTTGTTATTTCATCTGACTCGTCCCATCCCATAATCTGCATTGAATTATTGCCATAACATTTTGTAAAAGGTGTCCATACTGTTCTTAAGCCTAAGCCGTTACCTACCCAGATACCCTGGTGAAATTGCAATAGCCTGCCTTCCTTGCCTTGATTAGGTATTACCATTCTTATAGTAAAGAATCGTTGTATCATCCAATCGTCTTGATCAATAAGACCTGGAACTATGTCTAAATAGTATTGATCTACTTTTTCTATAAAGTCTGAGTCTCCTGTACGTTGCTGTAAGTATGCACCTAGTTGACTTACTTCAGTTACACTTAATACCTTATGTACAGTTTCTAATGATTCAACTTGAGGGAACTTTTCCTTTGCTACGTTTAACCAAAACTCAGGCCAATTATGCTTATCTAAATCGTATTCTAATGTTTGATTATCCCACCTAGGATCTAAAGATTGGAGTGTCATATGTTGTCCTGTATAATAAAAACTATATTTATCTGGTTATAAATAATGATATGCGTATTTCACGGATAACATTTGAAGAGATAGATCACATATGGAAAAAACACTTGTGGCCTAATAGATCTAGTGCAATAGAAACTCATAGTGCTATGACATGGCCATTCGAAGGTAAGCCTGATCAATATGATATGAAAGTATTTGAATACCCTGCTACTTTTTGGGGAGCATATCTAGATAATAAGTTAGTAGGTGTAAATTCAGGACACAAAACTACTGACGAACAATATCGTAGTAGAGGTATATGGGTAGATCCTAAGTATAGAAAAAGAGGTGTTGCTCAAATGTTATTCTTAATGACGGCACATCAGGCTAAAGTTGAAGGATGTGAAATGTTATGGAGCATTCCAAGAAAAACCGCTCTGCCAGCCTATACCAAATATGGTTTTCAAACTGTAGGCGATTATATTGTTACTGAAACGTCAGAAGCAAATATCTATGTTAGTCTTGCTTTAAATAATCAAGCATAGTATAAACATCACTTACTTCAAATGGATCACCGTCTGCATTATCCTTTAAGCCTTGCTCAACAAACATTGCTTCTACAACACCATTGTTTACAATCATGCTGTATCTCCAACTTCTAGGGCCAAAACCAATGTTAGATTTATCTACTAGAAAACCTAATCTTCTAGTAAACTCACCATTTCCATCTGGCAATGGTTTAACATTTTTGATGTCCATGCTTCTGCACCAACTGTTCATTACAAAGGTATCGTTTACACTTAGGCAATATACTTCGTCTATGCCATTCTCTAGTAGAGTATCATATTCTTGTTCATAACCTGGTAAATGAGTTGAACTACAAGTAGGTGTATAAGCACCAGGTAGTCCAAAAACAACAACACGTTTTCCACTGAATATTTCTTCTGACTTAAGATCATACCATGTAAAGCCAGGTGCTTCATCTGTTTCTTTTCTAGTTTTGAAAGTTATGTTAGGTACTTTTATATCAAATGCCATTTGTTTTTATTCCTTTTGTTTTTTAATAATGTTATATTTATTAGTATTTAAAGTATACCCATTGAGTATTTGGCCTCATCAGATACATGTATTTCTGGATTCCAAGGGGGATCAAACGTTAAATGTATGTTAATTTTATTAGCATCTTTTACACTTCTAACAGCAAACTCTGACTCCATCATAATCATTTCACCGAATGGACAATTAGGTGCAGTTAAAGTCATTAGTACTTGTACATCATTTTCTTCGTTTACATCTATTTTATAAATTAAGCCTAGATCAACTATATTAATACCAATCTCTGGATCAACAACCTTGCGAAGATTTCTTCTTACTTGTTCTTCTATGCTAACTTCTTCAGTGTTTTCCATATTGACTCTACTAAATTTTTACAATCTTCTTCGGTATTGTAAAAATGTGTACTAACTCTAAATATACCTTTGCCGTTGCTTACTTTATTTACTATAGGGTGGGCACATACTTTGCCAACTCTTACTGCAACATCATCTAATCCTACAAATGCACTTACATCACTAGGATGTAAATTGTTACAAGTAAAACTAAAAACATTTCTGCAATCTGAAAATGCTCCTCTCCTGTTTACTAATGTAAGTTCAGGTATATCGAATAAACCTGCATCATGTAACCATCTTTCTATTTCTTTTAATCTATCTGCTATATTGTCATAACCAATAAATTTAATATATTCTGCGGCAACTCCTAGTCCTAATATACCTGCAATGTTAGGAGTACCTGATTCGTGTTTTAATGGGCCTTCATAAAAATCTACATTGCCATTATAATTATATGATACTACTGTACCTCCACCTAGTCTATACGGAGGATGTATATCATATCCTAATCTACTATATAAAAATCCTATACCAGTTGGACCAAACATCTTATGTCCACTGCCCACAACATAGTCTGCTGTATTGCTAGACATGTCCATTTCGTGACTGCTAATTGTTTGACATGCATCAAAACAAACTTTGATATTAAACTCGTGTGCATAAGACACTAGTTTATATAGATCATTAGTTACACCTATTACATTACTTGTTGATACAATGCTACAAAATGCATTAGGGTTTTCTCTGAATACATCTTTTGCTTTCTCTGGATCTATATATCCTGATTCTTCTATAGGCAATACAACTAATTTACCATTATCTATTGTTCTTCCTTGTGCTAACCAAGGTAATATGTTTGCTGTGTGTTCTACTTCACTTATAATAACTACAGGTGCATTTTTATTCCAGTATGCTACCATGTTTAATCCTTCGGTAGCACCGCCTGTAAACATTATTTTATCTGATGTTGTATTCAATAAGTCTGCTACTTGCTGTCTTGCTGTTTCACAATCGTCAGATACTTTTTTACTAATATGAAAATCACCTCTGTGAACATTACACCTTTCATATTCGTAATATAAATTCATGCGATCAATAACACTTTGATGTGTTTGTGTACTAGCCGCACTATCGAAATAAGCCAACTTCGAATTATTCTTTAGTGTAGGAAATTCGTTTTTTATATTGTTAAAAAGCATTTCTTTAATGTTTCCTCTGCTGATGCTGTGTCTATACCTTTTGCCTGTAAATAATATAGTTCATCTTTATTTACATTACTTACAGTACAACCGTGCTTACAATTGATTTCTTTAGTATTGATATCTAATTGTGGTTCTGTTATTGCTGTGGCTTTGTCACTAAGCAATAAATTTTTGTTAAAAAGTTCTGCATCTACGCCTTCTGCTTCTTTATCTACAGTTATACAGCCTAAGAAACTACTATGGGCAAAATCATCTACTATGCTTTTAACATCTACTCTACTAAAACTGTCTCTACCTTTATGATGAATATTTACTACTGTATTGTTTGTAACTTTATCAAAGCAATTAAATGTGCCTACTATACTTGTAAAACAGTTGTCATGTATTTCTACATCAATTATATCTTGATTATGTTTACTGCCTTCGCCAAGTATATTAAAATTTAATTTACTTTCTGGAAATTGTATTACTCTACTTTCTACAATATTCATACTACTATCTTTGTTTAACAAATCATAGTTTCTGTTTATAGTAAGTTCGCTACCATTCTTTACTAGGTAAACAATATTAAATAACTTTCCACTGTCTTTTTTGTTTTCAAAGTTTTCATCTATTACAACTGATGACCCCTTACCTATGTCTACTATGCATGTTATACAGGATAGATCATTGTCATTAAAAGTATCCGTATAGCAAACTGACAAATCTTCTTTGCTGTTTGCTTTAACTTTAACACCAATTGGTCCAGTTGAATTCATTGTACATAAATCACTTAGTCTGCCTTTTGGTTCAAAGTATGGCTGGTAGTTATTAAACTTTACATATTTCTTATAAGGATGTATTGCAGATGCATTTGAATGCCAACGGCGACTTAATCTTCCGTGTGCATCATTTACTTTACCTTCATCAAATAATAAATCATGCTCATCTTCTAAATGTGTGTTCCAAGACTTACTGCTGTTTGATGACGATGCTGTGAATAAATGTTTCTTCAACACATCTATATTCATATTTCTGTAAAAAGTACTTTCTATAGGATTACCGTTTTGCATAATATAATTTAAACAATTTTCTGTGCTTTGAGGAAGCCAGTTGTCTCTACTATTGCTGGTCAGCATATTATCTCTAATACCTATATTGATTAGATTATGTAAATCGGATATTGTGTATTGTAGGTCAGACAATGTTTTTAAATCCTTCGTCTAATACTTGATATGCTAAGTCTACATCTCCTCTGATTGTTTTATCTTTACCTAAAACTGTAACTGAATCTACGTTTAAGTTTTTAATTAAACTTTCATAGTGACTTATTATAATTACTATTTTATCATTACTTGCAAAGTCTTGTATAACATTTGTTAATATTTGTAATGCATCTACATCTAATCCGCTATCAGGTTCATCTAAGATTGCACATTCTGAATTGAGCATCAACATCTGTATCAATTCGTTTTTCTTTTTCTCACCACCACTTGCTTGTACATTAAGATGTTTCTTATCCCATTCGTTGGGCAAATTAAATTCATCAGTAAGGCCTTTAAACTTTGCTAATGTTTCTGTAATACCTGGACTGCCTTGTTTTGAATCTAAGCATTGTTTTATAAACTGAAAATTACTTAAACCTTCTATTGGAGTTGGTGTTTGAAAACTCATAAACAAGCCTGCTCGAGAACGTTCATGTGTTTCCATTGCTAATAGATCTTTACCAAAAAATTCTACAGCACCATCTGTTTGATATTTAGGGTTGCCCATTAATGCATGAGCAAAAGAACTTTTACCTACACCATTAGGTCCCATAATAATATGTATACCTGGACCAAAGTCTAAGTTTATATCCTCTAAAATAGGTTTATCATCTACTGATACTGTAAACTCTTGTGTAACTAACATTATCCTACTGCTCCTTCTAGTGTAACATTTAATAATTGATTTGCTTCAGCGGCAAACTCTAAAGGAAGTTTTTGAAATACATCTTTACAGAAACCATTTACAACTAGATTTACTGCGTTCTCCTCATCTAGTCCTCTGCTCTGCAAATAAAATAATGCTTCTTCGGATAACTTTCCAGCACTTGCTTCATGCTCAACTATACTACTGTTATTATACTGTGAAACCACTGGTAATGTCAAGGCCTTGCTGTTATCTAGCATTAAACTATCACACTGAGTATAATTCCTACTGTTATGTGCGTTCTTACCTATACGAACCTGTCCTCGATATGTGTTTGAACTATCTCCAAAACTTATGCCTTTGGATACAATAGTGCTTTTAGTATTCTTGCCAACATGCAACATCTTTGTTCCTGTGTCTGCCATTTGTTTGCCTTTAGTTACCGCAACACTATAGAACTCACCAACACTATTGTCGCCTCGTAATATACAACTTGGATATTTCCAAGTAACGGCACTACCTGTCTCAACCTGTGTCCAACTAATTTTACTGCTTTCACCTTTACATAATCCTCTTTTTGTTACAAAGTTTAGTACGCCACCAACACCATTCTCATCTCCTGGATACCAGTTTTGTACTGTTGAATATTTTATTTCAGCATTATCTAGGGTCACTAGCTCTACACACGCCGCATGTAACGTGTTTTCATCGTATGCTGGTGCTGTACACCCTTCTAAGTAACTAACGTAACTGTCCTCGTCTGCTATAATAAGTGTGCGTTCAAACTGCCCTGTGTTACGAGCATTTATGCGGAAATATGTATTAAGTTCCATAGGACATCTTACACCCTTTGGAATATAGCAAAATGTTCCGTCTGTGAATACTGCTGAGTTTAGTGTAGCAAAGTAATTATCTGTATATGGTATAACACTACCTAAATACTTTTTTACTAAGTCTGGATGTGATTGTATGGCTTCGCTGATGCTACCAAATACAATACCATACTTTTCTAGTTCTGCTTTGAATGTTGTAGCAACACTAACACTATCAAATACTGCGTCAATGGCTACTGAAGGAATAACATTTGGATCTTTTTCAATACCAAGTAATGCGTCACGTTCGTGTAATGGTACACCTAACTTTTCAAATGTATCAAATATTTCTTGTGGGATATCATCTTTGTCTCTGCTTTTAGGTGCTGAATAATAACTGAGGGCCTGATAGTCAATTGGATCATAATTTAATTCACTCCAATCAGGCTCAGCCATTTCTTGCCAACGTTTAAATGCTTTTAGTCTAAATTCCAATAACCATTCGGGCTCTTCTTTAATTGCACTGATATTTCTTATAGTGGATTCATCAAGGCCAGGAGGTAAACTTACCGAATCTGTTTCGGTACTAAACCCTTCTTTGTATTTGGTTTGATTTAAATTATCTACTGTCATTCTACTCGTTCAACTTTAAGTTGCAAAGGATGTCCTGATGCTCTACTTATAGCAATGGCTTCAGTACATTTTTGATCTGCAATCTCATGATTATATGTACCGGCAATAGCACTTCCTTTGTTGTGAACAAGCATTGTTAAATCTTTCGCTGTATTAAGATTTCTATTAAAAATTTCTACTAGGATTCTAATTACAAAATCCATAGGAGTAAAATCATCGTTAAATATGATTACATTATAGTTAGAGGGATATCGTAGTTCTGTTCTAACTTTAGTTTTTGTTTGTTGTTTTGACATATACTATTTACTGTGTGGTGGTAACTTTGCTTCTATGAACCATTCGTGTTTTTGCTTTACCGGATTATACTTCTTTAATTTTAACTTAATATTTTCAGAAGTCAACCTTTTTGTTTTCACTGCGGTGTAATGGTAGGTGTGACTATCTCTAGTTTCACCCTCAGGTATCATATATACTATAGTTCGTCTCTTGTCTTTCTTTGCCATAAATCTACTCAATAAAAAGGGGAGAACAGTTCTCCCGTCTCCCCAATATTTACCTATAGATCTACTTGATTGAAATCTTTTGTGGTTTCATTGCATCAGGAACATTCTTAAACAATGAAATTCTCAAAATACCGTCTTCAAGTTTGGCATCTTTAACTTCTACATACTCTGCTAATTTGAAAGTTCTCACGAAGTTTCTTTCAGCAATACCCTTATGTAACCATTCTCTATTGTCACTGTCAAGTACTTCTGACTTACCAGTAATTTTTAGTGTGCCATCTTCAAGTTCAATATCAATGTCTGCTTTCTTAAATCCTGCAACTGCAAGAGTAATTTCATAGACATCTTCTGCATCTTTTGAGATGTTGTAAGGGGGATAACCAGATGTATTTACAAATGAAGGTTCATTAAAGAATTCATTTACAAGTTGGTCGAAGCCAATTGAGGCTTTATAAAGTGGGGAAAGTGTGTCGGTCGTGACACGGAATTGTTGTTTTGCTACCATAATAATCTCCTTAAATTAAGCAAGTTTATATTCTATTTTCCTAAGATGTTTAAACCCAATTGGCGAATAAACAAATCGTCTTTAGCAGGGCATTCGTTAGTGTGTGTCCTGTCCTGCTAAATCCTTCCCTAACTTCGCTTTCTACTAACAGGTGTTGCCATCTATTAGTCTGTACTTGGTAGGGCCAAGTTGTATTTCTACACGTGGTCGATTAGGCCCGTGCTCTTTTGAAGACTTATATTGCAAAGCCCGAGCACTTTTGAAGATCTAATCTTCCTAGCCTCTTATTACTATCCAGTCACATTCATCCGTAGTAGGCAAATTTCACTTACGATCCTTTTGCCCTTACTTCGATTGCTCCCTTCGTTTGCACATCGAGGGCAATTTTGATTTGCAGTAGACTTTAGTTTCTTACGATTCTATTGCCCTTGCATTTCTAAATTGCAAAGTTATTTATATAACTTACACTTATTATAGTGTTTTTTTGGTAAAAATCAACCTATTTTTGCAAAAAACCATAAGTATTTGCATGATTTTCCATAAACATAGCCATGTTGGGGTAATTGGTGATAGAAATATACAGATTTTAGAACACATTCAAAACCAATTACCAGGGTGGCATATCATAGATGCAACCTACTTATTTAGACTAAAACCAGTATATTGGCAACACCCAGATAATAGATTTTTGTATAATGATACTATTCCTAATAGAAGATTACTTGTACAACAATTAGATCCTGGTACTTACTTAAAAAATAATGAATTCATGGATCAATTGAATTTTAATCATTTGCCATGTGTAAGTGATGTTACATGTGATTGGAATTTTTGGGCATGGTTGTATGGACAAGACAGAGAATATTATAACTTGAATTCTATTCCATTAAATTTAAAAGATGACTTTAATCACTTTTTGTTTTTTAATAAGAAAGCACCATTACATAGAAAACATGCAATAGATAATATAATAAACCATGACCTAACTGATTATGGCATTGTAACTGTTGATGATGGTGAACGTTATATGACTTTTGAAGGCAACACCAGAGAACCTACAGACTACGGTGGTCAATTATTTAACGATCACAACAAGACACCGCCTGATGGTGGTTTAGGTAATAAAGATGTAGTTGCAAACACCTTCTGTTACATTGTAGGAGAAACTACTTTTAATGATAGATTTCTAAGTGAAAAAACTTGGAAGCCTATTATAGCAAAAAGACCTTTCTTACATTTACATCCAGAAAAGTACAAGGCATTACAGGATATGGGATTCAAAACATTTGATTGTTTATGGGACGAAGAACGTGATTGGTTTGAAAACTTATTACATCTAACTACATGTAACAAACAGCAAGTACAGGATATGTATGATTCAGTACAAGATATACTAGATTATAATTATGACTACTTTTGGGGAGAGTTCCAAGAGAAAAATATTGCTAATTTGAATCAGTACCTTCTTCAGATCTAAGTGCTTCTTCTATGTAAGGACCTAAATCATGTATAGGCAACTTGTCACTAAACTTTAATTTAAACATCATCATATCCTCTTTAGTCCATGGTCTAGTTCTAAGTGATGCTTTTGCAATCACATTCACATACAATGTCATACCATCTACAATAGACTCGTCCCAAGGATTACCATAGTTTATTTCAAACTGATAATCAGTGTCCATACTCTCAAACCACTTTCTAAAAGGTATAAGAGCATTGTGGATACCTGCTTCAGTTATCCATTCATAGTCTGCATCATCATTGCATGGAGCACAAATCAACAATACTGAATCTACAGTATTCTCGTGAATATTCTTCTTTAAAAAGTTTTCTTTATTATCTGCCATAAACGTTATGATTCGTCTTCGCCATAACGTCCACGTTCACGATTGCCATCACTGTTAAGTTCCGTAAGGTCTTGTTGTTTGTGTTTGAAATTTTTTTCTACTTCTGGTGTTTTCTTTCCCCAAATCCTTTCCCAAGAATCTGCGTAAGTGCTATTGTCACTGCTTACTTTAGATTGAATACTGTCACCAGTAATGTCATTTTTTGTTGCCATTTTCCTTTGCCTTATTAGTGCGTTCCTCTGCTGTTACTAGAACCGCTTCACAATGAGGACATGTTAAATCAATATCTAACATATCACAAATTGCTTGGTGTTTTACAAAATTTTCTTTAGGTTCTTTTTCCATACTATTCCACATTTCTGTTGGTACAGGGTAACCCACGTGCTTAATAGTTTGCAATGAACTTTAACTCATTATCAACTTCAGGATCATTCAAATGCCCTTTGACATCTGGATAGTCTTCGTTGTAATATATTTCGTTACCTTTGAGTAAGGCAAGTTCCCATAGACCTTTTTTGCCACCGTAACTATATTTATGCTTAATTACACTAGCACCGTAACCATTCTTGAACTTGTACACATATTGTATACCACCGTATTCAGGTTTGTGTGTTTCAAAAGATTCTAACAGGTCGCTGTCTCTCATACTCATTTTATTTTCCTATTTTAATAATTTATTATTATCATACATATGACAGATATCGCTAAATGTGTAATCATTATTGCCCATAAATCTTAGGCTCAATCTATTACCACTACTTGCATGTACTTTATGCCAACTACTTAGAGGTATAATGTACCCACAATCATATTTCACTTTTTCGCCAACCACGTTTAAACTATCTGCATGTTCTTTAGATAATAAAAAATCTCCATGTGATGCTGTCAGTATATCCTGTTTTAACGTTATAGGTTCTAACCCTTCTGCATCTGATTGTTGCAGTAAGTTATGTTTTTGTTTATGTTCTGATAGTAACTTTTTAGATAGGTTTTCTAGCTCAATTGAACCTTTAGCAAATTGTACACTAGTTTCTTCTTTCTCACCATAAAAAGGAAAATTAAATGCAAAATTACTTCTATTGTTTAAGTACTCACGCATCTGATCATCAGCCCAATAAGGATGTCCTTCTCTGTGCCAAAGAGTTGTTCCATGAAATTTAATTAAAGTTATAGGAAAATGTACTTTACCAAATCCTCTTTGTGGAGACATAAGAAGGTTACTTTGAAAAGTATCTAGGAACCATTCATAAAGTGTTCTACCTACTCTATTACCGTTAGGTACTGCTAATAAATAAGGAAGTTCACTGTCACCTGATTTTATAAGTTGAGGCAACCACATAAAACTTGTAGTAGCAGTTGGTTTATCTACATGATAACTGCCGTCTGCTATATCTATATCCTGATCGTCAAAAACATCTTCCCACTTTATAGGTAACTCTAGATTAGGTAAATCTATAAAAGGATGTGTTTCTTTATCTTCCCTCAACATAATTTGTATTTATTCTTTTATTTTTCTAGCAAACTTTAATTCTTGTTGCCAGTTACTATCATTCATAGCCTCATGGCCTGAGCCTTCCTGTGCTAAAATAATTCTACCACCATCCATATCTATACGAATACTATCGGTAGTAATAACTTCACCGTGCCTACCCATAAACACGCCTGTCATTTTTCCTTGGGTATCTTCTTTATGTACCTTTTCAATTAGTTCTATTAGTTCTTCCTTTCTCATACTATATTTTCAGTTTTTTTAATTTCAACATCATCAAAATAATTTTTTAACTCATTATTATTTTGGGTTTGGAATACAACAAATCCTCCTACGATTATTACTCCGAGAAGCAATAATGGTATTACTATAAGTTGCATTATGTCATCAAAGCTCATCCTCTACGCATCCTTGCAATATCTTTTGCTTGGTCTGTGCCTTTCATGACTGGTACTGCATTACTTTTGTGCATAGTTGCAATACCTTGTATAAG
>Ga0075481_10000402_pt1 | contig 16080 bp, 8 predicted proteins | sample DEB08_DNA_11_FD_76337 | JGI IMG/M metagenome (GOLD analysis project Ga0075481, IMG submission 76337) | Aqueous microbial communities from the Delaware River and Bay under freshwater to marine salinity gradient to study organic matter... | ecosystem: Environmental > Aquatic > Marine > Coastal ... | reverse complement strand
CTTCGAGGGCAATTTATCCAAAATAATAAATTTAATATTACCAATGTCGCAATATTTGCAGCATTTTCAGGATTTATGTTTGATTGGATAGTTTCTTTAAGTATTCTACATAACGTAGATACATCATTCTTCCTTATCTATTTGTTAAATGGAGTACCTTTTGATCTACTACATGCGGGAGGAAATGTTGTATTTGTTGCATGGCTAGCCAATCCACTCAGTGAATTAATGGATAGACATACTAGCCTTACAAGTCCTGAGGTGGTGCCAGAACTTGCCTCAAACTAATGAATTAACAATGGTTCTAGTCACTAGAAGTGACCTTGCTCTATCAAAAGGAAAACTTGCAGCACAGTGTAGTCATGCAACCGCAGAATGTATACTAAAGGCAAAAAGGACAGCTCCAAAGATACTAGAAAAGTATCGTACAAACGGCGCCAGAAAGATTGTATGTAGTACCGGTAATCTTGATAGTCTGAAACGTATTTTCGGTGAGGCTAATGAAGCCGGGTTAATTTGTTACATGGTGAAAGATGCGGGACATACTGAAATTCCATCAGGTACGGTTACAGTAGTAGGGATAGGCCCTGGTCCTAGGTCAAGTATAGATCAAATCACAAGTAGCTTACCTTTGGTCAAGTGAATATTGAACCATGATTGCTGAGAGTAATCAGTTTGTAGATTTATACGGCTGAACTGGAGGGAAACTAATCCCCCCAGTTAGCCTTACGTATTTTTTTATGGTTATTTTCCTTATTCCATAGCGCCATCGATTTCAGCGCCAACTCTAGCACCGATACCGAACATTGCACCATGAATAATCCAAGGCATAGCTACATCAGCCATGTCACCAGAATCACCTAGTAACATTGACCCCATATTATGTGCAGAACCAAAGTCCATTAGACTCATTGTAGCGGTTGCGTCACCGTTTGCTAAGTAAGCACCTGAAACTGCCATAATAGCTATTGCAGTTACCCAAGCATCACAACTTGCGTGTATCTTACTAACGATAGCACCTGCAGCAATCATTCCAACCATTGCCCATAGAGAGAATTCCCATGCATCTGTTGTAGCAGCATCATATTCAGGTGAAAGATCTGCTAATCCTTCACTCATCATTGCTACAGCAAGAGCTGCACCAATAACTTGCATCAATAACTTCATACCATTGTTCATCCAATGATTAGAATCTTGCAAGTCCCCTGTCATTATGTGCATCCAAGTCACCGCCGGCAAAATGTGAGCACCGCTGAAAGCCATCCAACCTCCAGCCAATACTAACGCGCCGGTCAATGTACCCATACCTTGACCCATTCCACTAAAGACAAGCCAAGATACTACAAAGGCACCTCCTACTTCATTCATCATTCCTTTTTTATCCATTTCCATATTTTTTCCTCCCACTTGGGGGCGCTTTCGCGTTATTCGGCGAGTATATAATAGAACAGGGTCATAAAACAGTAAAAAATATACTTTTAGAGCCTTTTTCCGAATAGCGGTGTAGTAAATTACACTAGATATATTGAAGTAAACTACACTGATTTTTTTTAAAAATAAAGACTTAATTTAATAGTAATAGTCATCAACTAGAGACTATTGTGAGGCATGTGGTTGAACAAGTCGCGCTACACACAAAAGAACGTGACAAGTTGTTAACAGAATGTACGGGACTATCGAAATTAGTAGATTGGTTAGATAGTATTGAGAGACGTCCTGGACTCGATGAGTTAGAATCTAGGTTGCTTTCAATTGATGTAAATATTCCTGCACTTAAGGAATGTATTGGTTATGCAGAAGATGGCTATCAAAGAAATGTGATTAAAAAAACAGAGCATTATGAATTAGTTGCTATATGTTGGACACCCGGTCAAATGACCCCTATTCATGATCACGTGGGTAGCGATTGTGCCTTCAAAATAATAGACGGCATTTCTACAGAAACAACATACAAACTTAATGATGAAGGTTTAGCTTATCCGGTTGGCATTAGGGATTACATGGCGGGAGAAATATGTGCTGCAGATGAACCTGATATACACAGAGTTTCGAATAATTCTGATGGTGAACTAATCAACCTTCATGTATACACTCCACCTTTACATGCATATAATTTACACAGCTCAGTTGAATGAATTAGTTCTGCAAATCTTTCTTATATTGTTCGAATACTTCTGAAAATAGTTGTATGTCAGATTCAAAAGTTTCAGGTAATAATGGTCCAAAAGAAAATCTAAAGAATCTCGAATATGGACTTACATAACTTGGGTCTTTCGAATGTGGTCTGGCCATATCACAATCTGTAGCGCATAATATAGCAGCACCTTTCTTGAATAATCTATTATTCAATTCCTTACTTGTCATACCTTCGGGAAGCTCAAGCCAATGATAGAACCCTCCATCGCCAGTATAGACACCCAGTCCCATTTTTTTGAAGGCTTCACCATATCTTTCTCGTTGCCAATTATAATGCTCTTCTACGGCTTTTCTAGCCTTTTTAACACGATTTTTCTCTAATAATTTAACAGCATATAGTTGAGATGGATGACTCACTCCCCCCATTCCAAAACTGGAGTAATTTGACAGTGTTTCGATGTTCTTTTTACTAGCGATGATCCAACCAATTCTTATCCCAGGTGATTGAAGACCCTTAGTACAAGCACCAGCGATGAAGATATTGCTATTATCTAAATCTTTGACATACTGTATGCCACTAACTGATGGTGAATGAAACATCTCATATGCTTCATCGAGAAGAATTCCGTTTCCAGGTTTTTCAGCCAATTCAATTAGTTCTTTGAGTTCATTTCCATAACGAGTTTGGCCAGATGGGTTTTGAGGATTCGAAATTATCGGCATAATTCGAGTTTTTGCATTCAATCCTGACCTGTCGAAATATTCTCTATTTTCTGGATGGAAATTGTTTTCTTTGGTAAAAGGGACTACCTTGAAATTAGTATTTGTCTGTTCCATAATATCTAGATAAGCGGGCCATTCAATATTCCCAATTCTGATTTGGATATTGTCTTTCAAAAATGCTAGTACTGTATAAATTCCTGGTCTACCTCCAGCAAAAATCATGACATTATCTGAAGTGATATTAGAACCATAATGAGAATTATAATAATCGACAATAGAATCTCTTAGTTTAGGATGTCCCCATGCTTTTGGATAGAAACGATCTTCCCAAGTAACATCTATGCTATCAGGCAGAGGTGGCCCATCGAATTTTGTTAAAGGCGTGGTTAGAGGAAATCCTTGCGACCAAGGATGTGTACCTTCAGTACCAATAAAACTACCAAATGAATCTTTGAATGCATAGAGTGTTTCGTAAATCCCCATTGGGGGGCAATTTTCCGATAAAAAAGATTCAGCCATGTCAATGCGAACAATATCAAGCAAATTAGTTTGCCCATACCTCAGTTTCAAGTTATATATTGCTAAATTTAATAGGGTTTAATGTGTGGGGATTAGTATGAGAAGACCACCTAAATCAGTATTTGTATCAATTTTTATTGTAATTACATTAATTGGAATGTCTTTATCTATTATTACCAATAGTCAAAATAAAGATTTACTAGAAGAAGAGACAAAGTTTTTTTCACATACTAATCTTAATTTCGAGGGCTACCAAGAAGATTCTGTGTATACGTATTCTACATTGAGCTCTGGCGGCTGGACTCAATGTGTAATTTCTGAAGATACGCGTGTGGTCTGTTGGGGAAATAATGCTCAAGGGAAAAGAGGATTGGGAGGAGGAATAGGTAATGCCTCTGAGACCCCTCCAGGAAAGGCAGGTCCTTGGGTTGTTGGTAATTTATCTGGTGGAATGCTTGAAGTTTCAGCCGGTGCTTGGTCAACATGTTCCTTGAAAAATAATGGCGAAATATGGTGTTGGGGAGGTGGCGAGTTTGGTCAATTGGGCACAGGTACCGATGTTTGTATCGATAATGGCGATACAACCTGTAATTCTGCTACAAATTATCCTCCAGAAAAAATATCTCTTCCTTCAGGAAAATCTGCAATTTCTCTATCTGATGCAAATCAAGGGCATTTCTGTGCAATTTTGAATACTGGTGAAGGATTATGCTGGGGTTGGAATCATGCAGGTCAATTAGGAGACGGGACAATTTGTAGTGGTGGCTCATGGTCGTCCAGCGAAAATAATCCAAATCCTACAGGGTGCAATGCTAACAACGGAAGATATACTCCGGTAATTGTCGAAGACTCAAATTTCCCAGTCAATTCAACGATAATTTCAATTTCAACTGGTATGGGACATTCTTGTGGAATAATTAATAATAATGATTTGTATTGCTGGGGCAGTAATAGTTTCGGTCAACTGGGTATAGGTTCAGTTGCTACTGGTAATTTTCCAACTCCTCAATATGTCGATAGTGGCGTAATTGCTGTAGCTACTGGTAATGAACATTCTTGTGCTCTGTATGAAACTCAAATGGTGAAATGTTGGGGAAAAAATGATCAAGGACAACTTGGAACCGGGAATTTGTTTTATCAAAATGCGCCAACGCCAATAATTCTAAGTTCTAGTGTTCCTTTAATCTCTCTAGAAACAGCGTACAATCTGAACTGTGTAATCTCTGAAGAAAATATTCCGTATTGTTGGGGGGCTAATCAATGGGGACAACTTGGAAATTATAATCCAGATGACTCAAGACAAGAGACTCCATTGACTATTGAAGATAATTTATCAGTTATAGCAATTTCACTTAATGGAGATACAGTTTGTGGAATTAAAACGGATTCCAATACAACAGCTCATGGACATAGAGATGTATTTTGCAGGGGTCAATCATACAAAGGACAGATGGGGGATGGATTTTGGAATCAGAGTTGGACTGATTATAATGAAAATAACATCAATTTAACATCTGATTATATCGGTCCTCAAAGTTATCAGGGATTGGGTGGAATTCATATACCTGAGAGGGATATTGATTCAGATTCAATGATTGCGATACTTGACAATCTTCCATATGGGTGTCCAGATGGTAGTTACGATCCTAATTATGATGGCACTTGTGTAGATGCAGATATCGGCCACTATAGTACAAACTCGTTATATCACTCTCAAAATCAATGTGATTATGGTACTTACCAACCTAATTCAGGACAATCTAGCTGTAACGACGCTTCACCCGGTCACTTTGTTAATTCTTTAGCGGCATCTTCACAACAATCTTGTCCAATTGGAACTTATCAACCCAATCAAGGACAAACTAGCTGTATTAATTCCTCTCCGGGTTATGCCCCGAATCTAAATTCTACAGATCAAGTGATGTGTACTAATGGCTATTATCAGCCATCCTCTGGGCAGCACTCTTGTATACCAAGTTCTCCTGGAAATTATGTTCCAAACGAGGGCTCTTTAACTCAGATAGGTTGTGAACCAGGAACATATCAACCCAACTTTGGAGCCTCTTCTTGTATTGATGCAAGTTTGGGTCATTTCGTAGCAGATAGTAATGCGACAATTCAAGTAGCTTGTTCTCCAGGGTCTTATCAATCAGAATTTGGCTCTACTTCATGTATAATTGCGAGTCCTGGTTACTATGTCGATTACTCCGGTGCGCCTTCAGAAACTGCCTGTAACATAGGAACTTATAATCCACAACCTGGCTCTAGTAGTGCTTCAGACTGCATTGTAGCAGATCCAGGATATTATGTCGATTATGATGGAGCAAGCACTCAAATGGCTTGTCCTACAGGGACGTATAATGAAAATAGTAATTCTATTACATCTGATGATTGTTTGTCTGCAGATCCGGGCTACTATGTAGAGAATGTCGGTTCTTCTGAACAAACTCCTTGTGATGTCGGTTATTATCAACCATCTTCAGGACAAATATCCTGTTCAGAATCTCCCATTGGCACTTATGTTCCAAATACTGCCTCAGATTCAATAATTGATTGTTCAGAAGGGACATATCAGCCTAATCCAGGGCAGGGAGGATGTTTAGATACTGATGAAGGTTATTTCACTCCTGCGCCTGGGTCGTCCGCACAGACACCTTGTTTAGCAGGTTCATACCAACCAGAGACTGCATCTATTGCCTGTATTCCATCTGATTCTGGTTATCATGTACCTTCTGAAGGCCAAGCCACGCAAACAATTTGTCCTGCAGGGACATATCAGCCTCAAACTGGATCCTCTGATTGTTTGGTTACAAATCCTGGTCAATACACCTCTGAAGGAGCAATATCTCCATCTCCTTGTTTGGAGGGGTCTTATCAAAGTGAATCAGGTCAATCAGGATGTGTTCTAGCAGATGCAGGATATTATTCAAGTGATATTTATTCTACAGAGCAAATAAGTTGTCAACCTGGAGAATATCAACCGTTAACAGGTCAATCATCTTGTATATCAGCTTCTAGAGGGCATTATGTTGACTCTGCAGCAGCAACTGAAGAAACTCCTTGTGAAATAGGAAGTTATCAACCATCAATGTCCTCAACTGAATGTATTCTTGCATCCACAAATTACTATGTTTCATCTCCTGGAATGGCAGGACAAATTGCTTGTCCTAGCGGCGAATCACAGCCTCTAACAGGACAATCATCATGTAATGTTGTCTTGGAAGATTCAGGAATACCTACAATTGCCTTAATTGGTGGAGCGGCTATAGTCGCACTATTGGTTGTAGGCGTTTTGATGAAATCTAAACCTAAGCAACAGGTTAAATCAGGTAAGAAACGTAAGAAGGTGAAAAAGAAGTAATTTTCTTTAGACTATTTTTCACTTTATTTGATATGTAATAACCTCCTCCCCTGTGTATGAGGCATTACCCGAGTGACCGAGTCGACCTTCGTAGTGATACTGTGACTCAACCAACTCCTGAAATGCGTGAAATAATGTCTAATGCTACGGTCGGAGATGATGTTCTAGGTGACGACTCAACAGTTAATGAATTGCAAGATTTTGTGGCTGAAATGTTAGGTAAAGAAGCCGCTCTTTTTGTCCCTTCAGGAACAATGTCAAATGCTATAGCAATAAAATCTCAGACAAAACCCGGTGATGAAATTGTAACACATAAAAAATCACACATTTACTTGTATGAGGGTGGCGGATATGCATCTTTAGCTGGTTGTTCCGTATCTTTAGTTGATGGAGATAGAGGTATAATGGATCCCAAAGATGTTAAATCTGCCATTAGAAAGTCCGAAGGAAGCCAATCGCATTATCCAAATTGTACGCTAATTTGTGTAGAAAATACTGCAAATATGGGAGGGGGTTCTCTGTACCCAATTGAACTATTAGACTCAATTTGTAAGATTGCTCATGATAATAATTGTAGAGCACATTTAGATGGGGCTCGTTTATTCAATGCAGTTATTGCGAGTAATATTAAACCTGAAAGAATGGTTAAAAATTTCGATACAATTTCTATTTGCCTTTCAAAAGGCTTAGGAGCTCCTGTAGGTTCTTTACTGGTTGGAGATTCTAAAACCATTGCAGAAGCACATCGCTGGAGGAAAATTTTTGGAGGCGGAATGAGACAAGCCGGAATACTTGCCGCTGCAGGATTGTATGCATTGAAAAATAATATTACTAGGCTTCATGAAGATCATACTAAGGCACTCTACCTTGCAGAATCAATCAACTCTATGAGTAGTTTTGAAGTTGATATTATTTCGGTTCAATCTAACATGGCGTATATCACTTGTCTGGATAAATCAGCATTTGATGTAGTAACAGAATTAGGAGAAATGGGAATTGATGTTCTAAGTATAAGTGATAATGTAGTTCGTGCAGTAGTACATTTACATATCACTGATGAAGATATTTCTAGAACTATTGAAGGATTCAAAGCAGTTAACAATTAACCATCTACTTTTTGTGACAGAACCTTTTCGTAATATCATGCGTAGTTTTTTTGTTACCATGATAGTCTTTCTTCTGGTATTAACACCGCAACAATCTTTGGCTAGTTCTGACAATATTAAAACCTGGAATGATGTAATTTCCAATTATTCTGATACCGGAACCCTCGGGGGAATTTCTGTACCTCTCGATAGTAATAATTCAAGTGATAGTAACACAATGGCTGGAGACGAATGGCCGAGTTTAGTTGAAGTATATACTGCAACTTGGTGTGAAAATTGTGTGACAACTCAAGGCATAATCGACTCCCTTACTCTTCCTGAAGGTAAATCTATGTTGAAGATTCATTATCATCGATTTATTGCAGAGGTACAAGATCCATTTGGATCACAAACTACTGATGACAGATGGATAGAAAGATACGGACCAACCTCTAGATTAACTAATTCATATGGATATGAAAACATAGCTCCTTCGAAAGTATTTGATGGTGAAAGGATACATACAGGAACCACTAAATCATCTGAATCTCTAGAATTTGACTATCAAAATTCTTTAGATAAAGGCTCATCTTTAGATGTATCCGAATTCTCTGCAACTTTATCCTGGACAAATTCTTCTGGAAATAATGAGTTTTCTTGGAATATTTCCACCCCTTCTTTGAACAATAAATATATCATTGAACCCATGATATTGATTATTGAAGACGTCGGTTATTTCCCTGAGGGTGGAAATGGAGAGAAATATTATCATCATATTCTTAGAGACGTCATACCTCTATCAACTATCGATGGAAATATCTCAATAGATTTCAATGATGCATATGACGGAAATGATCTAACTGCAGTACTTATTTTTGATTGGAATTATGACAACCCCGATGATGGAATTATGAGTGCAGTACCTTTTCCTAGCATAGCGGTTTTCACATCATTTTTTATTGCACTATTTTACAACCGAAATGATAAATCAGACTTGATTTGACACATTATTATCGCTGGGTTCAATAACTGTCGTTGCTGACATCTTGTGTCCGGAGGCGGTTAGTTGTATTATCAAGGGAGAGGAATTTCGAATGAGGAAGTTTCTCCCGGGCCTATTCCCAAATGGTTACTACGCCATTTGATTTCGCAACTATCTGAAGATAAATCATTTTCAGATGGTGGAATACCGAGAATCTTAGTTATTTATCCTAATACAGAATCTAGAAGAGAAGTTACAGAATTTATTAGCAATCAAGGTTTTGTAATCGATAATACATTACATCATACTATTTCATCATTAATGGATTCAATAATGTCCGATTTCAGAATGCCAAGAAAATTTAATCATGGGGCATCTTTTCAATTAATTCTTCATGAAGAATGTAAGAAATCCTCGACAAAATTAGGATTCCCGATAATTAATCCACTACCAGAAATGAATTGGAGTAGAGGTAAAACAGCAGCCTTGAGTGAGTTACACACATTTCTTTCTTCTGAATCGTTAGCAAAAAATTGGAATGGTCCAGGAATCAATAATTTTAGGAAAATATTACAATATCTTGAATCCAAACTTAATCGAACTCATGATGATTTCCTTCCAGAGCGCTTAATTGACAAACTAATAGATTCCAAGAAACCATTTTCTTTGACTGATGTAGATGGAATTATAATGCTTAATCATTCTCCCACGATTCCTCAATCTCATATCGATTTTATGAAAGCAATATCCATTCATTGCCCCATTCATCAGTTAGGAAACGTTGGGAAAATACGTCTAGGAAAACACGGTTTGAGACTTATTGATGAGTGGGCAATTTCTAATCCATCTGATTTACCTGCATGGGTTCCTAAACACGAACTTACTTTAGGAAAAAATGATAATTATATAGAAAGAGTGTTACTAAATAGGGAAAATCAATCATTTGAAGCCACCTATTCAATTATATCCAATTTCCTCAAAGAGTCATCAGAAAAAACTGTACTGATTATAGACCCCAATTTCGAAAACAATAAGCTAGTTTGGAAAAGAGGGATGAAAAATCTGGGCCTCCCTTTTTCTCAAGAAGATGAAATAATGACTGGCAAGCCTCTCGGACATTGGATTAATTCTTACTTGAATTTATCTCATGGTGATGATGCCTTTTCTCTTGAGAAATTAAGATCAATCTCTCTTCAAAAGTCACTAATTCTCTTCCCTGAAATGCCAATTCATCCAGTAGACGAAAGAATCAGGCCCGTGCCAGATTCTAATTTATTAGCAAATATTGCGAGATCAAACCATATTCTTGGTGGCCCCGGCTCTCTATCTCAATGGTTACATAGCCTAAGCTCTAATTTTGATTTTGGATTTAATACTGATGAAGATAATATCAAAAAAGAGTCGACACAATGGTGGTTACTTTGTGTTTCTAAGTGGCTTTCTCCATTACTTTCAGGATACGATAGAGAAAATATGAATGATTTTACGAATAAGGGGGTGTATACTGAAGCCTCCCTCCCTCTACCTGATTCTCCAAAAGACGGTGATGAATGGCTTCATTCAACTATAGAATTATTAGAAAAAAAGATGACTATACAGAATAATATAGAACGTTCAATTGTTTCATTAAGAGTTATCCAATCTCTATTGTCAGAGCTTTCTGAACTTCGCTCTTTACAAACCTCTCTCAGGCAAAAATATTCTATCATGGGTCCTTCTTGGGTCGATGAGATATCTACATTAATTCAAAAAATTAAAGTTTCAGATAGTTCTAATTTAAGTAAAAATAGGGTTAGAATTTTATCCTGTGATCAGGCTCTTGGATGTACTGCTGATTTAGCAGTATTAGCTAACACATCTTCTAATTCTTGGGACCTTAGAGTTCCAAAGATGCATTTTATTGGAGATGGTGAAAGGCATGAGAATAATGTACTTAGACCAGATGGACCCATACGAAATGCTAGACATAACTTTGAACATATTTTGAAATGCGCTCCTAAAGTATTTGTTTTAGATTCAGAAAGAGATGACTCTAACCCGCCAGCGACTCCTATTAGGGAATGGGCTAATACTCATGATTTCAATGAAAGTTTTTACGAATCAACGACTGATTATTCAATAAGCCCTCGTCATTCTCATAGACTTGATGGTTTGAGGTTGAGTAATTATGAACAATCTTCCCGGCCACCTATTAATTCTGATTCAGTATCGATTTCACTTGAACCATTGTTACAAAGAGATAGAGAAAGAAGACAACCTACTCTTGCAGAAGAAGATGGTTATCTCCCAAATGGGAATAATAATTCATTATTTAGTATTGATATTGAAAATTTATGGCGCAAGCCCCCTTCTAAGTTTAGTCCTCCCCGAGAAAATGATCGGTGGCCTGTAGTTTCAGGAATTACAATTGTTAAGAATAAGAGTAGACCTATTAAGACTCAAACTGTAGATCCAAGACCTTTTTCTCCTAACCCATCAGGAGTACAAGTCAGTGACTTTAGGAATGGTTTCAAATTATTAGATAGTCAGAATTTTGAATATTGGTCTCCTACCAGAATTGAGAAATGGTTACGTTGCCCTCGTTCAGGTTGGTTGACTAGAAGCTTAGGTATAGAGATAGAAGAAACTCAAAAAGAAGATTTAGATGCTAGAACTCACGGCGATCTTTTTCATAAAATTCATCATAATCTATTACTTGAGACTCTTAGATTTCAAGAAGGAGAGTCTAGAGATATTAAGTCGGTATTAAATAAAAAAGAACCAAAAAATATTTCAGAATCTAATGTTGAACCTGAGATTTTAATGCAAAGGGCACTTTCTAATCTAAATGAAATCGCTCCTTGGTTGAATAAAAGTGATGCAGTTTCAACAAATAGAATCAGAATGATGACCGGAATGAGTATCAAAGACTGGGAAAATTGGACCTTGGAGCAAAAGCCTGTACCTTTATCAGGAAGAATTGGACGACTGATAAAAGAAGAATTTCAATTAAAAAATGTCATACCTATTGCTATTGAATGGAATTTACGATATCCTAATACAAAAACAAATGGCATAGAAATAGATTTACCCTCCGAAATAACGTTACCAGATGGAGAATCGGTATCTTCAATTCATTTAACAGGAAAAATAGATCGCGTAGATTTAGTTCCGTTTGATTCCGAAAATAATATCTGGATTAATGAGAATGGTAGTAATGAAGTAGCACCATTAGAACTATACAAACGAGAAGATTGGAAACCCAAGAGATTAGTAATTATTAGAGATATTAAAACAACTGAAAAGACCGATAGAAAAGAGAGACATTACAAAGGACTTCTAGAAGAATTACAGTTGGCTCTTTATGCTAGGGCATGGGAAATCGGGAATCCTGGAGATTTAGTTGTAGGGGCAGGAATATCTATTTTAGGGCATAAAACTTCTCATTTTATTGAAATTTCCAAATATCATGCTGTATCTGACTTACAGATGATAGGTGAAAAAACAGAGGTTACTCATAATCAATTCAGATTCCTTGATGAGGATAATTCCCCCAATAGTGATCCATTTAGAGCATGGCTTGCCTCTCGAATATCTGTTGCATTAAATGTTGCTAGCCGGGCAAACAAAGGATTCACAAATCCTATACCGGAAAAATCTAATTGTAAATATTGTAAAGTTAGTAATCTCTGTGATGTTAAATTGGAAGGTGATTTCTAATGAAGTTAAATCGTGCGCAATTATTAGCACTTAATTTAGATTCACATATAGTTGTTGATGCAGGAGCAGGTACTGGGAAAACTAGTACAATTATTGATAGAGTGATAGAGCACTATCTATCAGAGAATCAGAGAGCTACTAGGATTTTGCCTAAGCCTGAAAGACCATTCGAATTATCAGGTGGGATGCAAGTATCGGGGAAATCAGATACACAGAATCTTAGAGAATGGGGTGGGTTATTACCTGGAGAAGTGGTATTACTGACTTTCACAAATAAAGCCGCTGATGAGATGAAAGATAGATTACGAAAAAGACTTACAAATTTGGCACCAGGTCCGATTAGTGATGACGGAAATATTAGGACAGACCCCAGAATTCGCAAAGAAGGTTTCCCTGAGCAGTTATTGACTCTGTTAGATGATGCACCAATTGGAACAATTGACTCCTTTTTCAATCAGTTAGTCTCTCCTTACAGAGGAATTCTTGGTGATTCCTTAACTCAAGAAAATATCTCTGATTCTGGAAGAATACTATTAACGGAATCTGCATTGAACATTTTATGGAGATTATCTTCACAACCTTCACGTCTTTCTGAAGCAGTAGATGCCGGAGTTCCAGCAAATCGTATTTTAGGGCCAAAAGAAGTTTTAGAGTCTCGAGATAGAATTCAACGACATTATGCTGGGCGAAATAGGGCGATTGGAGTGATACGGAATTTATCAAAACGTTCAATATTTATAGAAGAAGCAATAAAAGGACTGAGTAATTCAGAAGGTAAAATTATTCCAGAAAAAATCCTTGATACGATTATTTATTCTATAAATCCAGACGAATTAAATTATTTTGTTCAAGAAACTCAAAACATTATATTCAATTTCTGTGATAAAGTAAAACAATATCCCAATGAGTTAGGTTCCAGTTGGGCTAATGAAACACGAATCGGATGTTTAGATTATCTTGCTTCATCACCACCAAAAGAAAAAATATACGATAAATTAGTTTGGTTAAGCTATGTTTACAATTGTGTTGTTACTAGAAAATCGTTATTCAAAAATTCCTCATCAGATAAACCAACAATTTTTCCTCACGGTAATCTGCCTAATGATGAGAATAATTGGTTAAGAGGGATAAACAATTTAGGAAAAGTTAGTAGTATCATTAAGCCAATCAGTGAAGAATTGAAGAAATTATGGAATTCAGAAATTGGAGAAATAATACTTCATTTTGTACGTTTAACAATGGTAATTAACAAAGAAAACCCTCCCTGTACACCTGTAGATTGGGAAAATCCAATCTTCACCTTGAATCATTCAATACCTGAAAATCATCCTGATCTTAATCAAGACATTATTTACGGTTTTTCTTTGGAACATGAAGCTAGAAATTTGGAAGATTTACGCATTGTTATGAAAGGATTTAATGGAATAATCGAGAAATTAAAGGAAGTAAATGAAGTACATGATTTCGATGATATTCAAAGAATGGCTGGAGATTTGTTATTAGCAAATTGCCCCAAAATATGTGAAAAATTTTATCCCGAGGAGGTTATCAATGCGTTGAATAATTGTCCTTCAGATTCTTGGAAAGATGATCATATCATTAATGCAATATCAATTCTTGAAAATCTTGAAAAAGATTCTATGTTTAATATTAAAGAAAGTAAAAATGATTTAGATAGAAGGTATGATTTGTTAAAGAAAATTAGAAGGAGATATAGGGCCTTCATTATCGATGAGGCCCAGGACAATTCACCCCTTCAATGGAAGTTGCTCTCGAGACTTTGGGGGCGCCGTCATTTCGGAGAAACCGAAGCCTATGAAGAACCAGACACTCCATGGCAACCGACGATTTGCTATGTTGGCGATATCAAACAAAGTATCTATGCGTTTAGGCAAGCAGAAGTAACAGGATTTAGAAACTTCTCTGAGATTCTAAGAGGGATTAATATTCATGAATTTAATAGTATTTCCGAATTAACTATTCCGGGTAGAGAGTTGAGAAATAGAGATTTCAGTAGAGATCCAAGAAATTCACACCAAATCACCATTGCCAACGCCAAGAAACATTATGAGAATGGAGGCCAAGATCTTCTTGGCTGGATTCCATTTAATCAATATGATGGCTTAGATGTGGGCTCACAAAAAGAGACGGATTTAAGAAAAGAAGGATATATCAAATTGAAAATTAATTATCGGACAGATGGGGGATTACTAGGAGTAATGAATGAATGGTGGGATGATGTATTTCATACTAGGCATAGACGAGTATTCAACGGTAAGTTCTATGCTCATCCTCAGAGATTAATTCCAGCCACATTCAATTCGAAAATCAGTGGAGATATCGAGTGGATATGTCCACTAAATCATGATTTTTCTATTAATCCATCTACTAACTTAAATGAATATTTAGACGCCTTTGATTCAGGAAATTCCCTAGAAAGACAAGGACTGATGATTGCTAAAAGAATCAAACATTTGATTGAAGGTAAACCTGTTAGAGTAAAATCTTCTAATGGAGATTGGGATATTTTACCCACATGTGAAAAAGTATCTCCAAGCGAAATCATGGTTCTTTTACCTTCAAGAAGAAATATTAGAGACATAATTATTAGATATCTAAATGATTTTGATATCCCTTCACAAGCTGATAGAGAAGGTGGATTATTGGATAGACCCGCAGTGCATACATTGGATGGTTTATTGCAGTTTATTGCTAGACCAAATGATCTTCATAATGCAACTTGGGTTGCCAGATCTTGTTTAATTGGGTTTAACGATGAACAAATAAATGAATTCATCGGAAATAGCAAAAATAATGAGAATTTATTATATCGATTAAAGGATTTAGCTATTAATTCTCGACAGAGAGAATTGGTAGAACATTGGATTGATTTATCTGAAAAGGGATTGGTAAACGAATTGTTAGAAGACACTCTAGATTATTCTGATTTATTACTAACCTATCCCGAAGAATCATCATTACAAGATGTGGAACAATTCATTGATTTAGTCTCGTCCTTAAGTTCAGAATTAGGCGGAGATGCTATAGTAATCGCAGATAAAGTCGGTCAACTTAGAGAAAATGAATCCTCAACAATGGAAGCAATAACTATCCCTCCATCTGACGCGGTAAGAATAATGACTATACATGGCTCTAAAGGACTTGAAGCAAGTGTTGTGTTTTTAGTAGATATTTTTTCTAAGAGACAGACAAACCTCACGATTGACAGCCGTTCCAGAACAATGGTAAGTCCAGAGATATTTGCTGGAAATCCTCTTCCTTGGACCGACGAACAACAAATTAAATCAGCGACTTGGATGCATACTAAATGGCTTTATCAGTCTAGAAAAGATGCTGAAGCGAGACGTTTGTTCTATGTTGGGGCAACTAGAGCAAAGAATAAATTGATAATTGTAGGTTCTCCAAAAGGAACTCTTTGGGATGATAAAGAATCGGAAAATGGATTGAGAATTCCTTGGTCATATACTCGCCCTCTCCCTCAATTAGGACAAATATGGTTAGAGTCTTTAAAACAAGGTTCTATTCGAAGAAATGAAGAAGATTCTGTTTGGATA
>Ga0075481_10000390_pt1 | contig 16231 bp, 14 predicted proteins | sample DEB08_DNA_11_FD_76337 | JGI IMG/M metagenome (GOLD analysis project Ga0075481, IMG submission 76337) | Aqueous microbial communities from the Delaware River and Bay under freshwater to marine salinity gradient to study organic matter... | ecosystem: Environmental > Aquatic > Marine > Coastal ... | reverse complement strand
CATCCGGCCTCGTGCCGGTGGTTTCACGCCTGCGGTGCCCGCCGCAGCAAAGAACAGTGGAAGGGTGTGGCGTCGTGCGGCAGGTCATCGCCATCGTCAAGCCTTTTTTGGCAGAGCGTGTACTTGAAACACTCGCCGGTTTGCCGGTCGAGGCCTTGGTGGTGAGTGAGGTGAAAGGGTACGGCCGCCAGAAAAGCTACCTCGATGCCACGACGGAACAGGATCGTTCCCTTGCGTTCCTGCCCAAGGTCGAGATTCAGTGCTGGGTTGCCGAAGATAGTCTCGATCAGGTTGTCGAACAGGTCACGGCGGTGGCCCGAACCGGTCGAATGGGCGACGGGAAGGTCTTCATTCTCCCGGTGACTGACGTCAGCGGATGAAGATGCCAGTTGCATACCAAATGCTGTTGCTGCTCCGACGAATGTCATAGCCAAAGGCAGTTTGTCGCCCGCTGACAGCCTGCCAGTGTCCGCTCGATTGCCGCCAGCAGGCAACGCAGTCGACGCAGGAATCGAGCAGGTCCTGATCCGGCCAGCTTTCGGCACAAACCTCTGACGCCCCGCCACTGGTGGCAAGTTGGCGCGACCGTGTGGCCCAGCCATGGTGACCTTGCACCTGAAGCCTAGCCTGATGGGCAGAGTGGGCTGCCGCTGCTTCAGCAAGTCTACGGTCGCAACGGCCGCAGGTGCTTTGTGGTGCCTCGTGGTGACGGCGGACAGCAAGAATCATTGACCGCTGCGTGAGTGAGCCAGCAGGAAGGTCGGCAAGTAACCCCAGATCGTCAAGTGAAAACTGATAATACTTTCCCGCTGTGCGGGGAAGGACCGATACCACACGACCCAGCCATTCATCATGGGCCTGATCGACGACGAAGACTCCAGGACCCTGCCGAAGTTCACGCAGGGCCGAGGAAGTGAGCAGTTGCGTTCCGCCATCCTCCATTCCGAGCCGACAGAAAACCCAGGGTGTTGATGAGGTCGCAAAGCGGGAACGTACGTCGGCACGGGCGAGGTAGCAGGCCACCGGGTCAGTGGCGGTGGTCGCAGGCTCCGGCTCGATTGAGACCAGCAGCATCCCAGCCTGTTGTCGGGCGGTTTTAAGGGCAGCGACGTAGCTGGTTGATTCAGAAAGCGTCTGGTGAGTCAGGGCGGGCTGCTCGGATACCGCTTCTGAGAGGACCGTCTCACCGTGGCCGCAGGCCATGTCATGTCCCCAGACCAGCAGGGCAATCGGCAGCAGCAAAAGTCGGTTCAGCATGATCAGCCCTGCTCCTTCCATCAGGTCATATTCCTTCCACCAGGAAGCCCGAACGTCGCCGACGCAGCAACAGCGGACAGTTTTGTGGCTGTCCGCCAAACCGTCTCATTCGAAGTCGCCGGCTGGAGCAGGACAACTGCCCCGCCTTTCCGCCGGAAATAATGGATGGTTTTCAGAAGAATCTGGGGAGGAAACGGGCCTGCCCTGGTTTCTGAAAGGCCTTAGCCTGCCGCTCTCGTGAGCCGTCCAGTGGCCAGGTTGCTGAGTTGCTGTGGAGTCTGGGCCGGAAAAATCGTTAGACTCCACCTTAATGTCCTATTCCCACGCCTTCTGGCCTAAGGGGCCCCTCCATGCGTTGCCTTTTTGTCTTGCCCGTTGTTCCCTTCCTGCTGACTCTTGCCTGGGTGACTCCGTCTCCAGCGGTTGATCTCAGTGATCTCAAACAGCAGCCGCTCGGCGAGGTGCCCGCTTTTGTCGTCCCTGCGGAAGGCGCGATGGCCGAGGCGGCTGACGACTTGAGTCAATCGATCAAGCCGCTTCAGCGGTTGTTGGACCGAAGTGAAAGCGGCGCCGATTGGCGGGAATATCTCGAATGGCCCCTCCTCGAGAAGCAGGCTGCATCAGGAAAGTCACTCGACGTTGGTGCTCTTCTCCAACTGTACCGGCTCTTCAATGCCTCAGAGAACGGACTCGAAATGCATCAGTTCGTAGCCGTTCGCCGGGCACTCGCCGCTGCGATTGAGGTGGCGGTGGCAGCAACAAACGAGAAGGCGGCCGAAACCTATAAGAAGCGAATGGAAAAACTGGACAGCCTGGTGTCAGCAGCAGCCAAAGAAGGGACGCCGACATCACTTGAGGGTGTCGGGCCGTTGCTGGCCCGGCTGACCGAGTCGCGGCAGGCTCCCGGCGTGGTGACACGGATTCGAAGTGCGGTTGACCGCCCGAATCTGCATCTCCAGATCAACAAGGAGGTGCTTGCCGCCGCCGTTGATCGCAAGGTTGATCGGGTGGCGGCGGTCAACGATGTGGTGCTGGGAACTCCCGTTCGTGGGACAGGCCGCACCAGTGGCATGGTCCTGCTCAACTTTCTGCCATCTGCCGACCGGGCGGTAGCCGAACTCAACTTTACGGCAACCAATCATGCACAAACCCGCAGTTCGAAGGGGCCTGTCACGGTCTGCACGGAGGGAATCACCGAACTCTTGGCGTTCAAGCGAATTTACGTCGATGACGAACGGCTTTGGGCTGATCCCACGTCAGCCCATGCTTCCACCTCTACCAATACCACCGGTATCGGCATCCGCAGTCGGTTTGGCAAAAATATGATCCGGCGGATGGTGCAAAAGAAAGTTGCCAAGATTCGACCCCGGGCTGAGGCAATCAGCGAGCGGCGGGCGCAGGAAAAAGTTCGTTGTGAGTTCGAGCAGGAGACTGGTGAGGCCATTGCCAAGGCCGCGCGTGACTACCAGCAGAAGTTCCGCCAGCCGCTTCAAGAGCGGGGCTGGTATCCCGAGTTGCTGCGGATGAGTACCACCAGCGATCAACTAGCAGTGGTCGGCCGGAAGGCACTCGTTGATCAGATTGCTGCCTTCACGTCGCCACCGGCGGCTGACCAAGATGCAGTCATGGCCGTGAGGTTGCATGAGTCACTGGTGAATAATGCCGGAGAAATCACTCTCGCTGGCCGCACCATCACGCAGGAATTTGTCGAAAAACAATTCAAGGAACGAGATGGTGCCTTGCCAGAGTCACTTGCCAGTGACCCTGATCAGCCGCCTTGGTCGATCACGTTTGCCAAGCGGAAGCCGATTGAACTCAATGCCTTTGATGGCAGCTTCAAACTGACGATCCGTGGCAGCGAGTACACCTCGGGTGAACGCTCGTTCCCGGCGATGGATATCTGGGTGACCTACAAGATTGAGTCTGCCGCAGGAAGCCACCGGCTTGTCCGTGATGGTGAGGTGCAGATTTACCCGCCAGGCTTTGAGCCGGGGGGCGAGGCCAAGTTGAGTGTTTCGGAAACCTCCCTGCGGAGGATTTTGCAGAAGCGATTTGGTCGGGTCTTCAAAGAGGTTGTCGAGATTGAACCGCTGGAACTTCCCGGTGATCTGGCTGTGGCCGGGCCGTTGCCACTAGAGCAATTGGACGCCCGCCGCGACGGGTGGCTGGCCGTTGGGTGGCGGGCGAAGGAAGCCGATGCTGTGCCAGCGACAGCTGCGAGCACGACTCCGGCCCCGAACACGCCAGGCCTGAACACGCAGGTGGTCAGCCGGTAGTTACGGCTGGCGACTACGAATTTTCTCAGTCAGCCTGTTGGCAGCAGGAATGGCCTCATCCAGCGGCGGTCCCTGGCGGATGCCAGGCCGCTGGTGACCAGCTGCCGAGAGGTAGGCATCGCGCAGCAGATTGAGCCGCTCGGTGACCAGCGGAAGCAACGCCTCGGCCCGGTCCTCGGTCCAGTTGTCAGACACACCAAGGCCATCCAGCACTGCCCGGGCAATCTGCCAGTGGCCAGCTGGGCCAGGGTGGACGGTGTCAGGGGAGAAGAAAAAATCAGGGTCAGTCTGGCGTGCCTGTTCCAAGGCCGCCTGCATAGGGCCATGAACATCAATGACCAGCCAGCCGTCAGCCCGCTTCGAGAGCAGCCATTCGGTGTATCTCGTGAGGACGGCGTCATAGTCTGTTCCTCTGGCCGGTCCGAGTTTGTCGGGCCGCTGGTCGTAAATGGGAGGCGTGAGGTGCACGATCTGTGCACCGGCTGCTGTCACGGCTCGGTGCAGCCTCTCGGTGCCATCTTTGAAGCGGCTGAATCGTGCCTCGTCAAAAGGCTGATAGATGCCACAGTTCATGCCGTAGCAGGCCAGGACAACATCAGGTCGACTCACCCGCAGAACCCGGTCAAGCCGTTCGTGGAGGTCTGGCCGAGGAAACTTGCCACCGGCATGGCCGTCTTCAGATAGCCCTGAGACCGTCTCGCTCGAAAGGCCCATGTTGATGACCATGCCGGTCGTGCCAGTGTCCTCCAGCCAACAGTCGAAGAGGGCCACCCAGCGGCCGCCGTACGTGATCGAATCACCAAGGACAACAATGCGGTGAGCCTGCTTGAGTGCGTCAAGAATCTCATTCGCACCGTCAGCAGGTCGCGGTTCGGCTGCCGGGCTGATGCCGGCAGCGGCCAGATGGACAGCCATCGCTGTCATCAAAAGACGGGCCAAGCGCCAGAGGCGGGCTGAAGAAACACGCAATTCCATTGACAGGTTTCCACGAGGACAGGAACCAGAGGTGATGGGGTGATCAATATGTGGCCGGAGTCAGCCAGCTATTGGCCACCAGGTGTTGCCCCTTCGCGAATGGCAAAGAGGTGACTACGGTTGGCAATGTAGAGCGTGTTATCAACCACAATAGGGGTTGAATAGACACTGTTGCCCATATTGATCTCATTGAGCAGGTCCATTTCTGCGGCCAGCCGGAAGATGCAGATGTCGCCATCTTCATCACCAATGTAGACCTTGCCATCGACGATCAGTGGAGAGCCCCAACTGGCTGCCAGCATGTCGTGGGTCCAGTGCGGAAGGCCGGTCTTCAGGTCCAGGCAATGGAAGAGCCCGCTAAAGTCAGCAATGAAGAGGAGGCCGTCTTTGATTGCGACAGTGCCACAGGTGCGATGCATGGTCTCTTCGAATGAGAGTTTGCCATTCCCGTCGGCATCATGGCCTGGATAGTGCCAGACTGCCGCAGAGTTTGGGTTGGGGCGGGAAACCTCGCCTTCCTCCTTGATCACGGCCTGAAGGCGACGGTGGGGCAACGGCGTGTCAGGATCATCGAGGCTGACAGCCAGTTCGGGGCTGGTGTCTCCACGCTTGGTTGGATCGATACACCAGAGGTGGCCAACCCCCTCGCCATGTTCGGGGTCTTCGCCAACAGCGATATAGACCAGCCCTTCATGGAAGACGGGGGTGCCGATGATGTGGTTCCGATCAGCCCGGCCGCCCAGGGTGTATTTCGATTCCTTCGGGTTACAGTCGAACTGCCAGAGCAGCTTGGCCCCACCCTCGCCATCTCCACGGGCATCGAAGGCATAGAGCCAGCCATCGCCGCCCCCAAAAAAGACCTGCGGCACGCCATCGACTTCGGCATAGCCCGGGCTCGACCATTGGCCATGAAGCACGTTTGCTCCCGGTGAGGAGTCGGTCCAAAGGACAGTGCCATCTCGTTTATCGAGACAGAGAAAGCTCGGAGCCTTGGGGTTTGGCAGGTTGATGTGTCCTTCATCGACACCATTGCTGGTGTTGACGAAAAGCATGTCGCCAGCAGACGTGACACTGCAGGAACACATGTTGTGCTGTGAGACGCCCAGCTCTTTCATCATGTTGAGCACCCAGATAACATCAGCCTCGGTCTCGGCGGTAACCGGCTCAGCCGTGAAGGGGCCGTCATTTTCACCGTCTCGGAAGCCTTCGGTGTCGAGGCATTTCACCTCACCACGGCTGGAGACGTACCAGAGCCGATCGCCCTCCACCAGCGGGGCACAGCAGATGCCTTGCAGGGGCCAGTCATGCACCCGGCCAGTGGGGAGTTTCTCACTGGAATCCTGCCAGAGGAATGAGCCGTCAGTGCAGTCAAAGGCGATCAGGCAGCCAAGGTCGACCTTGGCGGGGTATCGCTCAAGCCACCCCTTGCCGTTATTGGTTCCAACGAAGACCTTGCCGCCGGCGACAACCGGGTTGCCGTAACTCTGGCTGCCAAGCGCGGCCACCCAGGCAATGTTTTTGCTGGACTCTGACTGCCAGACGCCGGTTTCGTAATCAAACTCTCCGGGCTCCCACTCCGTTGGAATTCCTGTGCCAGTGGGAACATTGTTGCGGTGCGGTGAGCCGCCCCACTGATTCCAGTCGGCTGCAGAGCCGGGGTGAGTGCCCCACAGGCTTCCCAGCAGCATGACACAAGCGACGGTTACGTTCTTCACGGCAGTTCCTCCACCAGGACATTGTCGACGTAGATTTCCGATACCTTTGAGTTTCCAAAAAAACCGGGGCTCCCTTGCAGGTTACCCCGCTCGTGAACCGCCTCGATGGTCCATGTCGCCGGCTCCGGCTCGTCGCGGGGCCAGACCTTGCCTCGTAAGACAGCCGCGTCACCACGCGTCTGGGCCGCAAACTTCATGCGGTACCAGACCCCGGCCCGCCAGGCGAAGGGCACCGTCTTGGAAAAATGGGTGGCGACCTGCGGCGGCCAACTGCGGACCTGCAGTTGCTGGCTGGCACCCATCAGATCGAGCGTGTACCGCTGGGCGATCAGGCCCATGTCAGGCAGGCGGGCGGTCTCCAGTGATGCGGTAACGGCTGTTGCCTTGGTAAAGGCATCGGCATCTGTCTCGAGTTTTGAATCATCTGCCGGGCCAGCCCCTGTCTCTTCGGCACGGATGTCTGCTGCCATCAAATAGTCGTGGAGATCAATCGGACCAATCCAGCCCTGGCTACGAGTTCCCTTGGGAATCGTGGTTACTTTGACCATGCAGTTGGAGCCATTGACCGCACGGACGACGTTTCGATACCGCATGCCAACCCAGGGCAGCGGTGGCTCGCCGCGGGGGAGGCCGCCCCGAGGGTCAGGTCGCAGCGGGATGGCATCAAAGTCGAACCGCCAGGGGAGCGGGGGCATCGACCGCACCCGGGCTGTGCCAGTCAGGTTGCCCACCATGGCGGTGATTGTTGCTCCGGCATGTTCATCAGTTGGTGCGGTGTAGTGACCCCCGTCATCGACGCTGCCCACATCGGTTGAAAAGGTCGCCGGCGACTCTTTGACAAAGCGACCAGCAGCATCAAACAGCCGCACCCGGAGGGTGACCGTCTCACCTGCCGCTACCTGAGACTCGGCCGGCACCACCTGTACCCAGGCAGGTTCACCTGGTGGGCCGCTTGTGGCTGTGGCCACCTCCTCAGTTTTCAATGCGAGGGGTTGAGCCTTGGCGGCAGCCGCTAGGGTTTCGTCGTTGCCAAGGCAGTAGAGCCGCTCGCCGGTTGTCAGATAAAGCCGGCCTTCCCAGGCAATCGGTGAGGCTGTCACCTCGTCTTCTTCCTCCAGTCGCATGCGATCGACAAATTTCAGGCCCTTTTCTGTCGGTTCCAGCACATGCCAGCCGCTCGTAGAGCAGACGTAAAGGCGGCCCCCGGCAACCAGCGGGCTGGCGCGGACAATCGTGCCGAGAAGCCGGGTCGGCCGGCCCACGGGTTTCCCGGTTTCCCGGTCGAAGGCGTGGACCTTGGCTCCGTCCTCCACGAAGTAGACATGTTCACCAAGGACCACCGGCATCGCCTTGCCGTCCACCACCCCTCGGTGCTGCCAGAGCAGGTTGTCAGCAGTGACATCACCGCTGCCAGAAAGCCTGAGTTTCGCGGCGACCCCCATTGAGGTGTTATCAAGATTCTCTTCGGCCTGCGCCATATAGACGCCGTCGCTGGTGACCAGTGGCGCAACATTCAGACCACGCCTGGAGAGACCAAAATTCCAGACCGGCCGCCCGGTTCGCGGTTGAAGGTTCCAGACATTGCCGTCGCTCGATCCAAAAATCATGGCTGCAGTGCCGTCGAGGGCAGTCAGCATGGGCGTGGAGTAGGTCGTGTCGGCGGGAAGTTCCCGTGTGCCGTTCATCCAACGGACTTCGCCGGTGGCCACATCCATACCAAGAAAGCGGTGTGCTGGCTTGGCGGTCTGCCCCCAGCCGGTGACGACGGCACTGGCAATGACAAGGTCTTCGAAAACGATTGGGCGGTTGGTCCGACCCCCGTAAGTCGAAAGGAACCCAAACTCTTCATGCAAGGAACGCCGCCAGTTGGTCTTGCCTGTCTTCGCATCAATCGCCGTAAAGACGCCACAGACGCCATGGGCAAAGACCTGACCAGTGGCAGGGTCGGCAATCACGCAGGACCAGCCGACACGTTCGGCAGGCACATCAGAGAGATAGACATTGAAGATGTTCTCCCAGAGTGTCTCACCTGTGCTGGCATCGAGGCAGAGTACTTTTTCGGCTTCATCTGGCGTGCCTGGGCGGTGCCGTACAAGCGTGTAGAGCCGGCCGTCCATGATGATCGGGGTAGAGATGCCACCGGCATCCTCGTGCTTCCAGAGAATGTTCTCACCCGATTCTGGGTCAAACGAGGTCACCAGCACCTGATCAGCGGCATGGCGGTCCTGGCCCGGGCCCCGCCAATCGGGCCAGTCAGCGGCTGAGGCTGGGGCTGCCAGTGTCCCCAGGCAGCAAGTGATAGAGAAGGTGGCGATGGCCCGAACCGGTCGTAACCTGGGCCAAAAATTCGTCTGAAGCATGTCTCACCCTGTTGGGATCTGTGGTTGCCTGCCTGCCCTCACGGCCCAGCCCGATCTGCGGTAGTGTACCTTCAGTAGGAAAAGATCGCCGAATGCCGCCGTGGCTTACGCGATGAAATTGCCGAATTTGTGGAGAGCCCCAATGGCCTCACCAAAACCAACCGCTGCTGGAACCCCTAAGAAAAAGGGAGGCGGAAAGGCTGACGGGAAGGACAAGCCGGCTGAGCGGGTGGTGGCCGAGAACCGGAAGGCCCGGCACAATTACGAGATCATCGACACTCTGGAATGTGGTATCGCCCTGGTCGGGAGCGAAGTGAAGAGCCTGCGGTCGGGCAAGATGTCGCTCGACGAGGCCTATGGCCGGGTCAAAGACAACGAGGTCTGGCTGATCGGATGTGACATTCCAGAGTACGAAAAAGCCAATCAGCTCAACCATCAGCCCAAGCGACCCCGCAAACTTCTGTTGCACCGGCGGGAGATTGCCAGATTTGCCAGCCTCGCCTACGAGAAGGGGCTTACGCTTGTGCCACTCAAGGCGTATTTCAAAAATGGTCGAGTCAAGTTGCTGCTGGGCATTGGGCGTGGCCGCAAGGTTCACGACAAGCGGCAGAAGCTGAAGTCACAGACAGCTAAGCGAGACATTGAGCAGGCGTTGCGGGGCCGTGGGGGACGTTGAGGACAGTCCCGCGTTGCTTCTGGCCAACATGCTCATGAAGACGTGTGGGGAACAAAAAAAGCCGGCGGCGCAAATGCGGCCGCCGGCTGATGCCAACGTTTCGCTCGATCTGAAGACGTCACCTCTTCGGAGGCGTTTCTAGTCAGGCAGTGTTGCCTGCTGCAATCAGATCAGCGGAATCAGTCGTGTCTTCGGGGTGCCACAGAGGCATGCCCCGTTGAATCCGCTCTGCCAGCACATCAATCTTCTGACGCGATCCGGCGGGGGCGGCGGTGGGGGTAAATTCTTCACTGACATGCGGCACGAAATTTTCGTCGTGACCGTAAAGTTCGATGATCTCGAAGACGTTGCGAATTCTGGCCATGGGAACCAACAACTCCTTGCTGACAAATAGGCGTCCGGTTCGACAAGGCAACGGACCATTCCGAGACCTCCGAACTCGTTTGCTCAACCGGATGCGACAATGACGGCCAGAGGCCGCCAAACACCTGCGGCGGGGACGGCAGGATGCCGTTGCAGGGTGCGAAATGCTCGGCGAACTCCGTCATTATGGGTCTTGTTTCATCAGAGTCAAACATTTGGAAAAAGGTTTTGAATTTTTTGGTTTTGACGTCACCGGCTCGCCCGGTTTGCCTGCCAGTGGGGTGGGCAAGTACCATGAGGAGATGGCTCCAGGAGTCCTCTGTGCGGCTCGCGTCGCATCCTCCACACGAGTCGCGGGTGGTCGTTTCGGGTGAAAAAGCCCGAACCGCCGCAACAGATGGCTGAATTCACCGGATCCCTTGCGAGCTACTCGGCCCGCTGGTCTTTCTTCACCTACCTCGGGGCAATCGCCTGCGGCACGGGCCTGCTCGCCCTGCCGGCAGCGCGGGCTCCGGGTCAGCCGCCTCTTTCGGTGATCGATGCGGCTTTCACGGCAACCAGCGCCTGCTGTGTCACGGGGCTCACCGTCAGAAGCACGGCCGAAGACTTCTCCCCCTTCGGCCAGGGGGTGATTCTCCTGCTAATCCAGCTGGGTGGTCTCGGCATCATGACGATAACGACCCTGCTCTTGTTCCAGATGGGGGGCGAGGCGACCGTCCGGCAGCGGGCAGTTATCGCCGAAACCCTGGGCATCAAGTCGGGGCGGGGAATCAGAAAGCTTGCGTTGACGGTGTTGCTGGTGGTGCTGGCCTCGGAACTGGTTGGCTTTGTCCTGCTCTCGCTGGCGACCTGGGGCAGCCGCGAGCCGCTGGACGTGGTCTGGCGAGCGGCCTTCCATTCCGTTTCGGCCTTCTGCAACGCCGGTTTTTCACTCGGAGACGACAGCCTCGTCGCCTACGACGACAACGTTGCGATCAATCTCATCATCTGTGGCCTGGTGATTGTGGGGGGGCTTGGTTTTCCGGTGCTGTTCGATATCGCCTCCCGGTTGAGGCGACGGGAACCGCTCTGGGAGCGGCTCCATATGCACTCCAAGTTGATGCTCTTGGGGACAGCTGTCCTGCTTACCTTTGGGGCGGTCAGTTTTTGGATTATCGAGTGGGATGGCATTCTGGTGGGACGGCCCCTCTCTACCCGGGTGCTACTTGGGCTGTTTCACTCCACCACCTGCCGAACAGCCGGATTCAACACCGTCGATTACGGCACGCTATCGAGCGCCACCCTGTTTTTGACCATCCTGCTCATGGCCATTGGAGCGGGTCCTGGTTCGACTGGGGGTGGCTTCAAGGTGAGTACCTTCATGACCCTGTTGGTGCGGGCCGGGGCCAGTTTTCGTGGCCAGGAACGGGCGAACTTTGCCAAGCGGACAATCCCTGAGCAGGCTGTCGAGCGAGCCACGGCCACCGCCCTCATCTTTGGGGCAATTGCCGTGGCTGCGTTGGTGGCGTTGCTGGTTGTTGAAAATGGCCGGCTTGCGGCAGAGCGGCCGCGCTGGTTTTTGGATGCCCTGTTTGAGTGCATTTCGGCACTCGGCACGGTTGGGTTGTCGACGGGCATCACTGCAGCCTTGTCGGTGCCCGGCAAGAGCGTTCTGATCATCCTGATGTTGCTTGGCAGGCTCGGTCCGATCACCGTGGCGGTCGCGCTGTCGCGGCAACGGCCCGCCTACCAGCCAAACTACCCCGAGGAGGAGCCGCTCGTCGGCTAATGCGTGATGGGTTCAACCAGTAGCAGACGTTTTATCATGCTTGGCATGGGCTCCTTTGGCTCAGCGCTTGCCTCGCGGTTGGCGGCCAATGGCTGCCGGGTCACTGGGGTCGATACCCGTCGCGATCGGCTCGATGCGGTCAAGAACGTGATTCACGAGGCGATCATCGGTGATGCCACCGATCGCGAACTCCTGGAAAATCTCCCCATTAAAGACTCCACCTCGGTCTTTATCTCACTGGGTGAGACGATCTCTCGATCCCTGCTGGCGACCTTGCATGTCAAGGAACTCGGGGCCCGGGACATTGTCGTCAAAGGAGTGACCAAGGAGCATGGAAAAATCCTCTCTCACCTGGGGGCGAACCGGGTGGTTTTTCCTGAGGAAGAGGTGGCCCGAGAATTGGCTGACAAATCGAGCTGGCCAAACGTTCTCGACTTTCTGCCGATCGACCCCGAGTACAGCGTGGTCGAAATTACCGTGCCGGAATCTCTCGAGGGCAAGACCCTGGCGGAGGCAGACCTGCGGAACAAGGTGGGGGTCTTTGTGCTCGGCCTGCGGGATGTCATGCAGGGCCGGTTTCAGATGTTTCCCGAAGGCCGCACCAAACTGATACAAGATCAGATTCTGCTGGTGATCGGCAAAGAGGAAGAACTGGCCCGGCTTCGAGAAATGACCTGACACCGAGCCGCGGACAAGCCGACTGGCGGTTCTCCCATGCTGATGGCGGTTGCTGGCCAGCGTGGGGTTACTCTGTTCCTGAAATGCCGGGTGGTAAATCGGGCAGTTCGAGTGAGACTTCAGCCGGTGGTGGCGCGGTGTTGCTGGCCGGGGTGGGCTCGGCATTGGGATCAAACTTGGGGGTGTTGACACCGATTCGTGCTGCCAGGTCGGCCGTCAGGGAAACCTTTTCGGCATCTCCCTCTGGACGAATTTCGAGCATGGTCACCCCCCATTCATTGTCAAACTTTTTGCCCTCGACCACCACGACACCGGTGGCACGGGGACCACTCACGGGGATCTGCATGGCGGCAAGACCGTCGACCTCATTCGCTCGGCCGGTGACGCCACCCGACCAGTTAACTGGTTCACCGAGTAACTCACGGGCGCGCTCATTGAGAGTCACTTCTTCCTTGGCCATCTCAACAAGAGGGTGATCGGCCAGTCGACTACAGCCAACGGTTGCACCAGCCAGGAGAAGGCAGGTCAGGGTAAACCTACGGCAGGCGGTATGGATGCCGGACATGGCGGTTCCTCCTTCAGCACGAGGGCGAGAGCCCGACCGGTCGGTCAAGCGAGACGCCTATTATGCCGAAGTTCAGCCAGCGAACCGACCCCAGATTAGGAGCATGTTCAGGAGGCGTCGTTGGCCCGGCACCAGGCAATTTTTTCAGCCGTGGTTGTCGGCAGGTCACCGCTGGCAGCTTTGGCGGGGGCTGGCTCTGGGGCTGCCTCGGCCGAGACATCTGCCACAGGTTCTGGTTCCGGAGCAGGGGCCTCTTCTGCCGGAGCTGCCGCAGGGGCAGCCGCTCCTCGAGCCTGCGCGAGAATTTCAGCGGTCGAGAGTTTGCCAGCCGGCTTGGCGGCTGGTTTGGCGGCAGCACCACCGCGGGCGGCAGCCAGAATATCGGCGGTTGAAGGCCGCTTGCCGGCGGCAGCCTTGGCTGCTGGCTTCTTGGCAGCGGCTTCGGTGGCGGCTGGCTTCGCCGCGGCCTTGGCCGGCTTTTCTGGTTTCGGCCGTGGCTCAGTCACGACCTTCAGGAAGGCAGGGTCGATGTCGTACCAGCCGATGTTGTTAAACTGGTCGAATTCGACCAGGCAGCGGCCGTTCATATTGACGGTGCGGACGGTGCCCGTGGCCTCGGCAAACCGAGCCAGTTCGGGTGCCGGTGAGTCGATTACCACGTATTTGTCGGTCCACTCGGCCTTCAGCCGTTCGATCACATCAAACATTGCCACCTTCCGTCAGCCATCGATCAGGTGCCGAAACGCAATCACCAGGGGATTACCACCCCTTTAATCTGCCTGATTAGGCAGCCGCTCGCAAGATGCCGGGGGAACAGCCTCTATACCGGCGGGCCCAATTCGGTAGGTCCAGCTGGCTGTGAAGGGCATCCGTCCAGCCTGCACCGGGGCCGGCCAGATGCTGATTGGGCCAGCTTGAGCGTCGGCGACCGGCACAGCCAGGCCACTGTAGACCGACCCAAGCCAGCCGGGCGGCTCGTGCAGGCGGCAGGCAACCTCAACCAGCAGGGTGTCGGGAATCTCAGCCGCAGCAGTCAGACTGGCTGAGAAGTGGGATCTGCCTGCCAGTCCGACGCCCAGGACCGCCGGCCCGCTGGCCGTTTCTGTCGGCATGATCTCGGTGAACACGGGTGAGGCGGGCCACCGATCTGAAATACCCGGTGCCAGCGTGGCGCGAGGACCTTCGAGCGATTCCCAGACAGGCTGGCCATCAATGGAAATTCGGTGGGCCCAGCGGTCGTGATACCAATAAAACTCAACCTGGATTCTGCCTGCTGAAAGTTGCAACGGTGGCCGCTGCATGGGCTGAGCAGCGTTGGCGGAGGCATCTGGCATGGAAGTGGTTTTTCGGCAAGAAGGTGGGAACCAGGCGGAGGGCGTTTCCGCCGAACGATTCCCTGCAGTATGTTGAGTTGTACTCAAATGAGGAGATGTCGTGGAACCGCGCCGTTCGCTTGGCTGGCCGATCGTCCTTGGAGTGGTGCTGATCGGGTCGATCATCATCCTAGGTGTCGGCTGGGTGCTGGTCAGCATTGTGGCCGCCCTGGGTTCGAAAAACGCTGCTTTCTACTGGGCGGTGCTGGCGGTCGGTGTGTCCCTGCTGGTGCTGGTGCTCGTGGGGGTGATCGTCTACCTCGCGTTGACCATCAAGGCGATTAAGCTTTCTCAGCGGCAGAGCAACTTTATTGACAGTGTCACGCACGAACTGAAGAGCCCGCTGGCCTCGTTGAAACTCTATCTGCAGACCCTCACCAGGCGACCGGTGCCTCCCAGTGAGCAGGCAGACTTTCACCGTTTCATGCTGCAAGACGTCGAGCGACTCGACACACTGATCGATCACCTCCTCGACGCTGCCAAGACCATGCATCGCTCCCGGCCGGCTGGTGGCCAGGCGACAACCGTGCTGCCGGTCTTGGAGCAGGCTGCCGATCGGGTCATCCAGCGGCACGGGGTTGCTCAAGACACCATCACAATCACCACAGACCCGCCCGCAGCTGATCTGCGGGTGCAGGGCCGCGAGGCTGATCTCGAAATCGTCTTTCGCAATCTCATCGATAATGCGGTGAAGTATTCCCTGCCCGAGCCGCAGGTCGAAGTGACTCTTAGCGAGACCGGTCGGGGCCGCGTGCTGGTGCGGGTGGCAGACAATGGCCCAGGGATTCCTCTGGCAGAACGGACGCAGATTTTTCGGCGGTTTGTCCGGCTTGGCAGTGAGCTTGAGCGGGCCACTCCTGGGACGGGGTTGGGGCTCTATCTGGTGAAGTCAATTGTCAAACAGCTTCGCGGCCGTGTGGTGGTGAAGGGCAGGCTGACCCGCAAAGGGACCGTGCTGGAGGTCGAACTGCCGCAGGCAGTGGGTGTCGTGGCAACAGATGGCGATGCCTGACGCAGTCAAGCGGCCACCCTTTCGAACCGGCGGCCGGGCGGTTCTAATCGTGCTTTGGTCGTGTTGTCGGCCCAGTCCGTCTTCTACTTTCTTGTGTGAGGCCGCATGCCCCAGTCTGCCCCCCCTCAGTCCGCTCCCACAGCCGACGTTGGTACCAGCATTGTGCCGATTCGCCGGGTATTGGTGAGCGTCTATGACAAAACTGGCCTCGATCGCCTGGCCGCTGCCCTGAAGTCGGCCGGCGTGGTGGCGGTCAGCACCGGCGGCACCGCGCGGGCGCTGGAAGGGTTTGGCGTGACGGTCGAAGACGTCTCAACCATCACCGGCTTTCCGGAAGTTCTCGATGGACGGGTGAAGACGCTCCATCCCCACATCTTTGCTGGCATCCTTGCCCGCGGCGACCGCGAGGATGACATTGAGGTGCTGGCTGAACATGGGATCGATCGCTTTGAGATGATCATTGTCAATCTCTATCCCTTTGCCAGCGTCATTGGCCGCGAGGGCTGCACACCAGCTGAGGCCATCGAATTGATCGACATCGGTGGCCCAAGCCTGGTGCGGGCGGCGGCCAAGAACCACCTCTTTACGGCCGTGGTCACCGGGCCTGATCAGTACGACGAGGCAGTTGCTGCGATCACGCGTGGTGGGACTACCCTGGCAGAGCGGCGGCTGCTGGCGGCTCGTGCCTTTGAACGCACTGCTGAATACGACGCCGTCATTGCCCGCTGGATGGCCCGACACGCGGGGCTGGTAGCCGGGGCGACGGCACCAGCGGTGGCTGCTGAACAAAACGATGAGCCACCACTGCCTACCCGACTGACGCTCAGCCTTGAGCGGCGGCTGTCGCTGCGGTACGGCGAGAACCCACATCAGTCGGCTGCCATGTACGCACCGGCTGATACCCATCTGGGGCTGGCTGGTCTCAGGCAGCTTTCCGGGAAAGAGCTTTCCTACAACAACCTGCTTGACCTCGATGCAGCTGTGCGGCTGGCGGGATTGATTCAAGACCCCGGTGCCGTCGTGATCAAGCACACCAACCCGTGTGGTGCGGCCAGTGGTGAAACGGTGGAGGCGGCCTTGGCTGCGGCGATGGCCGCTGACCCCACGAGTGCTTTTGGCTCGATCGTGGCCGTGAATCGCACCTTCGATGCAGCAGCAGCGGAACGGTTGCTCCAGCCCGGCATGTTTGTGGAGGTTGTGGCTGCTCCTGCAT
>Ga0075481_10000383_pt1 | contig 16274 bp, 6 predicted proteins | sample DEB08_DNA_11_FD_76337 | JGI IMG/M metagenome (GOLD analysis project Ga0075481, IMG submission 76337) | Aqueous microbial communities from the Delaware River and Bay under freshwater to marine salinity gradient to study organic matter... | ecosystem: Environmental > Aquatic > Marine > Coastal ... | reverse complement strand
TTTTAATCCTGTATTGAGCCTATCCCAATATTGATTCCATGACTGATTCTCGCCTGGTTCTATGTTTGAATTATCAGTATTTGCAACATATACATACCCACCAACTGTAACTACATCTCCAGTTCTATAATCTTGAGCACTAGAATCTGCTCCCCATTCTCCTTGGAAAGAAAATCCTTTTGAAAATACAGCCCAATCCTCAATTGAAGACGTAGGAGCAATGTTAATATTTTGTCTTAGAGAAATGTATTGATACCCGCCCCATGTTACAATATCTCCTTGTTGGTATGTCGTTGTGTAGGTCCAATCGTTTTCAAAACTTAGTCCTTCTACAAAAACATCCCAACGATAATTATCACTAGCAAACTCAGCACCCGATGTATGAAATTCATTACAAATCATTAATCCAGCACCATATTTTACAACATCATAAACTTTATAACGTGTATTTTGGGTCCATACTCCTTTCCATTCTACACCTGAGGTAAATCTGTCCCAATTTACAGCATCATTTTCTAAACCTGCAGCAAAATTATTAATGGAAGTATGAGCGGTATTACAAACAAATGTTCCGCTTCCGTACTTTACAATATCACTTGCAAGATAATAAGTCGACGGTTGCCAATTGCCTTTCCAGTCTAAACCTGTTGCAAATGTGTCCCAATTTTCTATTTCGTCTGCTAAAGTTATATTTGTGTCACTAGAAGAAGTATGAACTGTACTGCAAATATAAAGATTTGCTCCATATTTTACAATATCATTTAGAACATAGTAGGTATTGTTAGTCCAATTTCCTTTCCATGTTTGACCATCTGACATTAAATTCCATTTAGGTGGAACTACTTCAAAGTCAGTAAAGAACAAAGTAGAACTTGTATGTCCTTGGATGCAGATATATACCCTACCCCTATAAAATACTACATCATCCTTGTAATAAACCGTATTATCTGCCCATTCATTTTTCCAAACAAACCTAATCCTACCTAATTTAAATTCTGCCATTAATTATCTCCAGTGCTTCTATATTTATTATATTTTTTCATCTCAGCGCATCTCTAAAATAATATGATAAAGCTAACGGACTACCTTTAACACCTTTATTTTGTGCTCCTATAAAATCTGCTCTTGTATTAACATTTAATTTAAATCCTGTCGTTGTACTAAAAATATTTTCATTTGTACCAGCACGGACTTGTCCAGCTATTAACTCGTTAGTTAAAACTTCTCCTCCACCTGCGCTAATTCTTGATTCAATAAAAGTTACTACAGCTCTTTGAGTAGGTATAATATTATCAGAATCTGCATAAAAATTTACATCTGTAGAAAATTCTCTAATTACGGTACCTGACCCACCTAACCGTACTCCGCCTAATGCTAACTCAGACAATCCATCTAATGAAAAGAAATCTGCACTAATTGTTACAATACCAGTTGCCTGTTCTACAGCAAATAATTCACCTGTCCTAAAGTTGCCATCTTGATCTGTTGAAACATAAAATACTCTTCCTCCTCCATTTTCTATTACTTCTTGTTCTGGTTTAGCAATAAAAAAGGCTCCTTCGGAATAAAGAGCAGGATAGTTTGTATCAACAAAATTACCAGTTCCAATATCTAAAAAGTCGTGACCTGTAACTCTACACTGCGAATATCTTTCTCTTATTTCAATTGATCTATTATGTGTCAATAAATCTTTATTTTGAATTTTTGGACTGATCCTAAAGTCTGCTCTCAATGTTCCTGCTATACTACCATCTGATCCTAAAGGATCTATAGTTACAAGTGTAAAAATTCGTAAATCATCAGGATTTTCTTCGTCATAAATTCCATCTATGCGAAGTTGCGCACCTGGACCTGGATAGACGGTTAAACCATCGACAAAAATATCTACATCATTAGATGGTATCCTATCTGCATATCCGTTACCTGATATAGTAACTCGAGTTGTACTAGATCTGTAACCAATTCCTCTATTTATAAATGTAGGTTGTGGTAAAACATAGTTACCTATCCGTGTAGTAACAAAAGCTTGAGACACCCATGAATTGTCAACAATTTCTAGCTCATAATCGTTACCATTTATATACCCACTACCTGGATCCCATATAACGATTGCATCTATAGTAGAACTATCAACTTTTGCTCTTGCAAGTGCTCTTTTACCTGTTTGTATAAGCAAAATATCACTATCATTATTTGAAATTAATCCATAATGAAACCCTGAATTGCCCTTGTATCCAAAGCTTATAGCAGACCATACGTTAAACGAAGGTAATGTTTGTTCAGTCCAATCTATACCGTTTTCAGATATTGGTAAAATATTTGAATTTGCTGTCCCTGTCAAAAAATACAACCCGTTTGAATTTTGAATTTTATTGTAATTACCAGCAGGCGCACTGTATTCCACCCATCCATTCATAGATTCTGAAATAGATACAAGTAGTCTTCCTTCAGTTGTTAAAGCTATGATGTGTCCAGCGTTAGATGTAATACTTATGAATTCATGTGGTAACCCTGGTTGTTCAGGATCTGGTTGATTCAACGGAGTTGAATCCGCTTCAACCGTCCATATAATGTCTTCTGTATCTTCGTCCCAGACTCCTAAAGCTATTGCCCTTGCATCTGATAAAGCAATAAATTTATTGTATTCATACGTAAGTACTGTCCAATCTGTTGTAACTGAATTAGGAATTTCAGAACTAGCCCATGATGTACCATTAGTTGAGTAAAATGCAGTGCTTGAATTTGTCACAATAACAAATATTCCGTCTCCGTACGCAATATCTTTTATATTTCGTGTAGAAGGTAGGCTTGCTTGACCCCAGTTTGTTCCTGTTCTTGAGTAGGCAATAGTTGAACTTGTTCCATTAGGAATGCATATAAAAATTCCATTTCCATTTATAATTTTACTCCATGCTTGAATTAAAGGTAAAAATATTTCTGTCCAAGTTTTTCCATCTATAGAGTACCCAGAGAAGTTACCATCTGAAACAACCATCCATTTTCCTTCTAATCCTTCTCCTGTAATCTGGATATTTGTAATAGTAGATGTGCTGTCATCTGTAACTTCTAAAACTTTTATTGTTAGATCATTTATGTCTTCTTCTCCACCTAACTGATCTCCTTTTATCACAAAAATATCATCTACTGCATATCCGGCTCCACCGTTTAAAATATCAACTGAATACTCTTTACCTTGTTTTGTTACTCGAAAATTAGCCCTTAACGGAATAATTCCAACTACTTCACCATTGCCAAAGTCTAAAGATATGTTGTAAATTTCGGTTGTAGGCCCCCAGATTATGTCAGTCCATAATTTAGAATTACTTAAAAGTTCGGCAGTTACTGAAAATCCTGGATGTGGTACAATTATCCTAGGTTCAATTGAATATGACGTACTTGCTGTAAGTAACGGTTCTATCACTGTACCTGGAACAATATGATCCCACCCTGGTTGATCGTCAGATTCTCGATATATCGTTGCAGTCCTGTAATTTAAAGATAGCTCATCGTCGTCATAAGCTTGTATGTAACCGTATTGTCCCGTACCAGGTCCTGATGTAATGACTAGACGTTGTCCTACATAATCATCTGCTGTAAATAAATCAGTTGCTGATAACTTTATATCTAAATCTGTTCCTAACTGAGCATTGTTTTTTCGATTAGTATATCCTAATCCTCCTATCCTTGTACTATCTTGCGGTTCTTGTAATCTAAACTCAAAAATTCCGCCTTGCCGAAAACTGTTATATTCGCTCTGCACAAAATTTCCTGATCCTACTACTGTTGCAGAAGCATTTGTATAATTTTCTCCGCAATGTGCATATTCAAATATTAGTAATCTGTCTAATTCTCCACTATCATCTGAAATTTCTCCAGCAAAAGCCTGATAAACTGAGGCTTCGGTCGTCCTTGTGTTAACGGTTGCATATCTAGGAGTTTCAGCATCGTCGATTCCGAGCGCAACTGATCCATACTCTCCGTAACTATTATTACCGTTAGTTGCTCTTATTGTTCCGCCATTTTCTGCAAGATATCCTACATAGCAATAATAGGTAAAAACACTTACTAATTCTACCCGGCCTCTATTTAAAATATATGCTCCAATTCCGTCACTTAATACTTGGGTAAAATCATTTGCTACCATTGATCTATTACCGCCATTGTGTAATATTCCGTCAATGTGTGCGCCTATACATCCAGTACCTATTGTTGTTACTCCTTGAACATACGGAGATCTATTATTAATCCATGCTTCTTCGTGGGCAGGTCCCCAACCTGGATCTAAGCTAACAAATGCTCCGCCAGTAACTCTTGTTGTATTAATAAGAGGTGCTGCTCCGGTCAATTGCCCTACTAATCCTTCAGTAGTACAATTTCGTAATCCAGTGATGTCTCGTACATAAAACATATTTGTATGTTTAGATCCAATTATTTGATTAGCTAATAGAGTAGAATATCTAATAGCTTTATAATTTCCAACATAGTTAAAATCGTAAATAAATCCATTTAAAAACATTTCAATGTCTAATTTTATTTTATCTGGATCAATTTCATCGGACAAAGTTGTTGCAGTAATCAAACACTCTTGTGTAAGGAATTCATAATTATTAATTATTAGAGAACGTGCTCGTTGAAAGCTTTCTGAACTTATATTATTTGTGCCAGTAAGGTCTATATTTGACGGACTACCTTGTACAATTGATGTAATATTTTCTTCTATATTTGCAAATAAATTATTCATTAAATTTATTACAACTGTTGGATCCTCAATTTCTAGTTCAGGAAAAACTTGTACTGCTGTATTGCCTAATTGCGGCGATATATTTTCTCCGTTAATCAGAGAAGGAAAAATTGTAGCTAAATGATTTAAATATGCTATTGTAACTTCACTATCGTCAAACCCTGTATTATTTGGTAATATAGAAACAGATCTAAGCTCGTCGCCCATTACCACAGTCATTTTAGGAATTACAATTGGCAATACTTCTTCGTATCTTCCTGTACTTACAGAAATTTTGCAAGGCATTATGTTATTTTCTTCAACAAATCTGCAAGCATATTGTATAGTTCTAAATGCGTGATACGGATCTAAACCTCTTCCTCGAGCATCAATACCAGTTGGTGATACATATACAACAGTTGTTTCTGTTTGATGCAACGTTCTCCAGAACAATCTAAAATCGTCACTAACAGATAATAACTGATCTAACTCTCCAATTCTCAAGCCTGTTGGTCCAATTGTGCTATTGTCGCCTACTGCCTCGCGTTGGAAATCGTAGGTAAGCAAGTCGCCAAAAAAGTTCATTCCTGCTTCGCTACCAGATTGTACAATTAGATCCCAGTAAAAGAAACCTTTACCATTGTCTCCAGGAAAATTATCTCCATTAGATAAATGCGGAGTGTTACATTTCCATGATTGACCTAGGTAATAAATAATATCATTTACGAAATATTGAACATTTATTCTCCAAAAATTTGCCCATTTTTGTCCAGGAATAAATACTTTCCATTTTGTTTCATCCTGTACTTCATCAAAATTTTGAGATTCTAAAATAATTTGACATTCATACAACTCTCCACCAAACAGTGCAAGATCACCTGGTTTATATTGTTGTCCTATAATGTAATTGCCGGTTATAGAATTTGAAGATACTAATTTATTCCAATAAGCAACACTGTCATCTGTATTTGTTGGCGCAACATTTACATTACTTGCAAGACACACAAACCATGAACCACCAAATTGCACTGTATCGCCTGCTCCATAATATGTGCTTGCATTCCATTCATTTGCATACACATATCCAGGTATAGCTACTTCAAAATTGTGTCGGTAAAAGTTAGGTCCTGATACGTGCGACACAAGAACAACATATATTGATCCACCAAAATTTACATAATCATTTTTTTTATAAAAAATTCCTTCTGTGTAATCTCCTATAAATTGATGACCATCTGTAAATAAATTCCATTTTGTTTCGTCATCTTCTAACAGTGTTCCAGAAGTATGAGACGTAATACATCTATAATTCAAACCACTATACTTAACAATTGCACCTGCTCCAAAAACTTTATTTGGTTCCCAGTCCTTAACATATTCGCTGCCAGTAATAAAAACATTCCATTTGCCTATGTCATTTGAAAATGCTCCTGAAAAATGTCCATCATTGCACAACCATAACGATCCGTCAAATAGAACAATATCTCCTTGTTGATATTGATATGAATTTTGCCATCTTCCTATGAAAGCTTGACTACCAGTCATTACTTTCCAATGTATATCTGGCAAAGGAGGATTGCTATTTGGAACAATTGCTTCTAAATCTACATTAAAATCAGAATTAGAAACGTGTTGCTTAAAACAAACATATGATTTTGCTCCTACCCGTACAACATCGTCTTTATTATAACTATAATTTGGCTGCCAATTTCCTAGCCAGTTGTATTTGAATCTTTCTAGTTTAAATTCTGACATATTTTAATAACCTTCTGTAGATATTCCTTCTTCGTAAACATGATTTCTATTAATTTTTATAGACAATCTACCATTTACATCAACATAATAACTTAAAAATCGATTATCCCATTTTAGTTGCGGGTATCGTAAATTAGGATATTCTATCTCGTGATCAATTGTAATACCTTCTAAGAAATCAATACCTTCTTCAAAAAAAGGATAATTGTCATCTCCAGTACCAATTTCATTAATTACAATTTCATCATCGTCTGTTCCTAATTGATCTATTGAAATAAAAAATAATTCTCCGTCCTCGTTCCTTCGCAGTCCATAAAGATATCTTTTTATAAAACTTTGGTTAATATCTGACGGTGTAATTCCAATAAAATAGCTCATAACTTTTCCTTAAATTGTCACATAACTTACAATAACATCTATAGAATTTTCTGTACTAGATTGAACGTAGACTGAACTATTTTCTGTCAGAATTAATTTTTCACCTGTAGAAATTAATCTTAAACTTGTGCCTGATGCTATTACAGTATTTTTTAAATAGAACACAGATGTATTAGTAGAATCTTCTAAAATAACACTTGCATTAATTAATGTAGGAGAAATATTTGTTAAACTTAATCCAATAACAGTGGCATTTACCTTAGTACCGGTAGATAATACAGAAACCGGCGTTAGACCAATATTTCCGATAATGTTATTTTGTATTTGTGTTGGCATAATTAACCCAATTAAACTATATTGTATTTATAGTAATAATTATGTTAATTAATCGTCGACTACTGCACCACGATAAAAATCAAGGGTCATTAGATACTGATATGCTTGTGTAAGTTCATTATTCAGATTATTAATAGCTAATAAAAACATGCATCTTGAATCATAGGCTGCATGTCCTACATGTTGGCCGTATTCATTATCTGTAGGATTCATGCCTATAAAACCTACAGGACGCATGCCTTTTTCTTTATCTTTTTTTGATGCCCAAACAGTTATTGCAATAGTGCAAACATAGCCAGCTTTCCAAAGAACTTCAGGGCCTCTGTCTCCTACTTCTGTAAAGCCAGATTCGGTTGAATCGTCTGGTGGGGGTAAAATGTCACTTACTCTTTTTTGGGTTGATATTTGAGTAATTACATGATATGCATTTGGTATTGTATATGATGTACCTGCTAGAGTATAATCTTTTATTAAAGCCATTATTTAATCCTGTCTAATAATTTATTTACTAAATCTTTTAATTCTATAATTTCATTTTCTAATTTATCAATTTTTTTCTGCTGGGTTTTAATTGCTTCAATAAAAACACCTGCCATTTTTCCATAATCAACACCATATTGGTCAATATCTTCTGCGTAGGTTACAACTTCAGGAAGTATTTTTTCAACATCTTGTGCAATCACGCCTACCTTGCGGGTTTTTGCTTCGTCGTCTTTACGATTATAATACACCCCTTGTAATTTTAATACAATATTTAAAGCATTGTCAACTGCTACAATATTTTCTTTTAATCTTGCATCAGAATACGCAATAATATCACCAGTGCTATAAACTGCTTTATCTACATACAAGCCGTAGCTACTACTAGTAGAGCTTGTATTAATTCCTGTACAATTATTATTCCTGTTATGATAAAGATACCACCGTGATGTAGAATTATTATTAAAATAAATTCCACCGTTACCTGCCGAGTCGCCCATGTAATGCATGTAACTATATGAATCTATAAAACCGCCATACCCTCCCCTACTCCCATTCATTCTCCACGTCGTGTACGGTGTTAGGGTATTTGGATACCAATGAGCTCCGTTAGTGGATGAATATATGCCCTGCGTTCCAAAATGCATCCAATTACCGGAATAATTATAACCACTAACACCGTTAACTTGAAATACTACTGTATCTGAATCATAATCGCTTGTAAATCGAACGCCATTGTAGCTGCTATTTGCTCCTATTTTTATTCCCGTATGATAATTAATACGTAAATCAGGATACGGTGTAGACCATGCACCTCCTTCTTGATATAAAGCATAGGCATGAGCAGTAGCTGATGCTGGTTTTCCACTGTCTTGACCAGTTTTGTAAAACCAAAGTGTTCCTACGCTAACATCATAATTATCAGCTCCACTTACTGAGGTACCAAGTGCTGGAAAATGTTTTCCGTCAAGTGTGTCAGCATCGAGTCCTGAACTAGGACCATCATTACCTGCATGCCATACCGTATAGGCGGTGCTTTCTGCAGTGTATTGCAATCCATTTATGCCATCATTTATATCTAAATATTCATCAGTTCTGTCATTATATAGCCGCAATGAACTGTTATTTACATATTGAATATATGCTCTTCTAGTAGTATCTTGCCAAAAAGATATATAAGGATTGCCTGTAGTACTTTGAGTTTGAATTTTTATCTGTTCATCACCATTTCTACGTAGAGTTAATAATCCAGTTGATGTATCATCTGCGTCACTCCTTATAAATGATCCACTATCAAGTCCGTCTACAGTATCAGCATCTAAACCACTGCCTGTTCCATCATTACCTGCATGCCAAACAGTGTTGCCTAGGATTGTCATAGCGGCACCTGTACCTCCTAAACTGATAGTATTTGACCAACTAGGTATTGTTCCGTTACTAACAAGTACAGTATCGCTCAGTCCTATATTCAATTGTGTCAAGCTGTTGTTAGAACCACTGTAAATCAAATCTCCTTGAGAATACGTTGTAAGTCCTGTACCACCTTGAGCTATTCCTATTGCTGCAGATTGGTTTGTAGGATCTAAGAAATATGCTGCACTAAATCCTCCTAGCAATCCTGCATCAATCACTCCTGATTTGACACTTACTTTTCCGTTAGTAACTGTGAATTGACTTTTTAGAAAGCTAGATAATCCTTCTGAACTATAGGTATTATCATTGGGATTTGATGCTTGATCAGAAGCTCGTGTAATATCAATTACTAATGAATTATAATAATAATTGATATTACTTGTTGTAAAATAATCTCCTGTAAATGTTATTGGACTATTAGTATTTGGTCTAATATTCTGGAGTGCATATTGCCAAGAACTGTCTCCCCTAAGGAACGTTTTATTAGATGCAGAACCTGCTGCTGCTAATCTAGAGGTTGTTATAACGCCACTAACAATGTTTGACGCATCTATAGTAGATTGCGCTATTCCGCTCCAGTTGGTTGCAACAGAACTTGAATAATTGTAAGCCCCAATTACTTTAACGTTTTGCTCTCTTACTGATAAAGTACCAGCACCTACATCTGTAATATCAACTGCTGATGTTGTAGCTCCGTTGACACTGCTTGTTGCATCTGCTACGTTATTGTGTAAACTAAAAGAATTTGTTGTAACACTACCTATCCAGTAAGAACTAAAATCATTTAAACCTCCGGGCATTAATGAAGAGCTCGATAGTCTAACTGGAGTTCCAACAGTTAGTCCATGGCTAGGGTATATTATCCTATTTTCGTCAACATTTATTTCATATCTTGTTAGATTGTGTGATCCGGTGCTTGATCCACTTAAACTTACTGCAGTTCCACTAGTAAAAGCATAATTTGTATATAGTTCAATTAAATCTGTTGTTATAACTTTTACAAAATATGTCGTATTATTAGTGAGTCCTGTAATTGTTAAATTACCTCCATTACTATACCTAACCGGATCGCCGTCAGCAAATCCGTGCGCTGTTATATTAATGTAATTATTAGCGTAATCAACATCACCGCTTTGAGCAATATCAGCGGCATTAAATGATTTTACAATCGATCCTGTTTGATTGACTCCAAAGATTGGAGCATTTGCATCAGTTATATAGTCTGGAATAGCAGAACTAGGAGAAAATTTAATATAACTACCTGTTAACTCTAAGAACAATCTATTTTGGATAGAAGTTACAACTCCGGCAAAACCGCTGCCAGTTCCGCTGAAATCTGCATTTGAAACTGTTATAGTATCGCCTACTGTCCAATATTCACTCGCATCAACTATATCAATATTTGTAATTACACCATTTGATACTGTAACATTACCAAGAGTATTACTGGCTCCGTTTCCGTATAACACTGCATTGTAGACAATAGTGTTTCCTCCATTGCTATATCCTGATCCTCCATTAGTTATATTAAGTGTGTACAAGATACCAAGTCTTAAAGGACTAACAGAACCAGTTCCTGTTGGACCATTAACCAAATTACCTTCTGCACCTGAAACTGCTCCTATAACACTCACCGTTGTGCTAAAATTATAACTTTGTGAAGGGTCTAATACTAGAAATTGATTTGTGTTATCATTGTTTAGAAAATAATTTTCAACAATTGTTGTTACTGGTCCTACAACTGTTGGAACTGAAGCTGCACCAAGAAATGTACCATTATCTATCAATTGATTAGATGTATTAAATGTGCCTGTTGGATTTACAAGTATTAAAGTTGTACCGTTGATAACAGCTTCTTTAACAGTACCAGATGCTCCACTGCTATCTTGAATTAAGAACACGCCTTTAACAATGTATGTTGCTGATGTAAGAGTTAATTCTATTTGATCATATGTTTCACTTGCATTATCACCTGATAGAATTTCTGTTACAGGTACTGTATTCCATAATGTAAACCTACCTTCGTATGAATCTACATTGTAAGTGGTTACACCTCGACTAGGAGGTAATAAATCTGCGTTTATTTGTCCTTGACTATTTAGTAATACTAAAGCACCAGGAACAGCATTAGAACTAGCTTGTTTATCTAACACATCACCTAATCTATTAGCAAAAAAACTCCGCACTGCAAGTTGCGTTGATAATCTACTATTAAGAGCTCCGCCTGGCTCATTGTCGCCTAGATCAACATCAGTAGATATAGCATCAACTTCAACATCTGATAACGACAACTTCAAAACTGCTAATGTTGTAATTTGGACTTCTGTCCTAAAAATGATATTACCAGATTTATTTTCAGCAACAATAAAATCGCCAACTTTAAAATCACCTAATTCATTTGTACCTGAACTGTAAACTCTACCTGGTAATTCTGATATCTGCTCAAAAGATGCACCTCTTCCTAAACCACCGTTTTGTGGTAATGCATTGTAGTCAATTCCTGATCCGGCATATTCCCATGTATGAGCCGACGAGTTTACAATACTTGGACGATGGAAATTTATTTTTTGTAATAATGCCTGGGCATATTGCAGAAAAGTATTTCCTTCAACTGTAGATTGAATTTGAAACTGTGAAGTCCATAAATCTGTACGTGATGCGGTACCTGCAACACCAATATTGCTTGAACTTCCATTAATGCTAGTTATAGAGCTAGTTGCAGACCAAAACACTCGTTGTTGTAATTCATTTATAACGCTGTACTCTACTGATACAACTAAAACATTTGTTGCGCTATTGTATGAATAAACATAAGCATTATTTTCAAATCCATCTGTTTCTCCAACTATTGAATCACCAGGAGAAAAACTGTATGTTCCAGGATCTAAATTTAATGTTTGATAATTATTGTGATAATCTATCATCCTATCGACAAAAAATTCTTCTGGAAAAAGCAACAGTTTGTGATTACCTACACCAACTGCTGTAATATCTATTTGAGCTAATAATCCTTCGTCATTGTATAATTCAATAGTATCTTCATCGATAGTTTTTATGTAATAGATAGCCTGATCAACTAAACCAGGAATATCAATATTACCGTCATTGCTGTACTGTGCAGGTGTACTATCTAATATACCATGTCCTACAATTGTTATTTGGTTTAAAGTTGCATCAATGTCAACTGCTGCATCAAATGTCTTAATTGGCTGTACGGCCTTGAAACTACTTGTTATATCTAAATTTGTAGTAGCATCTTTAATTCTAATTACAAATTGTTCAATAACTCTTCTTCCTGTTCCAATAGAAGTTATTGTAAAAACACCATTTGATGTTCCTATGTTTGCAATCAAACCTCTATCAAATGTAAAACTATTTTGGCTATAACCTGTTGCTCGTAAAGCAAAATAACCAAAGTTTGTAGCCGAGTTTGTAATAGATAAGTATCCACCAGACTGGCAGTATGAACCATTTAGGCAAAATATTTGAAAACAAGATACAATTTGGGCATATCCGTCATTAGTTACAAGCCATCCTGTACCGCCAAATGATACCATTGTGAAAGCGTTAGCAACCATAGATTTACCTTGTTCAGGCACACCATCTGTTAAATTAACTGGAAATTCTGCTTCGTCTGGAAATTGAGGAATGTTAGGAGTAAGAACTTTTGATCCGTCAACTTTGACTCCATTGCCGCCTAAGAATGATATTATTGATGAATTTTGAATATATGGAGATAAAGTTATAGTTGGTTTATCTTTAGACAGACCAAAATATCCTGTCCTATCAACTGAACTATCAGTAGGATCATCAAATGCTACCGCAAAATCAAATGTGTAATCTGGACGCAAATCATTATCAAGGCCATCTCGGAAAGTGATGCCAGTGAGATATGCTCCATTCCTTACCCTAAACATATCTTTATTTGCATTCAATGGTCGAATAACAACTGCTCGCAAACTATCTCCTACAACAGAAACTAGATCTGGAATAATAATAGGATTGTCTACATAAAAATCTCCACTAGCAACATTTACTGTAACTGGAATAGTCCTAAAAGATGCTGCTGTAACTGTTCCACTATATGCAGTTTCTGTGTCTAATATATCTACAATGATATTGTATAATGCTAAAATATCAGTTTCTGTAGTTGAAGCAGTAAGAGCAGGATATTTTACTTGCTGTACTATATTCTGATATTTTGCTGGATGATCTGCACTGTTAATAATGCTAATACTTAAATCTCTTATGAATTTTATAGATTCAACAGTTGCTGTTTTTTGATTGTTTATTACTTCAGTAACTGTTAAATAGCTCTCTCCTGCTTCAACGGATTTTTCATTTCCGCCTAGGATTAAATCAAAAACAACAGCATCAACAATTAAACCTACGTCTCTTTCGCATGTTGCTGAATTGTAAGTTAGGTTATTGTAAGTTGTAGTTATAAAATTTATTGTGGCCGAAATAGTTGTTCCTCTTAAGTTTTGAACATTTGTAAAACTAGAATATAAAGGTTCATTAGATACAGGAGCTTGTACTAATGTAGGAATACTATTTGGATTGCCTGCTGTGATTGCATCTTCTACAATTTGTAATAAAGCCGCAGTTAAACTAACTTCTGTAGCAGTAGAAGCAGGGTTAGATATATCTTGACTACTTGTAGTTGAAATAGGACTCCAATTAATATCTGCTTGAATGATATTTCCTAAAACAACTGAAAGATAATCATATGCATCTGCTGTAGCAGTTGCTTCATTTTGACCTAATTGGCTCACTCCGTTGACATAATAAGATTGAGCTGCAGTTACTGATGCACTGTTACCTCCGGATATAATACTGCTATTATTTCCATACATGATGTCGTAGCACAAAGCATCAATTAAATATCCAACATCTCTATAACATTTTGAACTATCGTAATTAAGTGTAGGATATTCTTGATTAATATAAGCGATTATTTCTTCTTGGGCAAAAGTCCTATTTGCAACAAGCTGAAGCATGGCATTATATTGATTTGTAGTTGTTCCTGATGCAGCAGGAAAATTTAATGTTGCTACAATATCGTTTTCAATAATATTTGTTATGATATCAAAATTTGCATCACTAGCTGCCTGTGCAGTTGGATTAGCTGTTAGATAACCGTTTACTTCACCTTTTGCAAAATTAATAGAACCAAGTGTTTGTATACTTTGATATGTTTGATTTGAGCTGGCATTTGCCCTTTTATAGGATAAACCTGCAGTTACAGAATTATAATTTGTTCCTAAAACAAAATCATATGTAACTGCATCAATAATTAGACCTGTGTCTCTTTCACACTTAACTGTATCAAAATAATTGTTGAAATAAACAAAATTATATTCAATAAATTCTATTGTTTCTTTTTGAATGTATCTTCTATTGTCTTCTAATAATCTTTTTGCATTGTAAGCTTCGGTTCCGGGATCAACATTTGGAATTTGTCCTAAACTTGCTGCAATCTGACAAGCTCTTTTAATTGTTTTTACAGGTGCATTTACACCGTCATTTAGGTCATCGCCGTATCTGTCAGAAGCAAAAACCCTGTTGCCGCCAAAAAAGTCAGTCTTACTCCATGTTGTATTTCCTTTGCCATCGTTTCCAAGTAAACTAAAATCAATAGGTTGTTCAGCAGGTAATTTTAGTATATAATTTTGTTCTATGGTATCAGGAGCTTGAATAGCAATATATTTGTTATTAGCATTATCAAAAAGAGTGAATGTTTCTGCACCGTTTAGAGTTAACGGTCCTGAAAAAGTTATACCTCCTGCAGTAATTGAAATTTTTTCAGTACCGTTAACATTTAATTGAATTGAACTTAGATCAAGATCACTGTCAGTATTTGTAATAACACTGGTGGTGTCATCAAAAATTTGTTTGGTAGTATCAACAATGTCATTGTTTAAATTTTTTAAAAAAATCTTACCATCTGCATAATTAATTGCAATTTCGCCATATTCAAGATCGTTAATAGTAGGAATTCTATTATTTACACCACTTCTTTTTAGTTTTAAAACTGTTGCCATTAGGCAATCTCCTTTTGTTTAATATTCGCCACAATCTATTTCTGCAAGTCCTGCAACGCCATTAATTTGAAAACCTCCATTTATGTTTAGAGCTCCATTTGCGGTTGCAAAGTTAATTGTAAAGTCGTCTGGTACAAGGAAATTTCTATTTACTTCTATCTTGCCGTCAGCTGCTGCTGTTTCTAATCTTAAATTGCTTTGTACAGTAGAAATTTTATTATCATCTATTACTACATCATGAATGATTGCACCGTCTGCGGATATTTCACCAACTGATAAATCGCCTGTTATATCAAAATCAGAAGTTGGAGTAGTATTATTAACTCCTATACGTCGATTGTTTGTATCTAAATATAATAAATTTGTATCAAAAACTAGATCTAATCCATTCCTAACTAGATTAGATTGTAAAAGCTGTCCACTAATCCTTCCTACTGCCACTTGTGTTCTCCTTAAGAATTACTACAGTATTTAGCGTTTAACGATTATGGACAGGTTCCCCAAACAGGTTTATTTGCTGATGTTAATGGACAACCAAATGCGCTAAAATTAGTTGGTTCACTTTCAAACTGTTCCACACACCAACCAGATAGATCTTGATTGAACGAACTTGCACTCTCAAACATATGAGCCATATTAGTAACTGAACTTACATTCCAATTGCCAATGGGTTGGTTGAAATCCCATGTAGAATTAAACATACGATGCATATTCGTTACTGAACTGACATCCCAATTGCCAATGGGTTGATTGAACACAAATGCCTGAGAAAACATTTCACTCATATCAGTAACTGAACTGACATTCCAATTGCCAATGGGTTGATTGAAGTTCCAATTTACATAAGCAAACATACGATGCATATTCGTTACTGAACTGACATCCCAATTGTTAATGGGTTGGTTGAATGATTTTGCACTGTGAAACATATAGCTCATATTCGTTACTGAACTGACATCCCAATTGCCAATGGGTTGATTGAACGCATTGGCATAACTAAACATATTATACATATTAGTAACTGTACTAACATCCCAACTACTAATATCTGGATCATTAAAGGTAGTGTTGCCCCAAAACATATAGCTCATATCGGTTATTGGCTCGGCAGGTAAGGTATAAATTCCATCATTAGGTTTGAATCTATA
>Ga0075481_10000380_pt1 | contig 16334 bp, 10 predicted proteins | sample DEB08_DNA_11_FD_76337 | JGI IMG/M metagenome (GOLD analysis project Ga0075481, IMG submission 76337) | Aqueous microbial communities from the Delaware River and Bay under freshwater to marine salinity gradient to study organic matter... | ecosystem: Environmental > Aquatic > Marine > Coastal ... | reverse complement strand
TACCAGGTCGACGAGGGTGGTCTGGGCGACGACGTCGAGATCATCGTCGGCCTGGAAGGTCTCGCGTCCTAGACATGCCCGCACTTGGCACGAAGGACATCGACGAGGTCCTTCGCCTCATGGCCGGTTGAACGTTCGGAGTCGCCGAGATGAGTCCTGCAGAAGCCGTGCTCGAGGGCGTGCTCTTGCCGATGGCGGCGGGGCTGCTGCCGCTTGCGATCGGTATGCGTCTCTGGCGCCGAGAGAGTCCCCGGAATCCCAGCGGATGGGGCTTGGCGGTTGCGGCGGCCATCACCTTCGCGTTCGCGCTGTGGGCGCAGGAGGGCGACAAGCTCTGGGAGTTGCGTCAGAAGTGGCAGTGGCTCTGGGTGGTCGGCGGGGCCGCGGCGGGGGTGGCGGTCGCGACCTCGCTGCTCCGGCACTTCGCACCGAGACTGCCCGCGGCGATCGTCGGAACGCTGCTTGCACTGCTCTGCGGTATCGCGACGGTCCTGATGCTGAGGCCACCTGGCTTCGACGAGACCGCCGATCGTGCGGTCGTGCTGCTGGTGGTCGCTGGGTCGGCCTGGTGCCTGACGTGGCCGAGCGTGCGTCGATCGGACGACGACGACCCCGCCTTGCCGGGAGCCGGGTGGGCCGATGGGGTCGCGTTCTGGTTGGCCGGGTCGGGACTCTCGGGCGTCGTGCTCGTCTCGGGGTTCGCGAAGCTGGCCATTCCGCTCGGTGCGATGGCGGCACTGTCGATGGCCGCGGGAGTGCTGGCGATCCGCGGACGACGCGATCTCGGCTTTGCGGGTCTCGCGACGCTCTCGACGGTGCTGGCAAGCGCCGCCATCGTCGGATGGGCCTACGACCTGGTCGGCATTCCCGGTTGGAGCTTCCTCGCCCTGGCGGTGGCGCCGGTGGCGATGCGGACTCCGCTGCCGCGACGATTCCGATTCCGTTCACTGCTACGCCTCGCCATCGTGCTGGCGGTCGTGGGCGTCGCCTCGGGGACCGCGGTCGTCGAGAGTGGCGTGTTCGACTCCGGCGACGGAGACGACGGCTCGGAGTACGACTACGACTATGGGTACTGATGACCCGGTCGACTCTTGAAGGTCGACGACCGTTGCCCGCCGGGGTCGCCGAGCGCCGCGTCGGCTGGATCCGGAGCCGCCCGTCCGCCGAATCCGCGATCGGCCACGTTCGAGTACCCACCCGCGGCACCGGAAGCCGCCTCGCCGCGTTCATCACCGTCCTTCACGGAGACCGACATGATCAGACCGAACACTCGCAATGGACTTCTCCTCGCCCTGGCCGTCGCGATGCCTGCTGCGGCGCTGGCTCTTGCGCCGCGACAAGCCGGCTCGGAAGTGCCGATCACCGCCACTGAAGCATCGGGTGCCTACACCGTCGACGGCGTCCACTCCAACGCCCACTTCAAGGTCCAGCATCTCGGAGCAGGCATGTTCTGGGGCCGTTTCGACGACGTGAAGGGATCGATGAACTACACGCCGGGTCCCACCGGGACGCTCGACTTCGACATCCAGATCCCCATCGCGGGCGTTCACAGCGGCAACGACAACCTCGACAAGCATCTGTTGAGCCCGGACTTCTTCAACGCGACGGAGTTTCCGGAGATGGCCTTCAAGAGCACCAAGGCGAGCCCCGCAGGCAACGGCATGTGGAAGGTCGACGGCGACCTGACGCTGCTCGGCACGACGAAGCCCGTCTCCGCGATGGTCGAGTTCACCGGGGCCGCGGACAAGGGTCGTGGCATGCGGATCGGCTTCGAGGCGGCCTTCACGATCAAGCGCAGCGAGTTCGGGATGAGCTACGGCGTCGAGAGCGGATCGCTCGGCGACAAGGTCGTCGTGGTGGTCGGCCTCGAGGGCGTCAAGGCGAAGGCCGGCTCCTGAGTCCGCACGGCGGTCCCCCGACGAATGGGGAGAGGGCGCCTCGGCGTCCTCTCCCTTCCTTCTGCGCGAAGCCGCCTTCCCGGACACGTTCGGAGTCGACTACCGTCCTCCCCATGAAGGCCGGCGAGTCGGGCACGATCGAGATCCGCGTTCGTTATGCCGAGTGCGATCCCATGGGCGTCGCACACCACTCCGCGTATGCGCCGTGGTTCGAGATGGGCCGGACGGAGCTGCTTCGATCCTCCGGCGGCAACTACCGCGATCTCGAGGCGGCGGGCGTGCTGCTTGCGGTCGTCAAGCTGTCGATCCGCTACAAGCGACCGGCCCGCTACGACGACCTGCTTGCGCTCGAGACCCGCGTCGCGAGCCTCGGGCACGTCAAGATCGAGCACGAGTACGAGCTTCGTCTCGGCGACGAGGTGCTTGCGACCGCGGAGACCACGCTCGCATGCATCGATCGGGAGGGTCGGGCCCGGCCGCTGCCGGCAAGTCTGACGAACCCGTCGGATTGAGGTCGGCTTCGCCCCGGAGCGAAGGACCCCACCAACGACGCCGAAGACGACCTCAGCGGGCCGTCGCCTCGGCCCGCACCTCGCGGAGCACCGTCACCTTGATCTCGCCGGGGAAGGTCATCTCCTCCTCGACCCGCTTCGCGATCGCGGTGGCGATCGCGAAGGTCTGGACGTCGTCGGCCTTCTTCGCATCGACGATGACCCGCACCTCGCGGCCCGCCTGGATCGCATGGGCCTCGTCGACGAACGGTTGCTCCATGGCGATGCCTTCGAGCTGCTCGAGGCGCTTGATGTAGAGCTCCATCGACTCGCGGCGGGCTCCCGGTCGGGCGCCGGAGACCGCGTCGGCGGCCATCACGATCGGCGTGTACGGCGTCGTCGCGGCGATGTCGCCGTGGTGGCCTCCGATGGCGTTGAGCACCGCTTCGGACTTCTCGCCGTGCTTGCGGGCGAACTCCATGCCGATCGCCGGATGGCCGCCCTCCATCTCGTGGTCCATCGCCTTGCCGATGTCGTGGAGGAAGCCGCAGCGACGCGCAATCTGTCCGTCGAGACCGAGCTGGTCGGCGATGATCTGACTGAGATACGCCACCTCCATCGAGTGGCGAAGCACGTTCTGTCCGTAGCTCGTGCGGAAGTGGAGCTTGCCCATCGCCTCGACGATCTTGGGATTCAGGCCGCGGATGTTGGCCTCGAGCACCGCCTCGTTGCCGTGCTTGACGATCCGCTCGGAGATGTCGCGCCTGGTCTGCTCGACGATCTCCTCGATGCGGGAGGGATGCACCCGGCCGTCGGCCACGAGCTTCTGGAGACTCTCCGCGGCGATCGCCTGACGAACGCGGTCGAAGCAGGAGACGCTGATCACGCCGGGCGTGTCGTCGACGAGGATGTCCGCGCCCGTGGCCTTCTCGATCGCTCGAATGTTGCGTCCTTCGCGGCCGATGATCCGGCCCTTCATGTCGTCGGAGGGGATCTTGATCGAGCGGACGGTGCTGTCGGCGACGTGCTCGGCGGCGAAGCGCTGGATCGCCTGCAGGGTGATCTCGCGGGATCGCTCGAGGGCCTTCTGCTCGGCCTCCTCGATGACCTCGCGGGTCAGGGCGGCGGCGTCGTGCTCGGCCTCGACCCGCACTTCGGCCATGAACGCCTCGCGAGCCTCCTCGGTCGTCATCTTCGCGACCTCGGACAGGCGCCGTGAGAGATCGTCCCGCAGGCCGTCGATGGCGGACTCCCGCTCGTCGAGCCCTCGATCGCGGTTGTCGAGTTCCCGCGCACGCGCGTCGAGTCCCTGTTCCCGCACGCCGAGGTCCTCCATCTTCCGATCGAGGTTGTCCTCGCGCTTGGCGAGACGGTTCTGGCTCTGCTTGATCTCCGCAAGGGTCTCCGCCACCTCCTTGTCGAAGGCGTCCCGGCGTTCGGCGGCCTTGCGCTCGGCCTCGAGCGCCGCCGACTTGGTCAGGGAGTCCGCTTCGGCGCGAGCGTCGCGGACGATTCGCTCGGCATCGGCGGCGGCCTGTCGTCGCCGGGGCGCGAGGATGGCGGCGGCGATGGCGGCGCCCACCAGCAGGGCGACGAGTCCGGTGACGACGAGTTCGATGGGGGGCACGTCAAACCTCCTCGCAAGGCCCAGCCGGCGTGCGGCTGAGCGATCGATTCACGAACGCGTGGAGAAGCGCGTTCGCCGAGCGAAGGAGGTTCGGACCGATCAGCGAATCAGGCGTGTGGTTCGGACGGGGCGGATCCCCTCCGATCCGGGACTCCGGGCGTCGGCGAGACTCGAGACTCGAACGACGACGGCCCATCCCCATCCGATCCGATGTTCGCGGAGGAGCGGTTCGGATCGTGCAAGGAGATGCGGTTCATGGGATTGGAAACTCAAGACACGCGCTGCAATCGAAAGAAATCTATCTCCGAGCCCGATGCCGACTTCCGCGTTCGTACGAGCGCGTGGCCATGTGGCAGGTCTCGGGGCCGCGAGATGCGGCGATATCGGTGATCGGCCCGCTCCTTCGGCGGGCAGTCCGTCAAGCCCGACCTCCGGGTCGGGTGAAGCATCGGTAGTATTGCCGCTGCGGGGTGCCTGTCAAGGATTCACGCGACCTGCCGGGAGCCACCTGGACTGTCGCAAGCTTCTTTCCAGAAGGCATTTGCATCACGCATCGTGGACTCCGCCGACATGCCCGCTGCGCTTGATCGACTGCTTCGCCTCCTGCCGCTCAACCCGGTGGCGATTCGTCTGGTCGAGGGGGGAAGCCGCCGCCTGAGGCACCTCTACCTGCGGTCGGGATACCTCGCCGCCATGATGGTGCTTCTGCTCCTGGCCCTTCTGGGTCCCAGCACCTCCCTGCGAGAACTCGCCCAGCGGGCCGCGTCGGCGTTCACGCTGGTGAGCTTCGGCCAGGTGGCGCTGATCTGCCTGTTGACCCCGATCTTCATGGCCGGGGCCATCGCTCAGGAGGCCAGTCCCCGCACCTGGGACATCCTGCTGACGACGCCCCTGCGGCCGCTGCAGATCGTGCTGGGCAACCTGTTCGGACGCCTGTTCTTCGTCCTGGCGCTGCTCGTCTCGACGCTGCCGCTCTTCGTCTTCACGCAGGCCTTCGGCGGCGTGCCCGGTGCAAGCATCGCCGCGAGCTACGCGATCGCCGCGGTCAGCGCCCTCGCGGTCGCTGCGGTTGCGGTCACCCTGGCGGTCACTCGAACCGCCGGCCGGCGGGCGGTGCTGGTCTTCTACGTCACGGTGATGATGGTCCTCGCCCTGACCTACGCGGGCGATCTCTGGCTTCGGCAGCCGGTGGCGGTTGGCAGCACGACCATGCGGACCACGGTCCTGACACCGCTCAACCCGTTCCTCGCGCTCGAGGCGGAGCTGCTGAGCAACCGCTACGAGGCCTGGGATCCCGCGACCGCCCCCGGTGGACTGCTGGGAAGGCTGTGGCTGGGTTCTCCGACCGCCTGCTTCATCTGGCTCGGCGTCCTCTCGAGCACGGCGTTGGCGATCTTCGGATCGCTGCGGGTTCGGGTCATCGGGGAACGACCGCTGCGATCGCGGCGACGCGGCAGCTGGCTGGGTCGGCCGGTCGAGGCGCTGCGGAGCCGACGTCGGATCGGGGCCAACCCCGTCGCCTGGCGTGAGCGGACGTTGCGGGGCCTGACCGTGGGGGGGCTCTTCGGTCGATTCGCCTTCGCGCTGGTGGGGATCGCCGCGGCGTTGCTGCTTCTGCTGCTGCACCGACAGGGAACCATCGACACGTACGGACTGCGCCTGGCGCTGGTGGCCGCGGTGGGAGCGGAGGTGTTCGTGATCGTGTTGACCGCCCTGAATCTGGCCGCGACCTCGGTGAGTCGGGAGCGGGAGGACGGAAGTCTCGACATCATCCTGACGACGCCGATCCAACCCGGACCCTATCTCGCGGGCAAGTTGCAGGGGCTGGTGCAGATCCTGCTACCGATGATGCTCGTTCCCGTGGCGACGCTGGGACTCGCGTCGCTCTACGTGGCCACGGGCGGCTTCGGCGGCGATGTCGAGGTCACCGTCAGCGACGTGGTCGGAGTCGGTGCGGTGACGGTTCCCCTGGTGCTGCCCGAGGCGGCGCTCGAACTGGCGGTGGTGCTGACGGGCTTCGTCGGCTTCGCGGTGATGGTCGGCCTGCAGTGGTCGATCAAGAGTCGCGGGAGCATCGGTGCGGTCGTCGGTGCGGTCGGGATCCTGATCGTGATCGCCGGCGTGCTTGGGCTCTGCGGGGCGGGGGCCGGTCGCAGCATTCCCGTCGTCGGTGCGGCGATGGCGGCGTTGGCGCCGGGCAACCTCGTGGTCGCCGCGGTGTTCCCCGCGTCGGCGATGCCGGCCTCGATCGGAGATCCCGGCGCCGCCCGCGTGGCGCTCGCCGTGGGTTCGCTGATCTCGGCGGGTCTCTGGGCGAGCCTCGTCTACGCGACCCATGCCCACCTGAAGCGGACGTTCATGGCGACGGTGCGGCAACTCGCCGGGATGAACTGATCTTCGCGACGCTCGAATCGAGACGACGGTCGCCGTTCGGGGAACACCGCCCTCGGCCTCGGGCGACCCGGGCGCGACGGCCACGGGGCTTCGGTCGTCGTCGCGTCGGCGACGGCGAGGGATCCGGGCCTCGACTCAGCCCCAGTTGGCCAGCAGGATCGTCAGGTCTGCACCACCGACGGTGCCGTCGTCGTTGAGATCGCCCGGGCCGGGCTGCCCCCAGTCGGCCAGCAGGATCGTCAGATCGGCGCCATCCACGACACCGTCGCCGTTGAGGTCGCCGACGATCGACGAGGTCAGGTCGATCTCCGCTGCATCCATGTCGACCGGAGCGCTCATGCCGGTCTGCATCCACAGATCGTGCAGCACCTCGCCGCGGTCGTTGGTGACGTTGGCGTCGCGAAGGAACTCGATGTATTCGCGGGAGCTGGTCTGGTAGTAGAGGATCGCGACGGCCCGCGCGGCGCCGGCGGGAATCAGGTACTCGGTGTCGTCCCAGTACTGGCCGTCCTCGTAGTGGTAGTCCACCGGCTCGGCCTGCACGCTCTCGAATCCCGTGTTGGTGAAGCCCCGCGGCGGGATGCGGTTGTCGGAGATCACCTTGTTGTTGAGTGCGAGGTGGAAGCTCTTGCCCTCGGGCAGACCGGTGTAGCCCGCGACGTCGGAGTCGAGTCCGTGCTTGGCCTCCCAGATCTTGGTGCCCTCGACCTCGAGGGTCGCGGTGTCGAAGTCGTAGCCGCCGCTCTCGGCGACGATCTGGTCCTTCGCGTCGAGGAAGCGCACGTTGAGCCACATCCGACGACCTTCCGGATACCCGGTGGGAAGCTTGTGCCCGGTCTGGTTGACGATGCGAACCCGCAGCAGGTCGCCCTCCTGGGACAGTTCCATGTCCGAGGCGTTGCGCAGACTCTGCAGGGTGCGGCTCTTCGCCTCGTCGACCCGGTCCTGCGTCACGCCGAGGAAGTCCGCCTCGTCGCCCAGCGACAGCCGGATCGCTTCCATGACCCAGGTGTTGGCCCCGTTGAAGGCGTGCTGGGGCAGATGCTGGCGTTCGAAGAACGGCGGGTTCTCCCAGAACGCGCAACCGCCGCCGACCTGGTCGGGCATGTGGCAGTCCTGGCAGGAGCTGATCACGCCGTTGGGGTGGTTGCCGCCGAAGCGATCGTCGTCGAACTCGACGCCCGTCGTGGCGAACTGGCTCATGCTCCACTCGCTGTAGGTCCGCTGCTCGGGGAACATGTCGCGAGGGTTCTGTGTGGGATGCGGGGCGTCGAGCGCCGCCAGGGGATAGCGCACCTCGCCGGTCTTCTTGTCCACGGTCCTCATGGTGAGCGGGTTGCTCACGTCGTGGCAGGTCGCGCAGAACTCGCTGGTGGTGTGGAAGGGCGAACTGATCAGACGGATGGGAGCGCCGAGGGCGTCGAGTCCGTGCAGGTTCTGCGGCACGTCGTCGGCAGGGGCCCGACGGCTGTCGACCGGATCGACGACGTAGCGGGCGTTGCCGAATCCCGCGGGCAACAGGCCCTGCTTGGCGAGCGACGAAAGCACCGACGTGTCGGGATCGGGTTCGTCGCCGGGATAGCCCGACGCCGGAAGATCATCGGGCACCGGGTTCACGACGCGGTGGCAGAAGTTGCAGTTGACCCCGTCGAAGTCGGCGAACTCGAAGTGGTCGGTCGTGCCGTCGAAGGACCTCCCGCCGAGCCACGCACCCGGGGCGTGGCAGCGGATGCAGGTCTCGCCGCCGGTGTTCACGTCCTGGTTGGCGATCGCCAGCGCCGCGTGCCAGACCGGGTCCCGGGCCGATTGGCCCTTGAGGCTGACCACCCACGTGTCGTAGGGCGCATCCTCGGGGTCGTAGTCGGAGTGGCAGTAGGTGCAGGAGAAGCTCTCGACGATCGGCTGCAGCTCAAAGGGATTCTCGTCGGGCTGGGTACCCGGCTGGAAGAAGTCCTCCGGTGTCGCCGGAATCTGGACCTGACCTCCGGGGGGCGACCCGGTCGCAGCCAGAAGCGCGGGGACGCTCAACGCCACGGCGCCACCAACCAGCGCAAGGTGGTGCATGCGAAGTCGCCGCATCGGACCGGGAAGGAGACTGGAGGGTCGAGTGGTCATCTCTAACAGGAAGCGGGGTTGCGCCGCGGGCGGCGATGATGGTCCGGGGAGACGGGGGGCATCAAGCACCCATCAAACCGCCTCGATCGCATTGTTTCAAAAGTTCCAGAATCGACGTGCTAGTCGTTGATGAGGGTAGCTTCGGAACGGCCAAGGGCGACTCCGATCCCATCAATTCGGGCGGAAGTCGTCCCGGGTTCGTCGCAACCCGAGGCTCCGCCAAGAGCTCCCGGCCGATTCCGCTGGAGAACCGGTGCGATCGAGGCAGATCGACCCCGCCTCGCGACCCTGGGCCCGGGCTTCACGGAGCGAGGTCCCGTGCGGTCCCCGGAGAGTTGCCGGAGGCCATGAGGGCAGGATCGCGCTCGATCGGTGGGAATGGGGGTCCGATAGACTCCGGCCATGCAGACTCCTCGGGCGTCACGGCGTCTCCGGCAGCGTGCTCGCGGTGCGGTTCGACTGGCGTCGCTGGTTCTCATCGCCGTCGCCGGTGGAGCGTGCACGAGCGTTCCCGACGCGCCTCGGGCTCTCGTGGTGCCGAGCGATCGCTACGACGCGGTCTTCGATGCCGCGGTGGACACCGCCCGCGACGCCGGGCTTCCGCCGCTGGTGCGGGATCGGACGGCCGGCGTCATCGAGACGGAGACCCGCATCGCGGGATCGCTGCTCGAACCCTGGCTCTGGGGTGAGGAATCGCTGGCGCAGGCCACCGAGAACACGCTGTTGTTCCAGCGTCGGCGGGCCCGCATCGAGTTCTCGCCGGAGGTTCCTGCGAGCGCACGCCTTCGGGGTGCGGACCGGCCGCTGCCGGAGCCCGGCGTCGCCGGCGCGGCGGCGACGCCTTTGGATCTTCGATCGGATTCTGGCCCACTCGAGGTGCGGGTGCGTGTCTTCGTCGAGCGCGCGTTCGTGCCCAACCTGAACATGAGCAGCTACAGCCGGATCCTCTCGACCCGATACAGCACACCGCTCGATCCGGCGGAAGAGACATGGACTCCGGTGGGGCGGGATCGCGCCTGGGAGGCGCGGATCCTCGCGGATCTCGGCCGACGCATGAACCTCGTCGCGGTCGCCGAGGACGGTCGGCCGAGTTCCTGAGCCTTCGGTACCCCAGAGCGATTCAGGCGAGTTCGATGCGGGGATCCACCCAGCGGTACAGGACGTCGACGGCCAGGTTCATGCAGACCAGGAGCGTCGAGTACACGAGGACCACGCCCATGATCAGCGTGAGGTCCTTGTTGAGAACCGCCTCGACGAAGTGCCTGCCGATGCCGGGGATCGAGAAGACCTTCTCGACGACGAACGATCCGGTCAGCACCGCCGCCGATGCGGGGCCGAGATAGCTCAGCACGGGAAGAAACGCGTTGCGCAAGGCGTGATGCCACGCGGCACCGGCCCGCGAACGCCCCTTGGCTCGCGCCGTGCGGACATGGTCGGAGGTCATCTGCTCGATGAGTCCGAAACGGAGCAGCCTCGCGACATAGGCCGCGAGCGGCAGGGACAGGGCCAACGCCGGAAGCCAGACGTGCGAAAGGCCGCCCCAGCCCGCGACCGGCGCAAGTCCCCACGACACCGCGAGCCAGACGAGCAGGCCGGCCCCGACCACGAACGAGGGCACGCTGATTCCCAGCAACGCGATCGCCTGCGTCACCAGATCGAGTGGGGAGTCCGGGCGCAGGCCGCCGACGAGTCCGGCGGCGACGCCGATCGCCAGGCCGATCAGGATCGCGGCGAGACCCAGCGTCAACGACACCGGCAGACCCGCCGCGAGGATCTCGTTGACGGTCAGATCGCGCTGTCGAAGGCTCGGCCCGAGATCGAACACCCGCTCGCTTCGACCTCGCAACCAGTCGAGGCCCGAGGCGCCGGCGAGATAGTCGGCGGCGAACGCGACCGGATCGTCGAGGCGGTACTGGGCCCGCATGGCGCGTTCGATCTCCGGCGGCGGACGCCGTCCCTCGCCCTGTTCGAGGGGATTGCCCGGCACGATCCACGCGAGCGCGAAGGTCGCCACGAAGACGAGGCCGACGATCAGCGGAAGCTGCAGCAGGCGCCGTGCGACGAAACCGATCATGGAGTCGCCTCGACGGCGCGGACCGCCGGACCGCTGCTGCGCGAGGTCTGCAGCAGCGCGAGATCGTGATCGAGCATGGCGTGGTTCGCGAGGCCGCGCAGCCGGCCGGGTTCGTACATGTAGACGGTCACGAACCGGCAGATCGGCAGCACCGGGCAGTCCTCCTCGACGATGATCCGCTCGGCCTCCTCGAGCAGCGCGAAGCGCAGCGTGGGATCCCGCTCTCGATCCGCCTCGGCGAGCAGACCGTCCACACGGCGGCTCGAGTAGCCCCGCAGGTTGTTGCCGTCGCCGGTTCGGCAGAGGTCGAGGAAGGTGGTCGGATCGAGGAAGTCGCCGAACCATCCGCCGCGGGCGATCATGAAGTTGCCGCTGCGGAGATCCTCGCGGTAGTAGCGCTGCTCCTGTCCACGCGGAGCGATCTCGACGCCGAGCGTCGACTCCCACATCGATTCGAGCGCCAGGCAGATGTCTCGCCAGCGACTCGAGCCGGTGGAGTACAGCAGATCGATCGTCGGAAACCTCGTTCCGGTGGCGTGTTCGACGAGACCGTCGCCGTCTCGATCGACCCAGCCCGCGGCCGCGAGTTCGCGCCTCGCCGCTTCGGGATCGAAGCCGAGTCCCTGCGGGATCTCGTAGTCGGGGATCACCCCCGGGGGGATGAGCGACTGCGCCGTCGGCTCTCGAAGGCGCGTGACCCGCTCGACCAGCACGTCCCGATCGGTCGCGAGCGTGAACGCCCGTCGCACCGCCGGATCGGCGAAGGGATTGAACCGACCGCCGTCGAGTTCCGGTCGGCAGTTGAAGTGGAAGAAGTCCGTTCCGAAGGTGCCGACGGCGTGGATGTCCCGACGCTCGCCCGCGGCGGGATCCGGCAGCGCGGCGAGCGCCTCGTCGGGCGACGACTCGACGAGTCCGCGTTCCCATGCCGCAGCGTGATTCTCCAGATAGGCGGCACGCTGTTCGAGCAGATCGGTGCGATATCCGACGGTGACGTCGCTGAGCCAGTCGAACTCGCCGCTGACGTAGGCCAGCACCGCCGTCGACGGGTCCTCGACGACCACCGCCTCGATCGACTCGCTGTGGATGCGATCGGGATCGCGGTAGTGCGGATTTCGTTCGAGCCGGAGGTCGCGCTTGTGACGCCTTCTCGCCAGCACGTAGGGACCGTTGGAGACGAGCGTGCCCGCGGCGGTCCATCCCGGATCCTCGATGCGGCGCCCGGTGTCGACGTCGAGACGAGTGTGCGCATCCAGCGTCGCCCGATGCACCGGACTGCAGATGGGGAATCCCATCAGGTTGAGCAGGTGGGGAACGGGACGCGAGAGCCGAAGTTCGAAGGTCCGCTCGTCGGGACAGGCGATGCCGACGTCGGCGTCGAACCGGGCTTCGGTCTCCGCCCAGAGGGCGGCGGCGGCATCCTCGTCGCGAACGTCGCGATCGGCGTACTCCGCGAGACGTCGCATCCGCCATTCGAGGAACTCCGGAGTTCCGTCGATCGCCATCAGCAGTCCCGAGTAGTCCGCCGCCGTGTCGGGCAGCAGCGCCCTCAGGAGACCGGCGCGGACGTCGAGGCTCGAGACCGGGTCGCCGTTGCTCCAGCGGGCCGCGGGATCGATCTCGAAGGTCCAGCGCAGTCCGTCGTCGCTTGCCCGCCAACTCCGGGCGACGGCGGGAAGCGGACGGCCGGTGTCGGGATCGCTGCGGACGAGGCCCTCGTACAAGCCTCGGGCGAGGCGGATGTCCTGCTGGTAGGTCATCCGCTGGGGATCGAGCGTGAAGCAGTCGGAGGCCTGAGCGAAGACCACCTCGGCGCGAGGGCGGACGTCCTCCAGCGCGATCGAGACCGCGAGCAGTCCACCCAGAATCGCCACGATGCCGATCGCGATCCGCACGGCGCGAGTGTACGGCGACCGGAGGATCGATCGCCGCTTCGGGCCTCCGGAATCAGTTGCGGGTCAGGTTCGCAAGCACTTCGGCCTGTTGGGCGGTCTTCTCGAAGGTCGGCCGCATGGAAGCGGGCGCGGTGTCGAGACCGCTGCGGGCCGCCTGCTCGGCCGAAGCGAAGACCGGCCCGAACTGGCGGGCGAACTCGGCCCGTTCGCGGGCACTCATCCGGACCAGTTGATTCCGAAGCTCCAGCAGCGAGCGATAGACCGCCTCGACGAGTTCGGGCGACCCCTTCATCCGAGAGACGGCCCCTTCGAGCGTCGAGACCTGGCTCCGACGCGCCAGCGCCACCGAGGCGGCGGGGGCGTTGGGCAGTCTGGCGATCGAGTCGAGGGCCTCCATCGACTGGAGAAGGATCATCCACTCGGTCTCCGCCGCCGCCATCGAGGCGATTCGTCGGGTGGTCCCGTCGAGCTGCGCGGGGTTCAGCTCGGCATCGACGATCGCGGAGGCGAGGAGGCCCGCCGCGACGAGTCGCTTGGAGAGATTCGCCTCGCGATCCGGATCGGCGTGGTCGAGGACGACCGTGACCGCATCGGGTGTCCGAAGGAACCGGACCGCCTGCATCGCGTTGATCGCCCGGAAGGTGTCGTCCCCCGAGATCGACGACTGGAGTTCGGAGATGACCGCTTCTCCGTAGGCCCGTCGGAAGATCGGGGTCGCCGAAGGCGAGCGTGCCACGCTGATCAGCTCGGCGCGAGCCTCGTTGACCTCCGCCGGCGTCCCGTTGGCGATCCGATCCCCCCAGGTGGAGGCGAACGACCTGACGGTCTCGAGGTCTCCCTGATCGAGCGAACGACTCGCCGAGACGATTCGCGAAGGGAGATCGTTGGTCCGCTGGGCGAGGGCCTGCGCCGTGGGTGCGGCGAGGATGCAGCCGAGAATGATGCCAGCGAGGGAGTGGTGCACCGGGATATGGTCTCGTCGACGAGGGACCTTCGTGAACTCGGATGGATCGCCCGCAGGCGAACCTGTGCGGCGTGAACTCCTCTGCCGGTGGGACTGTACGGCGTGAAGGCGGAGTCGTGGAAATCCCGACCGCCGCACGCGCCGAGAGCCTCCAAATCGCCTTTTGCCCAGCATGCGGAGGAACGGCGGACGGTATCGGTCGCCTTGGGCAGTGTCAACGCTCCGGAGCACACGGCGAGCCCGTCGCGATCTGAAGTTGAAGGCGAGAATCGCCAGTGGAACCCCCGTCATCGCCGACGAACGGGAATCCCGAGGAACCCCATGCCGACCTGCCCGATCAGACGACATCGCCGCCTCCCAACCGGGCCGACCCTGTGCCTTCTCGTGGCCCTTGGGACCGCACCCGGAGTGCTGGCCCAGGAACCGGCCCAGGAACCGGCCCAGAACCCGGTCCAGAATCCGGCGGACCAGGTGTCGGCACCGGCGGCGACCGCCCCCACGGATCGCCTCGTCCAGGCGGGTCGGGTGCAGCTTGCCCGCCTGCTCGCCGGCAGTGCCATAGACCTCCTCCAGCTCCCGGAGCCCACGAGCGACGACTACCGCGTGGCGGTGACGCTCTCGGAGTGGGCGACCGAACTCGACCCGGACTGGGAGGACGGTTGGCGTGTTCTCCTGCGAATCGCCGCCGCGGCCGAGGGCATCGACGACCGGACCGCCGACCGGATGAGGAAGGCGCTGTCGGCGATCGTGCGCCTGGATCCCCGCGACGAGGTCGCGCGGCTTCGACTGTTGAGCCTCGCGGTCGAACGCTTCGACACCGTCGAGGAGCGGCTCGCCGCCTACGACCGGCTGCTGGAGCGTTCGAACCTCTCGAAGCTGGGCACTGCGGTGGCGGCCCGACTCGCGTACGAGTCGGCGATGCTGCTCTATCGAAGCGGAGACATCGAGGGATTCGCCGAACGCCTTGCCGAGTCGGTGGCGCTCGATCCCTCCTACCCGCCGGCCACGGAGATGGCCGCCGGCTTCCTGCGGCACAACCTCGACGATCCGGTGGGCGAGGTCGAGCTCTTCGCCACGGCCGCACTGGCCAACCCGTCGAACCTGCTTCCGCTGAAGACGCTGGCCTCGATCGCCCTCGGCAACGGGGCCTATCGAGCCGCGGCCCGTCTGTACGGCCTTCTCGTCGAACTCGAGCCGATCTCCTCGGAGGAGTCGGCCGAGGCGACCGCCGGTCTGGCCCTCGCTCGATGGGCGTTGGGCGAGGCGGCGGCGGCGGTCGACCTGATCGATGCCCGTCAGGACACGCTCGATCAGATGACCCGGGACGAGGCGCGACGTCGAGATCCGGCGCTGGGCCCACTGGAGTCCGAGCAGATTCGAGCCCGGCCGAATCGGCAACTCGCCGCCGTGAAGGCGGTCATCCAGCGAAGCCGCGGCAGCGCCGAGGCCGATGCGGCCCTGGCGGTGGCGATGGTGGCGTTGCGGGCCGAGGCGGATCGGGTCATGAAGTCGTCCGAGGCCGACGAAGACCGTTCGCGGCGCCTTGGCATGCTGGCGATCGATGGAACGAGTCTCGTGCTTTGGCTTGGCGAGGACGTCGATGCATCGCGGCGAATGATCGACGAGTTGGCCGCGGTCCTGACGCTCTCCGAGGGCGCCGAGGGTCAGTTCACCGGCTGGATCGCCTTGCAGGAGGACGATTCGGCATCGGCGATCGAGGCGTTCGAGCCGATCGCCGACCAGTCCCCGCTGGCCGCCATCGGCCTCGCCGAGGCGATGGAGCGGAGCGGCCGAAGAAGCGATGCCGCTCGTCGACATCTCGCCACGGCACGCAGCATGCCCGGATCCATGCATGGGATCTGGGCCCGAGACCGGCTGGCGCGACTGCTCGAGCAGCCGGTACCCGCCTCGGAGGTCGCCGAGGCGATCGAGTCGATCGTCGGAGAGATCCCACGAACCTACGACCGACTCCTGCTCGATCGAGAGCGGGCGGTGGCGCTGACCCTCAGGCCACCCGCATCGGTCGTCGAGCCTCTTCAGCCGCTCATCGTGGAAGTGGAGGTCGCCAACCTCACCGATCTCCCGCTCGCGATCGACACGGTCGGACCGATCGAGCCGAATCTCGCCATTCTCGCGACCGCTCAGGTGCCTCAGATCCAGGGCACCGTGCAGGCGGATCCCATGGTTGTGCCGATCGGTCGGCGTCTCCGCCTCGAACCACGCGAGCGTGTCGTCGTGCCGATCGATCTGAATCTCGGGCCGGTGGGGGACGTCCTCGAACGGACCGCGATCTCCGGAGCCACCGTGCAGGCCCGAGTGCTCTCGAACTTTCGCCCCATCCCAGGCGGCGCCTTGCAACCGGGCATGCTCGGCGCGAAGGCGCAGGGTCCGCAGATGCGCGTCGACGGCATCCGCATCAGCAGTGGATGGCTCGACGACGCCGTGGCGGCGATTCGAACTCCCGACGAAGCGGGCGATCTGGTGCTGATCTCCCTGCTGGCCTCGGTCGGAGCGGCGACGGAGTCGAGTCTCGAGGCGATTCCCGAGGGCGAGTTCACCGCGATCGGCGAGATCTTCCCCACGATTCTGGCGGCGTGGCCGCTGCTCGGACCTGCCGGGCAGGGATGGCTGCTGGCGTCGCTGCCCGCCATGGACTCGGAGGGCCTCGATCGAATCGTGGCCGAAGCGAGACGCAGCGAGGATGTCCTGACGATCCTCGGGTACGTGTTGGGTCGGGTTCGATCGCCGGACGACCCGGTGCTTCTCGAGGCACTCGCCTCGGACGATCCTCGACTGCGGATCGTCGCCGAACTCGTCGCGTCTCGATTCGAACCGGCGGGCCGTCAGTCCACCCCTCGACCGCCGGCCGGGGCGCC
>Ga0075481_10000373_pt1 | contig 16435 bp, 22 predicted proteins | sample DEB08_DNA_11_FD_76337 | JGI IMG/M metagenome (GOLD analysis project Ga0075481, IMG submission 76337) | Aqueous microbial communities from the Delaware River and Bay under freshwater to marine salinity gradient to study organic matter... | ecosystem: Environmental > Aquatic > Marine > Coastal ... | reverse complement strand
AATTCCAAGGAACTATGTGGGTTATTTGATGAGTTTTGACATTGGTAACTCAAAAGATTCAGAAGTGGAAGCCAAGATAATGGCCAGACCCATCAATGGCAACACATTCCAGACCAAGGCATTCGTCACGGTGAGAGGCGGTGGTTTCCGTAAGGAATACATAGTGCCAGAAGTGTTCAGTGAAAAAACAGACATCGAAGCACGGGTAAAATCAGGTGCCACAGCAAGTGTGAGTGGTGGATTTGAATTGGTCCTACAGAAGTTAGGTGAACAATAAAGGAGTATAAACCATGGCGATGAATAAGAGAAAAAAGAAAAAAGGCGGAAAAAGAGGCGGTAAAAAAGGTGGCCGCAGAGGTTAATTGGCCTCAGTATTTCGCATCAATAGTGGGTGTCTGTCCATGGTCAAAAGCATATTGGTCACAACAACGGATTGATATACAAACATGGACAGGTACTATTCAACCTTTAGATACATATGTCGCAAGAATATACAAATATCCAACCGCGACAGCAAAAGAATTATACAATTTAATGAGAAGATTTAACCGCGATAGAGATGATGAAGAATGGTTATATTCACATCCCAAGTTCGGAGGGCATTCGACACCTATACCGGTGTTGATACAACAAGATTATGCAGTGCTAAATCATGCAAGAATTAGCCAGCATAAATACAACAAACAATCACAATGATTGGAGTTTAACTTATAACTTTAAAAAAGGAGATACGATGAGTGAAACGGAAAATAATATAGAAAACACTGAGCAAACCGAGGCTCCGGTTGAAACAACCGAAACTGAGGGGAGAACTTTTACACAGGCTGACTTGGACAAGGTCGTAGCAGATAGAGTATCAAGAGAGAGACGGAAGTACGAAAAAAAGTACGAAGGTATCGACATTGAACAATATCAAGATCTAGTTCAAAAGGCGGAAAAGGAGAAACAAGATAAACTGAAGGCCAAAGGAGAATTTGAACAGATACTTAAAGACACGGTCTCTAAGAAAGATGAGCAAATTAATTCTTTATTAAGTCAAGTAAAAACCATCAAAGTAGATAGTAATTTACTCGACACGGCATCTAGATATAAAGCTGTTAACCCACAACAGGTTTCAACTTTATTGAAAGATCAAGTAAGATTGAATGATGCAGGCGATGTTGAAATTGTGGATCCTAAGACACAACAAGTGAGATACAATGAAAAAGGCGAGCATATGGCCGTATCAGAACTTGTTAATGAATTTTTAACGGCTAATCCTCACTTTGTAGCGGCCACTCCAGCAGGAGCAGGTACTACAGGTAAAGTAGGAGATATCGGGAGCGGTGAAAAGTTGGATATTGGTCAATTGGATATGAAAAATCCAGAGGACAGGAAACGATATGCCGAATATCGAAAACAAGTAGGTATCGGTAAATTTAAATAGTCATTAGACAAGGAGAAATAAACAATGGCAAACTCAACAAGTACATCACTTGCTAGTTTAATCTCACCGATCGTTCAAGAAGCATTATTCACTGCTAACGAAAGATCGATCATGAGAGGATTAGTAAGAGAATACACGGTAGCAAACAACACAGGTAAAATCGCACAAGTACCAGTTTACCCAGTGGTTTCTGCAGAAGATCTAACTGAAGGCACTGACATGTCAGGAACATCAGCAGATCAAACAATCACTACAACAACTAAAAACATCACTTTAAAAGAAGTTGGTATCATGACTAACTTAACTGATTTCATCAGAGACACAAGTGAGCAAAATGTTGTATCACACCTAGGTAGAATCTTTGGTGAAGCAATTGCGAAGAAGATCGACACAGACTTGATCGGTTTATTCACAGGCTTCTCAACAGAAAAAGGACCAGGTGCAGGTGCTGAATTAACAATCCAAGATTTATTTGAAGCGGCGGCAGAGTTACAAACTAACAATGCCCCTGGTGCATACCACGGTGTGTTCCATCCAAAACAAATCTTCAATGTTAAAAAAGCATTAACTAACACATTCTCAGGTGCTAACAACCTATCAGATGTTGGTAACGAAGCAATGAGAGCAGGTTATGTTGGAACTATCGCAGGCATCAACATTTACGAATCATCAAATGTTGCAGTAGATGGATCAGATGACTCAATCGGTGGTGTGTTTTCAACTGAAGCATTAGGTATTGCAATGCAAAACGACTTATCTATGGAAATGCAAAGAAATGCATCTCTAAGAGCAGAAGAAGTTGTAGCAACAGCGAGATACGGTGTAGCAGAATTAATTGACACTTACGGTGTTAAATTAACAGCAGACACACTTGCTAACTAATCAATACACTTTAGTGGGGGTATAGCCCCCACTAACATATAGAGGAGATACTGATGAGCAATTATACTACAGATGCCGACATTCTAGAATGGGAGCCATCTATAAAAGAATATGGTATTATTGATTTTTCGACATACCATGCTAAAACAAAAGACGATGTAAATCGTTGGCTTAGAATACACTGGTGGCCGAAAGTAAGAAGAGCATCAATGAATCGTAATGCATCATACTTCAATTCGGCAGAAGCAGAAATGGACGAAACAAAATTGACAGCAAGTCAATTGAAGACAGCATCAGTATTTCATATATTAGCATACTATATTCTACCACAACTTACACAACACGGTGCGGAACCGGACAGATTTAGAATGATGATTGATTTTTATAAAAACAAATGGTTAGAAGAAATACAATTAGTGCTTCAAGACGGAGTGGAATATGATTGGAATGATTCCGGTACGGTAGAAAATACTGAAAAACAACCAGAACACTTCAATCGATTGGTAAGATAACATGTCAGTCAGAGAAAACATAGCAACAAATATAGTACAAGCATTACAAGGCATAACCAATCCCGGTGTGGTGCTGGTATCTAGAAACCCTATAAACACAACAGACCTTGCAATAACACAATTTCCAGCTATTGTAGTAAGAACTACAAGCGAAGAAAGAGATGATGCAACACAAGGCACTAACGGATTACGATTAGCCGAAATAGATTACAATATAATTGGTTTTGTAAGAGCAAATAGTTCTGAAACAACAACCAACAACAATATTGACACACAGCGAAATGCACTGATAGAAGCAATCGAAGAAAAGCTAGAAGAAGATAGAACTAGAAACAATCAAGCACTTAACTCATTTGTAGCAACGGTTTCAGTCGATGATGGTACAATCTTTCCAATTGGTAGGGTAGATATTACATATCGATGCACATATAAATACACACGAGGAACATTATAATTATGGGATTTAGAATAGTATATAAAAACGGTGAGCAAAAAATATGTAGCGGCTCACAAGCAAGAGATTTAGTAGCTAATGAAGGCTGGAGTTGGACGAACTCAGCCCCTAAAGCTGGTAAAAAAACTGCAAAACCTAAAAAAGCCAAAGTTGAGGTTGAAGCAGTTGAATTAAAAGCAGTCGAAGATCTAGGATCTATCACTGATGATGATTCGAAGGTAATAGACTTTGGCAAAATCGACGAGGAGAAATAGACAATGGCAACATTTACAGGTCATGACGGAGTATTAAAGTTCGCAGATACATCAACTGATGGTGCAGGTGCATTATCAATGACGGATATCGGAAATTTAAGAAACTTCACAATTGAGCAATCTCAAGACACTATCGAAACTACGGTAATGGGCACAACATCTTCAACAGGTTCATACAGAACTTACAAGCCAGGTTTATCAACATTTACAATCTCAGGTGATGTATTTTACGATGGACTTGCGGCATCAACGGTTCAACAAAAATTGGACGAAATGGTATCTAGAGGCGGTGATGAAGGTGCGGCGACATTTGAGTGTTATCCAGCTGGTGAAACTACTGGTATAGGTAATACAAAATTAACAGGAGAATGCATTATCACAAGTTTCTCAATCACATCATCAGTAGATGGTATGGTAGAGGCTTCATTTAGTGCTCAAGGTACTGGTGCTTTAACGGTAGTAGAACTTACATAATAGGGGTATAGTATTGTTTAGAGCGAGATTGGAAGGTGCGACAGCCAAAGGATTCGATAAACTTTCTAGAAGTATAGAAAGAATGCTCGATGATGTTAAAAGTCGTACTGAGCAAGTAGCTCGAGCGAATACCCCTATTAAGACCGGACGGGCTCGGAACAATTGGGTTAGCAAAGATACAGGTCAGGGTTTTGAAGTTAAAAACTCTACACCATATATCGGAGAGCTAAACAAGGGATCAAGCAAACAGGCCCCGAAGGGAATAATCAATCCAACGGTCAGGACTATGACCGGCTATATTAAAAGTAGGAGACTTACAAGATGACGGATACTAAAACGGTATTAGAAAATGCAACAGCACATTTTAGAGAAAAACTTGCTGGAAAATTATATCAAATAGAAGTGAAAGAATGGAATACAACATTGTATTACAGAAGCACATCTTCCATGAGAACGGAATCGAAAATCATGGCACTTACACAACAGGGTAAAACAGCCGAAGCACTAGTGGAGTCTGTTATACTTAAGAGTCTAGACAAAGATGGTAATAGAGTGTTCAAAGATACGGACAGAGCTTCATTATTGAATGAAGCGGACCCAAAAGTATTGATTAAAGTGGCTACTATATTAAATAATGCTAGTGATCACTCGATATCGGATATTGAGGGAAACTAAACCGGGACAGCGAATTATATAATTTATTCGCACTCGCAGATTATTTAAAAGTCCCTTTGGACTCTGTGTTTAATATGTCCCTTATCGAAGTTCAAAGTTGGTTTGCTTATTTAAAAGTAAAGCAACAAAAGGAAAAGAAAGATGGCAGATTTAAAACAAACGATCGTCCTAGAAGGTAAAAATAAAACCAAACGAATGTTTGGTGAAGCCCAACGGGACTTACAAAAAATCGGCCTTCAAACAAAGAAACTTGATCGAGGATTCAGCGGTTTATCTAGATCATTGCTTGGTATAGGTGCGGCCTTAGGTACTGCTTTTTCTGTCAAAAGTGTTATCGACATAACAGCAAGATATGAAGACCTTAGAACGACACTATCATCGGTGGCAGGTTCCGCAGAAGAAGGTGCAAAAGCATTTGAATTTGTCTCAGAATTTGCAACCAAAACACAATTTGGTGTTGAAGAATTAGCACAAACTTATATCAAACTATCATCAAACGGTATTGAGCCCAGTGTCGAACTATTAACTAAATTTACAGATGCGGCCGCGGTTACTACTGATCAAATTGGTTCCTTACAATCAATCACAGACTTTTATACTAGATCATTACAATCACAAACGGTTGAACTAACCGACCTAGAAAGATTGTCAGACAGAGGCCTACCGGTTTATGACATTATCAAATCAAAACTAGGTATCGCAAGAGGCGAAATATCTAAGTTTTCAAAAGAAGTTGGCGGCACGGTTAAAATCGTTGAAGCCCTAGGTGAAGGTATATCAGAAAGATTTGGTGGATCTACAGAGGCACGAGTAAATAACCTTTCAACTCGAATGTCCAACTTAAACATTGCAATTACAAATGCGGCAGACACATTAGGACAAGGACTTAATCAAGCACTAGGCGAAACCATAGTCGATATAACCAAATTAATCGAATCTAATGATGAACTTATAAAACAATTTGGTGTCGATCTAGGAGATGCTATTGAATCCGCGGCTGAATTTGCCAAAGAATTAAAGGGTCCGATGCAAGACATTGGTGCAGTAATAGCCACAATGATTGATGGCTTCAAATCACTGCCCGAATTTGTCAAATCAGTTGGTATCATCGGTGCAATATTATTTGGTAAAAAAGGCTTTGCGGCATTAGCCGGTATATCATATGTATTTGGTAAGATTAAAGAAGAAGTAAATGATTTTCAAGAATCAATTAAACAAGCAGAACTACAAATTGAAGGTGATGTACAAGCAAGATTAAATGGTGTAAGAGATGAAATACAAAGAATACAAGGTGAAATATTAAGAATAGAACTTAACCCATTCAAAGATGATAAAGACTCAATATTGGATCCAACAAAAAATCTAGAAGGACTATATGTTCAATTGAATGCAATGCTCGAAGAAAGAGCAAAACTTGAAGCATTATTAAACGAAGAACTAGAAGAAAAATCAAATCTAGAAAAATTGATAAAACAAGATATCGAAGACAGAATCAACAGAGAAAAATCTCTAAAGAATGTAATTGACGAAAGCACTAAAGCAAAAAAAGAAAATAATGAAGAAGATAAAAAAATAAAAGATGAATTTGACCCTGTTGAAGCCGGTAGATTAGCAGAATTGGCTATATTCGGAATGCCCAAAGAGCAATATATGCGAGACTTAGATCAAAGGGTACAAGCAATCCGTGAAGCACTTTATACACAAGAAGAAGAAGTTTATGCATCATATCATGAGCAAGTGAAAACCGTTCGTCATGCTTTAAATATGCAGAGAATATCACATCAGTATGCAAGTGATCTAATTGCAAAAATAGAAAAAAATAAAGAAGATAAGATTACACAAATTAAAAAAGAAGCAGAAGAAGAAAGAAGAAGAATTGCAGAAGAAAACTTTAGAAAAGAAATGGAGATGCGAGGTGTAAGTCAAGCAGACATTGAAAAAAGAATCGAACTAGAAAAAGGTGGATATAAGGCAGCAGGTAAATTTATCTTAGATAATGCAGTTAAAACATTCGAAGCACTAGGACAACAAAACAAAAAAGCATTCGAGGCTCACAAAGCATTTGCAATAGCACAAACTTTGATCGATACTTATTCATCGGCACAATCGGCATTCAAATCACTTGTAGGGATACCAATTGTGGGTCCAGCATTAGCCTTTAGTGCGGCGGCGGCAGCCGTAGCGGCAGGTATTGCAAGAGTAAATGCAATAAAATCACAAACATATTCAGGCAGACAGATGGGAGGCCCAGTTGGAGCAGGTCAAACATACTTGGTTGGGGAAGCAGGCCCCGAGCTATTTCAGGCACCTCCGGGAGGCGGCACTATAGTACCAAATTCAGGCTTCGGTGGCGAAGTTAACATCAACTTCAATGTAGAAGCCGTAGATGCACAAAGTTTTACTTCGGCATTAGCAGAACAGAGAGAAACTATCGTAGCTATCGTAAATGAAGCAGTCAATGATGGCGGTAGAAGGAGTATAACAGCATAATGGCTTGGGAGAAAGGATTTAAAATATAATGGCTATCACAACAGATTTCAACACGATGCTAACAACATCACCATCACTTGATGTCGATATACAAGCAATCGAACTAACATCGACACAACCAACCTTAAGATCACAAACATTATCAGGTAGGACACAAGTAAGAAGCTTTGCAGGACAATTCTTTACAGCAAGAATTATAATGCCCCCATTAACACAATCTCAATTGAGAAGAGTATATGCATTCTTAGTACAGCAACAAGGTGGTAAATCATCATTTACAATAGCACCAACAAATCTACAAGAAGTTGGTGGTACTCAAACAAATGAAGAAGATTTAGGTACCGGTGCGACGGCCAGTGTCGGAGCAACAACGGTGACTACAGATGGTTCAAACATATTTAAACCGGGCGATATGTTCAACTTTAACAATCATGAAAAAGCATATATGGTGATCGATCATAATGGTACTACATTGACATTCGAGCCTGGAGTAATTGTCGCACAATCACAATTAAGTGGCCACACTATAAGATCAAAAGATAATTTTAAGATGACGGTAAGATTGGCCAACGATGATTTTACATACAGAATTGGTCCGGACGGATTTGCTAAATTGCAATTTGATATAGTGGAGGCTGTATAATGGCTTACACGGGATCAAGATTCCAATCACCGATCTATGTAGGTGATGGTACAGGCGAAGTTGAAAAAGATGCAGTAAAAGTATGTCATCTAGTCGAAATGCATTTCTATGATGCAACACAACTTCCAGCCTTAAATGAAAACTTATACATAACAGATAACTTTCACGACATATCATACGATAGTGCAACAGCACCCAACAGCGGTACAAATATATACACAGCAGTGGGCGGATTATTAGGATTTGGTAATGCACCGGAATCTACACAAATTAAAATTAACACAATATCACTGACATTATCCGGCATCGATGTTGAAGATATATCAGATGTAGTACATTCAAATATCATCAACAAAAGAGTGGTTATATACAGAACTTTCGGTTTAGCAACAGACAACACAACAGATTTTGCAAACAAGACATATATGTTCTTCGACGGAAATATAAAAAATTTCACCGTTAGTGAAAAAGCAACAGAGTCTAGCATAACATTTAATATAGCATCGCACTGGTCAAACTTCGAAGCAACTAATGGTCGTAAAACAAATAAATCAAGCCAAAGTCTTACTCGTAAATACAATAGTTCAGACACATTCTTTTACGACACTGGATTCGACTTTTCATCGACACAAACAGCTGATATAAGATGGGGGCCGCAATAATATGAGCACAATTATGAAAACACATTTAAGGACAGCAACGGTAGAAGATATACCACATTTAATCGCACTTAAAGGAGAAGAGTATGATAATTATACACATGATTCAAAATATTCTCCGTACATCGCAGAAAGATACATCCATACCATGATGTTGGATCCGGATGCGGTTATAATAGTAATAGTCGCAGATGATAATATACCATTCGGTTATCTAAGTGGTACTTTAGATCATCTAACACTCAGTAACAAGCCAATTGGCATATCACATCATTGGTATGTACATACTCCATTGGGCAGATACAAATACAACACAAATAGATACAACCATGGCCTGCGATTATTGGATGCATTTGAAAAATGGTGCAAAACAAAAGGTGCAGTATCGACCATAGTTGGATTAAGACAAAAAGCCGGTGAAAGAAAAACATATGATAAAGTATTTGGTGCATTGGGCTACAAGCCAGACATGATGTATTATAAGAAAAGGATGCAGTAATGGGATTATTCAGTGGATTTTTTAGATCAGTAAAAAGAGGTGTAAAAAGCCTTATAAGAGGGGTCGGTAAGATTGTAGGAGGAGTAGTCAGTATAATAACCAATGTTGTCGATGGCTTCTTAGGAGCATTTGGCCTTAGTTTCGATCTACCAGAATATGATAATCCATCAACATTTCAAAGTGAAAATCAAGGCATACTTCTAAACCAACAATCATCGGTTAAAGGTCTCCCTGTAGTATATGGTGAAAGAGTTGTAGGAGGTACTAGAGTATATATGGCCACCGGTGGCTCCGGAAACAAATATTTGTATGTAGTATTAGCAGTATGCGAAGGTGAAATCGACGGATTTACAGAATTATACATCAATGATGAAGCACAAGATGTAATGAACGGAAACAACCTCGGTAGAGGAGGTGGAGCCAGTGACTATGGTACAGAACTAGGTAAATTTAATATCGGCACACAGCTAACTCTAGCACAAATAACTCCATCGAATGCCAACAGCACATATTATAAAGATGGCAGAAGTTTGGTCAATATTGCATTCTTCAAAGGCACAGAAGATCAAACAGCATATCCTTTGTTTGAAACAGAAGCACCCGGGTGGAACAATCTTAATAGGTTGAGAGGAGTTGCATATGTGGCCGCTCGTTTCGAATGGTTAACCGCAACTAACCAAACTAATCCATGGAGTAGCATACCAACTATAAAAGTAAAAGTAAGAGGTAAAAAAGTAGCAGAAGTATATGGAAGTAAAGATACTAATCTAGATATAAGCACATACGAAACTGATGTGGCCAGTTCAGTATTTTCAAATAATCCGGCCGATTGTTTATTGGATTATCTTCGTAATCCGAGATATGGTAAAGGCCTAAAAGACAACAGAATAAACTTCGCAAGTTTTAATACTCTAAGACAGGAATTCGGTAATACATATACACTTGCAACTTCACCGAACACGATTATAAGTCAATTATTGACCTGTGATGGAGTTATCAATACAGAAGACACAATGTTCAATAACACCAAAAGACTATTACAATCATGCAGAGGTTTTCTACCGTATGTAAATGGAAAATATACATTAAAATTTGAAACAAAAGCAGTACCTAGCGATCAAATTAAAATAACAGACGATATGATTATCGGAGATATAAACATACAATCCGCAGATAAAAATTCACTATACAATGAAGCACAAATAACATATGCTAATGAAGATAAAAAATATGATAGTGATACAGAAATATATAGAGATACAGCCGCTTTAAATCAAGACGGCGAGCCTTTGATCATAACAACATCACATCCAACACTTACAAACAGACACAGAGTAAGACACTTCGCAAAATGGTTAGTGGATAGATCAAGAAACCAATTAGCAGTAAGTCTTAAAATAACCAACGAAGGTCAAGCAATTGTAGCCGGTGATCTAGTAAGAGTGGAACATCAATACAATAGAACTTTAGGTGGTACAAATAAAACAGATTATCTATTTAAATCACCGACGACATCGGATAATGAAGCATCACTAGTAGCACCGGAAATGTTATTTAGAGTAGTATCAACCAAACTAAATTATGATAACACGGTCGATCTACAACTTATAGAGCACAGAAATGAAATATATGTATTAACACCGGTAAATGCGGCGGAGCCACCTAGGTGTGGTGCGAATTATACATATAACCCGGATACAGATCAATGTATATATACAGGTTCTTCTCCGGTACAATGTGACCCGGGAGAAACATACAATCCAAACACCGGTGAATGTGAAATTGATCAACCAACGACCTGCGATCCCGGCTATCATTGGGATGCAACAGCAAATGGCGGACTAGGAGGTTGTGTCCCCGATGTTCCCGGTGATAGACAAGAGGTAATAATCAGAACTAGTTCGACGGCCAGCGGTGATGGTGGAGGAGGATTTGGATACTTCACATGGGATATCAATGTCACAGGCAGACAGGATTATCAATATTATACAATTGTAGTACAAGCCGCTCGTAATTTTCCAACACAATATGATAGCCGCTTAACATCACAATTTGAATCCGATCTTAACCTCAACCCGGGAACATTTTCTGGCACGGTTGGACAACTAGGTTATTCGGCTTTCGCACAAACACTAAGACCGGGAGACACGATATATTATAGGGTTTATATGACGGCCTCCGCCTTCTTGGCTGGTGGTCCGCCAACTCCTATTCGAATTGATAAAGATGGAGAAGATTTTATTGATAATGCAATTGGCATACCATTATTAGGTGGGACTCCAATCACAGCAACAACAGGTACTGGCACCGGCTCTACACAATCTAATACCGGCGGAGCAGGGCCCGGAGGAACACCATTAAATATCGATGAATTTGAAACAACTACATTTGAGATAGGATTTGATTAATGGCTACACACAACGGATATGTCGATGCAACGGGTTTATGTTTAAAACATACGGGTGATATAACATGGGCAGATAAAACAGCATGGAGTGATTACACCAGCTGGATTGAATACACAGACACAACTATTGAAACCGAAACAGGAGCAAAAGGTACTCCGCTTCGATGGCAGAGTGACATTATGGATTTGGGGATAGCAAGATATGTATATCCTTTGATCGAAGTGGGCTGTAATGGCCAAGCTCGAGTGGTGATCGAATATCATGCATCAAGTTCAGACTTGTCAAGTAAAACTACACTTGGATTATACACCGATGATAACACAGCAACAGGTACAATAGAGACATATTCAGTTTTAGATTATCTAGAAGCCGACTACACAGATTACGACACAACAGCAGGTGTTGGATCCACAACAACCAACTATCTAGGATTTAAAGCAAGATATGTAAGGATAACGGTATTCGTTGAAGCATTCGAAATTGCTGGTACGAGAAAGCAAACATTTATATCAAATATCAGCACTAAATTCTTATCAGACACCATCGAAAGAAACTTTGTGGATGCTGATATGGGTACATTTGCATATAGTAGTGTCCCTTTTGATCATTATTCAACAGACAATTATGGTACAGCACCTGTGGTATCTGTACAGATAACACCGCACTATGATATTACTAACGAGCAAGATCTTGTACCATTGATATACCAAAAAGGTGGTGGTAAAGCTTCATTTAGAATGTTGGATTTAGCGGGCAATGATGCAGTCGGTTGGACTCTAGACATGACGGTGAAATATCTACCAGAAGTGAGAGCATACAGCCAAATTGGTCATTCTGGGATCAAAAGATTGAGATAAAATAAATACATACAACAGGAGAACACAATGACTTGGGGAAATAGTTCAAATATATCAACAGCAAACTTAGATAGTGCTTCGGATTCACCGGCGGCCGCAAGACAAGATCTACTAACAGCAATGGGTGAATTGATCAATGTAATCAATGGCCTAGACACAAACGGCGGTGCAGTAAAACTAGAAACAGACGGTAAAATATTTGCAAAACAAGGTATCAAGTCAGTAACAGACAGCGATGTAAAATTGCTTCCGGCGACATCGATGGTTAAGATCGAAAACTTTATGAACTTAAAACCAGTGGCATATGCAAGTCTTCCATCATCACCGGTAAATGGCGATGTAGCATTCTTAACAACAGACGGTGCAAGTGCTTCAAAAAACAAACCAATCTATCACAATGGTACTGATTGGAAATATTTCAATGATGACAGCACGGTGGCGGCATCCTAGGAGATTAATATGGGAAAATACAAACTTTGTAAGCACTGGTGTATTATATGTGCTATTACTTGGCCGTTCCGCAAATGGTGGGACTGGACGATGAAGGATATCAAAAAATAATGGCTTGGGCAAATCCAAATAACATAAACACAGCCAACTTGGATGCCAACACGGATTCACCTAGTTTAGCAAGAGCTGACATAAAAACAGCATTCGATGAGCTAACAAATGTAGCTAACAATCAAAGCACAACATACACACCTAGTCTTACAGCATCACAAGGCACGGTAACAATAGCATATACAACACAAGAAGGCAGATATGTACAAATGGGTGGTATAGTATTCTTAGATGTACTCATCCATGCAAACATATTGTATTCTGATGCACCGGGTAGCATAGCACGACTTACAATGAACTTGCCCGTAGCACCATCTATCACAAACACAACATACAAAACCGGTAACAACTTCAACATACTATTGGCAGACGGTGTAGAAACCAGCACATGGCCAACAGGCTTACAATGGGATGAAGACATAAGATTTTGGGGTAAAACAACAGCAACATCAACCGACTTAGAATTTAGATTGATCAGAGATGCTAGTCCTTCTGCCGGAGAAGATGGCAGAGACATTGACATACCAGGTGTAAGAGATTTTAATGGTAACATCAACAGCGGTGATGGTACAATGGCACTTAAAGTGCAAGGATGGTATTGGGCATAATATGAAACAGACAGAAAGAATAACAAAAATAGAAACTGATGTAAAACTTATACACAAAGATATAAGCACAATCAAAAACAATCACCTCAAACATATTGAAGATGATGTGAAAAAGATAGACACAAGATTGTGGGCTATACTATTATTATTAGTAGCATCATTATTCATTCCTTTCTTAAAATCATTATGGTAGCCCCATTAAATAAAAAGAAAATGTCTCACGAGGACAGATTAAATTATCTACACAACGAACTAGATCAACTGAAAATTAAAAAACAAAGATATCAACAGGATAGCCTAAGGCCAAAAAAAGATCTAGAATTTTATATCAAATGTAATGACTATTTCCTTGAAAAAATACAGCAAGAAATAAAAGTAATAAAAGCGGTGCTCAATAATTAAAATGTTTTACTAGGAAAGATAAAATGCCATATAAGAATAAGCACCGCTTGCAATATAAAGATATAACATATGTCTGATGTATGTTATGCATAGTTATTTATCAAAAAAAAGTAAAAAAGGTTAGTTATGAAATTACACAGACTTAAAGCCCCCAAAGAAAATCCAGTTTGGATATACAAACAATTAAATTACAGCGATCTTAAAGATCATACGGTTTATCAATTAGTTTGTCTCTCAAAAGCAAAATCGGCCAAAAGAGGCGGATGGCATTTTCTAGAAGAAACTCGTGAAAATCGCGAAAACTCTTCACGGTAAAAAAAAAGATAGACTTTACACATCAAATATACTATAATAAGTTATAAAGTTAAAAAAACCCCCCTTAAAATAGGATTATGAGGGGTATTTTAAGGTATTATTATAAATAATAATACAAGGAGAAGATAAAATGCTAATTATAGACCAATATCAAATAGGACAATATCGCAAGCCATTATACGACCATGGTAGCACGATATACATAATACCAGAAAAAGTTATAGAAAAAAGATGGGATGCAAAAACCAAAACCCATCACACAATTCGTACAATAACAGGCCGAAAAGAATGTGGCCAAAAATTACACGAAGCTAGAGAGGTATTAAAAAAGTATCAAGAAATACTTAGAGATACACAAGACGATGAATACATTCGACCAATGAAAAAAAGAAGAGTAAAAGAAGGCTTTGATAATCCAAAATACGATAGATACACAGCCAAAAAAATGATAGAAGATAAAAAGTTCAATCCAACAGGTAATATATGGCGAAAGAGATTTTGGCCAAAAGATACTTGGGCAGACGGTAGCCCGGAGCCATTAATGAACGAGGCCTACTGGGACACAACCCATGCAGTACAAAAAGGTAGTGAATGGATAGATGAACATTTAATGAATGTAAGCAATAGGCCAAACTTTAACGATATATTTGAAGTATTGGATGAAGCATACATAACACTAGGTGCTCAAACAAATCAAATAACATTTGACGACGACGAAGAAGACTTGTAGTATAATCTATGAGCAAGTACAATAGTAATTAAGGTTAGCAGGCCGAATATAATACTGCTGTGAAAAAACCCGTAGCGATGCGGGACACGAAACATAACAAGACACTCCCACTGGAGTTAAGTATTGTTATCCGAGTAGGTACTATTACTCACGAATACAAACCAATGATCATATCGTATTCCAACGACACCGATGGATGTAAAAAATGAACGGATAAGGTAGAGGCCCTCGATAGTAGGTAGTTTAGGAGTTAAGGCCTTGATACTCACATCAAGATTAACTTCACCTGGAAACAGGTGGAGTTTGACCAAAATATCTACATCAAGCAATACAATCCAAAATAAAAGAAATAAGGCCGTAAGGCCTTACAAGTCGAATGTAATTCGGCTTGGACAAACAGATCAATAAAACATACTAAATCATCAAATAGATTAAATTAAATATATGTGTGAAGGATGATAAATCAAAAGATGACTTTCTAGTCAGAGATGAAGACCAATGGCTACAAGAATGTTGGAGTCTATATAGACATATAGACATACCAGACGATCCCGATCAGTGTTGGACATGGAAAGGACCTAAAAATGGTGGTTATGGCCAATTATGGTTTCGAGGTAAGCGAAGGCCTTCACATCGAGTCAGTTGGGAATTACACAATCAACGACCAATTCCCGAAGGTCATGTGGTGAGACACATGTGTCACAATCCCATATGTCAAAATTATCGCCATCTAGAAATCGGTACTCAAAAAGATAATATGCAAGACATGAAAGAGGCCGGCCGAGAGGGATTCGTAAGAAAGGTAACACCGGAGATCATGAAGATCATCCGCAATTCATCGATGAAAGGTGTAGATTTGGCCAAAAAATATAATATATCACAATCAGCCATATCGATGATAAGAAATGGTAAAAGACCAATAAAATAAAGGTTGACAAGTCCGACTATATATGTTATATTAATAACTTACAATATGTCATCCTAGACAGACATAGTGTTTTATCATACCTTTACTACTAGGCGGTAGAGCAGAAATGCTCTACCGTATTCTATATAAATACATACATCGCGACAGAACTATAAGCAAGGAGATTGATTTCTATGGCCAAACTTACAACTAGAACATTGACTGCAACCACGGTGAGCACGGACAATATACCAAAAAATGCCGGCTTAACTCACCAAGAAATGGACAGCAATTTCTTAAATTTAAACAATGATAAATTAGAAAATACAACAGATGCTTTTACGGGCATACTATCAGTACAAGGTAGCGGTCCCTCAGCAGTGGGCACGATCAGACACTGGGATCAAGATGATACTCATTATGTGGATATAAAAGCACCAGATAATATTGGAGCAAACTATACACTAGTCCTACCGGTAGATGATGGTAATGCAAACGAAGTACTGATCACAGATGGAAGTGGTAATCTAAGTTGGTCGGCCACATATGCTGGCGACATAACAGAAGTAACAGCAGGCAATGGTTTATCAGGTGGAGGTGCCGCGGGAGCAGTCACACTCGACTTTGATATAACAGACACAAACATCACCAAAGATGAAGATGACATGGTATCGGATTC
>Ga0075481_10000372_pt1 | contig 16461 bp, 16 predicted proteins | sample DEB08_DNA_11_FD_76337 | JGI IMG/M metagenome (GOLD analysis project Ga0075481, IMG submission 76337) | Aqueous microbial communities from the Delaware River and Bay under freshwater to marine salinity gradient to study organic matter... | ecosystem: Environmental > Aquatic > Marine > Coastal ... | reverse complement strand
TTTCCTTCATTGCATCTTTAACTTCTACAAGGGCAGAGTAGAGAGAACCGTCCCCCTCAGACACCAGCTTCAACGCCTGCGCGGATTCAGCCCAGATTTTCTTCAACTGATCCAATGACTTGCAATCACGAAGCAGACCCTCAATTTGGGATGCCCTCTCGTTTGCTTGCTCGATTGTCAGACGGACAACAGGGGTCTCCTGCTTAACAGAGCCAAGCATGGATTTCAGTCTCGGAAGTTCAGACTTGGCGATAACATATGAACGCCCACGGGCCTCCAGAGCCACCCAAGGACTATCAAGGGAGTACAGATAACGACCAATACCCCACAACACGGCAGCCCGCTTAAACGCATCAGACAACGCGCCCTTCGGACCCTCAACATCAGTGTCGCCAGCGCCGTTTGATTTCACCACCCATTCGTCATTGCAACGAACGGCGATCTCACAGACGGTCTTGTCTCCAGCATGGCTGTATCTGCATTGCCAGTTCTCCGGGCCGCAGATTTGGTCAAGCCGATCCATCACCGCTCTGGCAGTGATGTAAGCAAGAGCAATACCTTTTGTTTTGTCTTTGTTGGTGGCCCCAACTCGCCATTCGATTTCGTCGGGGTTAAACGGCGCACTCAGATCATGCAGATTCATTTCTTACTCCTTCCTGATACTGCTGGCAGAATGCGCTCGCGCCGCAGTATCGCTGACATCGCTTAAATTTTTCACCGATCCGCAACTCAACTTTACCCTTTCCTACATTGTTGTAAAGATATTCTTTTGCCTGTTCCTCCGTATCGAAGACCCTTGTCGCCCTCTTCGCGCCGGGCTTCATCACGGCGTAAGTATCCGCCGTCGCCCACCTGTCTTCTTCGCTACAAAGAACATTCTCTCCATCAAGGGCTGCCTCCAGCGCCGTGACTTGCTCTTGGATGTAGAGCTTGGCCTTTTCTTCAGACCAAAGCGGGATGTCGTAACTGCCCCACATATGCTCCGGGTAAGAGCCGCCATCAAAAGAACGACGCTCATTCCAATCCCTGAAATACGAAAAGATCGACAGACCTCTGATGTCGTATCCATTGTCTCTCGCAAGCTGGGCATAGACGTTTAGCTGCGGCTCCCAACCGTCGTTCCCGTAAACCGCACTCCACACAGATGTGGTCTTCCAGTCGGTAATCACACCTGACTTCGAGATGCGGTCAATAATCCCTGAGACAGTCCACCCAAAGTATTGACCTTCTAGTTTAAGCTCAGCCGCTTCAAGATCAGGGTCGCCTTCGGAGTTGTCTTCAATGATCTTGTGAAAAGCATTCCCCAGAAGGGCATACATCATCTCTGATGCATCAACTGAGGTCTTGTCCCAGTTCTGCCTCTCAAGGGCTGCCATCCGTGGCGGCTTAATCAACGTCGTAACGCCAACGCGCTTTTCTACAGGCTGCCTCCTGTCTCCCGTCAGCGCCTTCACAAACGGGTAAGGCAAATTGTGCTTATTCGTGACTTCCATCTTTCTTTCCTTTCCTAACTGCACCACTGGTGAATCCTGAGTACTAGGCATAGGGAGACTATCCCCACTAAAGAGTGGGGCGTCCCCTCCCTGCACCACTGGAGCCATCCGTCGCACAAGGCCCTGACATACCGTGACGCTGTCAGATCAACCGCTGCTTGTTCAGGGAGCCACGCCCTGCTCTGCTGCCGCCTCGGTCTTTCGGGCTGCGGCTGGGGTGTAGCAGAATCCCACAGTACCCCCTCCAAGTTCATCCGGCGCTGCCGTTATTCCGACCACCGAATGATGCATTAATAGTCGCTAACCGCCGCACTTGTCAAATCTGGCAGATTTCTGCATAATTCTGGTCCTCCCAACGTCCCTCAGGACGCACTCGCCCCCGGAGCCTTTGGTGGTTCCGGGGGTTTTTTCTCAATAGGTGTGGAACACGCTTGTGTTGACAGATATTACGCTTGGTGTACGATTAGTAGCGCACTACTTGACCAACGTAATCTCGATATTATGCAGAGCCTCAACGAGCTTCTTCTTCAACTTGAAGTCCCTCGTCATAAAGCCCTTCACATCCTCGATGATGCGCTTGCCGTCTTGGGTGTACACAAAGTCAGCTTTGTACGAACAGATTTTTTTGCTGTTAATCATGCACGAGAAGGGAACCTGTAGCTCAAGGTCTGATATCAACCCGGACTTCAGGAGGGTCTTGAGTTCGCCGTAACGGCTCGCTTCCCGCCTGCTGTCAAACGTAATCCCATCAACATTCGTCTTCTTGGCGTTGTACTTATTTTTTCGGAGAGACATATGCCTACTGATCGCACTGGTTGGAAAACACTGAGCATCCCTGAAAGCACCTATCGGCGTCTTTCTTTTATCGCCAAGGTTCGCAACAGGAAACTCTCAGGTCAAGTCAAAGAACTGATCGATCAGGAGTTCCTGTCAAGCGACATCAAGGAAGAGGCCGCCCGTAACGGGATTGGCTCACTTTCCTAAGGTGTACTTGGAGCCGTCAAAGACAAGAAATTCTTTGCGGTTGACATCTGTGTAGCTGACATGGACCCAGCCGGAATGTGGGTCTTCAGGCTTGTAGCACTCAAGGATCAACTGGTCATAGGGAACATGGCCCTTGATCCAGAGTGCAACACTTCTGTTGTCCCACCCCGGAATCTCAATGTCAGCAGCCTGACCAAGGCAATGCTGGCTCGTAATTGATCCGCCAATTGCTTGGTTCAGTTGCGGGCACCTGTAACCAGATGATGGACTAAATGGGGTGTCAAAGTGTTTCCTAATCGGCTCAAGGACATTTTCACACAGGGCCATCATGTTCTTGATGGCTGACTCGTCCGGGGTGTTGTCGATCCCAAGGCGAGAAGCGACTTGGCTGCGGGTCATCTCCCGCAATGAGAAGTGCTGGCTAAGCATGGTCATAGAAAGAAGATGTTGGTGATAGCCAAAGCAAAATTGCTGAGAATGAGCGCCACCAGAAACCAGACTCCACGGTAGATATTGTCTACCTTCATCTGAACATGGTGAATGTCGTTGGTCTTGATTGTGTGAAGCCTGTCCTCAAAGCTCTCGCGAACATGGTCGATCTTCTCATTGACCAACCGTACATCACCCTGAATCTCTGCGATTAGAACGCGAAGCTCTTCACTACTCATCACACCCTCACTGAACCAACACCACTATACGGTTGCATTAAGCCTTGCTCAGTCTGCTGACGCAATGCCGTGCTAATTCCAGCAGGCGCTGGAGCGGAAATGGTTCTAATGCCAGCCTGTGGAGCCGGTTGGGGGGTTGCTGCTGGTTGCACAGCAGGCTGCGGCGTCGGGGTCGGCTGCGGAGAAACAGCGCGAGATTGAGGCTGCGGAGCAGGCTCTGGGCTTCTTGGAACAATCCCAGTAGGGGTGGGCTTCTTAGCCCCCTTGGCCTCTCTCTCAAGTATGCCAGCAGCCTCAAGGGCTTCGTTCAGGCCCTTTATCTGAGCCGCCCTTTGCTCTGGGGTTAGCTTGAGTTCCCCCTTATCGTCGGCATCAAGGATGGTCTTAAAGGCCGTAGTATAGGCGGCAAGGAACCCATTTTCCGGTATGCCGCCCTTCTCAACCTGACGAAACATTGCGAGGGTATCCTTCTTCGGGCGAAGAAAGAATTTGATGATGGTCGGAGACTTAAACAAACGGGATAGGGCCTCAAAACCAGCATACGAAGTTATCGTAGTAATTGGGTCAACAACAGTAGCTGCCGCAATCCCAGCGCCGATACTTGCCGCCTGCAGACCGCCCTTGCCCCTCAACTCTCTGCCAGCCAAGTTCTCGGCGTAAGAAGCCAGCTTCTCAAGGGCCTTAACTCCGTCGTCCCCAAAAGCATATTTGAGAGTTTCACGGTCAATCTCTCCGCGTCCCGGAACTCCACGCCTGCGCCCCATTTCTCCAAGATTCAGCAACTCTTTCATTTTCATGTAGTTCAGGGCTGCTCTCGCCGGATCGGCGTTTGTCCTCTCCGTAATAGTCTCGCCGTTTCCAGCAACCTTCTTGAAGAAAGATGTTCTCAACTGATCTTTCAGCGTACTCTCAATTACATCCATCTCTTCGGCGGATGTAGCGACAGAACGAAGCCTATTGATGGCTGGCAACAGGTCTTGTGAGAATTTGAAATTTGGAGAGATTGCAGAGTCAGCAATCTTGACGAAATTAACCCCACGCTGTGGATCACTGAGTGCCTGACCAATGAAAGACTTTTTTAGCTCTTTCAGGTCTGAAAGAGTTTTGCGGGCGTTATTAAGGGCGGCGGTGGGGTCAGAAACCTCTGCAAGATTATCAGTAATCTTTACCGTGAGTGCCCTTTGCTCAGGGGTTAGCCCCTGAATAGAACGCATGATCCCATCAAGGCCGATGATGTCATCAGCAACAGTCATATACTGATCTGACGCTTCCTTCCCGATAATCTTCGACAAGGCGGGTCCGATCCGCTTCATGTCTTTACCGAATTGCAGCATATTAAGTACGCCGGTATCGACATTCATGCTCTGGCTATAGATACGGTCAACCATCAAGTTGCCAAGAACTTGACGGGCCAACTTGGGATCAGTAACCCTCTGAGCCTCGGGCGAAACCCTGCCAATCGACGCTATCGCCTTCTGTAGCGCCCTTACCTCATTCAGCCCCGCGTTTGTTTTCCCAAGCGACTGGTAGGATTCCAGAGCGCCTCTCAATACGTTCACCGCGCCTTCCTTAAACGAAAGTGGGTCGGCAAGAATGCGCGCGTAGTAGTCGAACTGGTCTGGGTTCTTTGTTGCCGCCTCTGCAAGCTGCGAAAGACCCGTTTTGATTTCAACGGGGTCTGGCTTGCCGGTTGTCTTTGAAACAGTGCTTACCTTTTCAAAGGTCTTTTGCAGAGACTGTATTACCTCTTTCTCGTAAATTTCTGTCTGACGGGCATAGACACCGTTAAGGCTCCTCAAGGCATCCATGCCAACAGAAAGGTTTTTTACATCTCTCTTTAGTGCATCAAGGTTTTTCTTGGTAAATTTTGGCATTCCCTGCCGACCAAGAGCATTATCAACTGCGCGAGAGAGGTCTTTTGTTGACTTAAAGACGCTTATGCCATCGTCAACAATGCCGATCTTCCCCGCAAATACGTCAATCGACGTATCGAAGTCATCTGTAAGACTTCTGTATATGTAGGTAAGATCGTCAAAAGTTGGGGCATCTCCGGTACGCGCAGCCCTAATTAGTGCGGAGTTTTTATTGAATCTACCCTGAGCATTGATTGCACCTCTTATGGCCTGCCACTCAGGAATTGATATCAGTCCCGCTCTTTCCGGGTTCAACTCACCGTCTTTAATAAGCTGACTGCCAAGGGTTCCGTTGCTGGGCGCTGGCTTACTACCCTTAATGCTCTTTTTTCGCCTATATGAAAGATTGTTGAGAGCCTCCACAAAGTCATCTGAGAACTTTCCGTCTGGGCCGCGCATTGCTTCAAGGGTGCGCGATATATCTATGACAAGACCGTCGCCTTCTTCAGAAAACTTTATCGATTTAAGAGCATCCAAACCGATACTCTTTTCAGCCACGGCAAATGGCCCAACAGAAACAGCCGGAGTATCTGCCGTTACACCCTTACCAATCGGCTTCGCCAACTTGTTTAGGGTTATGTTCATCAGATCACCGACCGTATCAAAAGCAAGGCCAATGTCTTTTATCTGCTCTGCTTCAAGCGCCAGAAGGTTCTTAGAAAGCTGCTGAACAGTCTCTGCGTCACCGCCGTCAATGGCGGCACGAACATCACTGCCAATTTTCTTCACCGTTGGAGCATAGATCGTCCGCGCTTGATCCGCGACAGTGCCGACCTGTCTCTCAATGATATTCGCCTGATCGTCTATGAGCTTACGGACAAGAATTTCAGCTTCGTCAACTGGAAGCCCCTCTTCACGCGCAATAATCTGGGATAGATTCTCAATGTTCTCTTTGATTACTGGCGCTCTTTTGTTTCCAGCAATAGCCTCAACAATAGCCTGAGTGCGGAGCAGGAGGCCCTTGCCAGCGGTGCTGCCTATGTCGGGAAGGTAGCTGACGCCGCTTTCTTTGCTCCACTCCATAAGCTCGCGTTGCGCGGCCCTCTCTGCATTTGTGGACCCGCCCTTTATCAGGCGACCAATCAGGGCAGAAATACCGCGACCAATACCCGTGCCGCCAACATCCAACATAGCCTCGATACCGGCGTCTTTAGCGACATCCTTGAAGGACTGGCGTTGTAAACCACGCGACCACTCGATCCCTTCATCAAGGAGCTTGCCGCCCCCCGCAGCAGCCGCGCCGATTAGGGCAGCAGGAATAAAGCCAAGACCAAGAGTCAAAAATCCAGCGGCAAGACCGCCCATCATTGCAAGACCGCCTTGACCGGCAAAGTCAACCAGATCGTAAGCAGAGAATCCCTTGTCCTCAATCGTCAGCAAGGAGTTTCCGGGCTGACCAATCTTTTCCCGAGATGCCGGAGTAAGAGCGTACTGACCATCTGTCAGCTTGACGAAACCATCCTTGCCGAATTTTTCCGCAAGAAGGGCCTCCTTTTCCTCGTCGAGTTCTCGGTTAGCAATATCGTAACGAAGGGCAACGTCCTTAACGCCACTCCTATCTGCGCCTATCTCAGCAACTAGCTGCTTTTCCTCAGGAGCCCTGTTCCTAAGGTAAAGCTGAATCGCGTCGATTTCTTCTTGAGTAGGAGTGTCCCCCTCAATGTCAAAGCCATAGCGAACATTAGCGCCATAATCGTTATCTACGGTTATCCTTCCCATCTCTATTTACTCGCTGTAAGACTACTGGCTGACCCAGCATGAACTGAGGGCTTTGCGTTTTGGTCAGCACTGGACCCGCCGGATGGGGGGAAGAGTTTTTCGTAAGCATTAAGTGAGTCCGTGGCACGTTGGAGAGAATTCTTTACAGGATCTGTCATGACGTAGGCCATGTCTCCCGGTCTAGCCAAATAAACTTGGGCTTTTGAAGCAAAATCAAGCTCTTCAACTTCTGCTCGTATCGATTTAGCAAATTTGTTAGCGTTCTGCGCTAGCACTGACTCAAGGTTGTTAAGTGCCCTCATTGCAACTTTGGGTCTTGAAAGTAGCCCCGCCTTAGATGAGTCGGCAAATTCGCCCATAAGTTGGATAACGCGAATACGGTCGGCGTCAGAAATAGTCCTGCCGGATTCCCCCAAAAGCAATGGGGCCAAGGCTGCCGCAAGCGAACGCTGGTTGATTAAGTAATCAATTCTAGCTTCATATACACTGCGCTTACCCTCGTCCGACTCAGTTGCGGCTTCTTTTCTAAGTTTATTTATTTGATCGTCAGTTACGCTTGCGAAAACAGCGGTACTCTCAACGAATCGCATGTAGTTTTCTTTGGCAGACAAGTCTTTGTTGTATGCTTCCCCCATGCTTCGTTTTAGTAGCGATTCCGCTGCTGGGTCATCTCCGCGCCAAACCAAATCCCCCTCGACCCCTCCGGCACTTCTAAGCGCCCCAACAGTTTGGTCAAGAGTGAAGCCTTTGCCGCCAACAAAATAATCTTTAATGCTGCCCTCGACAAACTTGATGGCCCCCTCTGCACCAAGGGCACCCTCTTTCACTGCTTTCTTCATATCCCGCACAATTCCGACAGATTGAACAGTTTGATTTACTGCCATTGAATTGCGGTCAAAGCTCTTACCGGGATCGGCGTTATAGACTATAGGAGTCAGTTGGTTATTAACCTCTACCATAATTTCTCTGACTGTACGCTTATCAGGCCCCTCGCCGACCGTACGAACAGTTCCTTCTATGGCTTTACCGCGCGCTTCCCCTTGTTCTCTAAGCAATTTTGCTAAGTCAACCTCTGCCTGTTTTCTTGCTTTTTGAACCAGCGCGGATTGGGAAATGTAAGACCCAGCAAGGCCAAGAGGTACAAGTTCAATACCAGCTTTCTGGGCCTCTTCAATTTGCCTTGCGTTCATCTTGGTAGACTTAAAGTTTGGCAAGCCATCCTTTGTCGTCCCATCCCAATACGTTACCCACTCTCTGTCTCTCTCAATAGCTTCAGCAGCGCGGCGCTCCGTCAGAATCGGGGAAATAAGAGCCGCGTCTAGGGAGCGTTGCTTGGCATCGAGAGCCTGCTGTTGCGCTAAAGCAGACTGACCAGCAGCCCCGGCGCTTCTGATAAACGCCTGAAGCGGGCTTTCCCCCGGCTCTTTCGTTGCGCCCATCAGAGCAAATGAGAACGCAAGGGCGGGGGCCGCTCTCTCCATGTCACTCAGGTTAAGGCCAAAAGTTTCCTTTAGCTGTTTAAGCCTCTCTCTTTCGTCGAACTTAGACTTTTCACCAAGCAGGATACGGTTCAGTTTATCCGTAACACTATCATCTGGTTCGATAGCGATGGGCTGCTCAGCGGCAGTTCCAGTGGGAGTCGCGGCAGTCGCAGCAGCTTCTTCGGCTTGGGTCGGCGCACCCGTCGCCTGACGAAGAGCCTCTGCTTCTGGGCCTTCAGGGGCAACAGTCGCAGCAGGAGTCGCCGCAGTTCCAGCAGGAGTCGTGGCAGTTTCAGCAGGAGGCGGGGCAGTTTCAGCAGGAGGCGGGGCAGTTTCAGTGGGAGCTATTTGTGGCCTAAGAACTCCACCACTAAGAGCGTCAGCAGCGCGTTGGGCTTCAGTTGTCGCTAAATCAGCTTGAGCTTGGGCTTGGGCTTGGGCCGATTCTTCAGCGGCTTGTTGTATAGCATACGGACTTGGAACCTGTTTTGTTGCGTATTGAGCTAATGGGCTGAAGATATTCTCCTTGGCCACATTAAATAATGCGCTAATTCCCTTCGGAATTTGGATGGCGGGGTCAATCACTTGACCAAATCTGCGTATATCACGAGCTAATTGGGATTCTGTCATGGGTGGCTGCCGCCGCTGCTGCCGCAGCCCAGCTTCATAATTGTCGCGGGACCTCAATGCCTGCACCAAGCCACTTGCCAAGCCCCCAGAGCCAGTGGACGGCGCACCACCCCCGTTCAGCATCAGGGTCGGAATACCGTTTCTACGATGAGCTTTCATGGTCAACTCTATTACTTCTTGGCAAAGCCCAGAGCGTTGCCTAATGCGCCATACTGGCTCGTAAACGGATTGTAAATTTGCAACCCAAGGGTTCCAAGGCCAGCTAACTGGGCTAGGCCAAATGGCTGTGGAGTAGGAGCAGTGGCCTGTTGAATGGTCGAGCCGCCAGCCTGAGGAACACCGCTAAGGATTTCGCGAACAAATCCAATGCGAGCAAACGGGTCTTGAAGGCGCTGTACTTCCTGCGCCCTCTGGGCCTCCAGTTCAGACTGCAACTGAGCCTGCTGCTGACCGCCAAGGCTAGACAGAAGACCGACATCCTGAAGAGCGGCCTCTTGCTGCAATCCACCAAGACGAACGGCCTCCTGACCCACACCGCGAATTGCCTCGCCCAACTGCGGATACCGCATAGCAATGTCGCCAAGTAAGGATTGAAGTCCCTGCTGACGCTGAAACTGCTGACCAAACTCCTGCTGAGCCTGACCAAGAGCCTGCTGATAGCCCTGATACCGGAGGTTCGACAACTGCTGGTTCAAAACGTCTGCATAACGGCGTTCAACGCGCTCCCGTGCCCTCTCAGCACCAGAACCGCCAAAAGCCTCCGCGCCACCCTGACCGGCAAGCTGAGCAGATACATCACCAAGAGCCTCCTGACGCTGACGCCCGATCTCCTGTTGAATCTGCTGAGTAACCTGTTGCTCATACGGATTGTAGAAAGCCTGCACATCACGGCTGGGATCGAAGCGGAACTGGCCGCTTTCAAGGAGACCCTGAATGCCAGCCTGCGTCCCACCAAGGCCGGAAAGCGCCCGCTGGACGGCTTCCTGCTGTGCCGGAACTAACCCAGCCGCTTGCTCGATGTAAGGTTGAAGACCGCCAACCGTCTGCTGTGCCCGCTCCATCGCCTGCAACTGCAAAGGCGAAAATCCAGCAATCGGAATCTCCGGTACTGGAATGGGACGCTGAGTAGCCTCGCGGGCCTCTTTAAGAAGTGTTCTTACTTCCTCTTCTACAAAAGGAGCAAGGCTGGAATCTGTCATCTGGATCGTCATGACGCGGCTCCCTCAAAGCGATTCATGAGGTCATACATACGCCTCGTGCCAAGAGCCAGATTACCGCCCCCCGCGCCACGGACAGCCCGTTCGTTCATTACAAACTCACCGTCAGAAAGCATCGCCGGGATCAGGTCATCGCGAGGACCGCCGGGGCCGCTAATCGCGCCATTGCGACGAGGGAAGCCCTGCATGGCAACCATCTGATCTCGCAACTGAGAAAGACCGCCACCCCTAGCAGCAGAAACAGTCGGGGGATTGCCTTCAGAAAGCTGATCTATTACTTGCTGCTGCTCGGGTGAGTCAACCGGAAGATTAAGCTGATTGGCGAGTTGCCTCTGAAACTGAATGTACCGATCCCTGTCTGAAACGGTGCGAGGATCAACATACTCGTTTTGAGGCATCATCGCCTGATCTGGAGGACGCACTTCCTCCTGAGGGGCAGGCTCTTCGGGAGCGGGTGCAGTCTGCCAGTATTGCTCAAAACCCACAATCTCAGGAATTGTACCCTGCTCCAGTAACCGCAGACCGTTCCTATACAGTCCGATCATTTCTGCATTTTCTGATGGATTGAGGAGAAGCGGACCTAGCTCTTTATTAAGCGCATTAGCATACGCTGCCCTAAGGCTAACATTTCCCGGATTCTCTTCTTGGGAAACACTGCCGCCGTCAGCCATGCCGTATCCGGGCTGAAGGCCCTCCATAGGAGTCGGAGGAGTTGGCGATAGGCCATAACTGATACGCAATTGCCTTACTTGATCCGGGGTTGCGTTATCTCCAAGGGCATTTCTCTCACGCAAATAATCCTGATACCTGAGGCGGTCAGGAAATTCCTCTTCTTCTGCGCCAGAGCCACTCATAAGCGAGGAAATTGCGAGACCCGCAGCGCCAGCAATACCGGCGGCAGGTAAAGGCTTTTCTTTAACAAACTTGCCGATCCTAGAGATCAGACCACTACCCGCAGCAGCATTAGTTTGGGCATCAACGCCAACAATAGGCGATCCATAGTTGGAGCGGGCAAAGTCGATGAAGGCAGGATCATATGCCGGAACAGCCTGTGCGGGCATAAGGCCACCAATGCCGGGGATGCCACGGAAGGCACCCTGAAGTTGGCCCTGAAGATTCGGGGCAAATTTACCAGCCCCATAGCCCAGAAAACCGCCAATGGCCGCATTCGTAAGAGCCTGCCTTGGAGAAGCACCGCCGACTAAAGAGCCAAGCCCAGAACCGATTGCAGCGCCAGCAGGGCCAGCAATAGCAAAGCCAATCGTACCGGCAACCGGGGCGGCGATCTTCTTGACGAGGCGCTTGATCTTCTTGAAGAAGAACTCAGGCTGACCAGTGATTGGGTTGACGCTATTCAGGCCGCTGCCAACAACGTATCTGTCCGGGTTCTCAATGCCCATAGACCGCATCTGGGCAAAAAGCGCCGTCTTGAGGATGGGATTCGCGTCCAGAACATCACGCGGCACCACGGTTTCGCCTTCAGCGGCGTGAACCATATAGGTGTCCTCGTATCGGCCTAGGGCGGCTAGATTGTCGGCTAAGTTCTGGATTGGAGTCATGGCTAAGTAACCTCAAGCGCGGCCATAGTAACATGAAAAACATTTGCAGCAGAAGGAGTAACTTTCAAAGCATCCGATTCTTCAAGCACAATAATCGATTGCCCATCAGCAGTAGTCGAAGTGTCTTGGCCGAGCATTTCTTGTGAAACGCCTGCTGCAATACTTACGTTCTTTGAAAAAGTATATGTGGTAGAAGCACTATTATCTGTTACTTCTACTGTAACATTACCGGTAGTTCCGGTCGTGACGTTTACAATCCTCAGGGATTTCACGATTGCTGTGGTGACCGAAGGTGACGTATAGACTGCCGTAGCACCCGTAGCCGTCAAATTCGCAAACGCATTTCTGTAGGTGTTAGCCATTACAGACTCGTGTTCTTGATGTAAAGAATTTCCATTCCAGCGGATATTGCAATATCAGAGCCAGCAGAATCGCCGATGGCCCGCCATTCGATGTCTGTTTTTTCATCAAAGCGAATGGGAATGCTATAGACCTGAGTCGTGCTGCCTTGAGATTTTACAAAAACATCCTTCACCTGAAAGACTTCCCCATATGGGCGAGCAACCAGCTTGGCGGTGCAATACTTGCTGCTCTGAGTCGTGGCAAGAGTAACATCTGTCTGAGGAAGGAAAGCCGTATATCCAGCGGGTACTGTCCACAAAGCCATAAGGGTCTGATTGTCACCAATAGCAATAGACAGGTATTTATTAGCGGGCACACCCGCCGTAACTGTTCCTGTCCCGGCGTAGATTACGCCAGCATTCTGACCGCCAGAGCCAGCAGACCTAACTATGCCACGGTTAATCCTAAGATAGGAATTTGTGGTATTGACCGCCGTCTGTCCGTTCAACGTAACAGTTTCAGAGATTTCATTGTAATTGCCATCAAGGCCGAAAATCTCAACGGTTCTTGCCCCGGTTCCAGCAGCCGCATCAGCCGTACTTGAGCTTGATACTTTCAGAATAGTGGCGGCAGACAAGTAGCTGTATAGGCCCCCCTCCGCCCATATGGTTTCCAGCGCGTCGTCAACATCAGGGTTGAAACCAAACTTGAAGATAGTCTCATGGCCTGCAATCTGGGATCGGGCAACCTGAAGGTAGAACTCTTCGGTAGTTCCAAATCGACTTATGCTGCTTAATTGTCTAGACATGACATCACCATTTCACTCTGTCCGCCCAATAAGCCGCAGACATCTTTCCTTTATTGATGTTCTTACGATGACGCGCCTTAAATGATTCGCGCCTCTTTCTATAAGAAGGAGATTCACCCTTCTTTTTGGGAGAGCCAGAAACACCCTGCTGCCCAAATCTAATCAGTTTAACCTTGTCGCCCTTTTTTGCGAGAACGGCATGAGACTTCTTGGGATGGCCCGGAGTCCTCTTTGGCTTGTTATAGCCAGCAAACCGCTCTCCCCTGTAATTGATTGTCATGGCTAACCCAAAAACCAAGCCTGAGCTTCAGACTGGTTCCTTATCTCCTGAGGAGTTGGGATGCTCGCAAAGATCAGTTCAATCGAATTTATGAGCGCAGAGAACGTGTCTATATCGTACTGATCCGGCGCAGCCGGGAGTCGAGACTTCGTAAGGATTTGGTCCTGCTTGCTCATCGCTGACCATCCTGCTGAATATCGAGTCTATTGGTGCCAAGACGCCAAGACACGTTGAGATCGCTCGATTCAACCCGCAGAGCAATCTGCCTAGCGCGACCGCGAATGTTCTTCTGCCCAGTGGTCGAGCCTACAGTAGCCGTAGCTTTGGTAGAAAGCGTTTCTCCGGGGGCGTTTCTTCCCTTAACGGTATATGTTGCGGTTGGGTCATTTGCCGTTCCGATAAAGGTTATGTCTGGCAGAAGACGCTTGAAGAACACGAATTGCTGACCGTCTGAGGCATCGATGTCGCTGCTCTCGATGTATGCAGAAATCGCAGACCCATCAGCCGAGTAACCAAACTCTTGGTAATAGAGATAGCCGTCAGTCCCAGCGGCAATCGGCTGCGAATACAGCCCGCTCTCAAGCCAAGCGGTTCTGTTAAGGGTGCCAATCGTCCACACTTGCTGACCAAAATCATATGTGACGTATTTGTCGATGTTTTCACTGTCAGCACTTGGGTAGAACCAAGTAATCTCATTGTGATCCTTGTTGAAGGCAGCAACAATCTTTGGAGATTGATTAAGGTTAATGTCGTTAAAGACATACTCCTTAACGGTGCAGGGGATCGGCTGCACACGGCCTGTGTAGACGTAGAACTCCTCCCTATCCATCCAGAACACGGCGTTGTCAGCAGACACGGCAGCATTTGGCCCAATGATGCTAGGCCCGAGACTTGCAATCTCAAATCTGTAGACGAGGTCTCCACCGACAAACTGCATTGAATAAACACAGGTGTCTGTCCAAATGAGGATTTCCTTCTGTGTCTCGAAAGCCGTAATAATTGCGGAGCCGTTAGACAGAAGCTGCCGTCCAGCATTGTTTTCGAGGGTCGGTGTCCAGTTTACCGCCGACTCAAAATCAGAATACCGGACAAGCATCAGGTCTTGGTCGGAAGAGCCAATTTCATTAACGCCAAACGAGACAACCTGACGCTGCTGGTTGCTGACAATCGTCTTTCTGCTAACCGTTGGAACGCCACTAGCCCCACCAAAACTGCTTAGCAGTACGCCCCGCGTACCGGTCCCGGAACTTTTGTCCCAGTAATAAATGGGACCGTCCCTGAGATTAAATATCAGGTCTTCACCCCAGTTATCCTCTGACCAAAGTCGAAGTATCTGACCAGTCGTCGGGCTTGTAGCGGCGGAACCCCAAGTGCCACGACCCCAAGTGCCAGCACCCCAGCCCGTCCCTGCAACAGTTGTGTCAAGGCCCGTGTTGATCTGGTAAACGCCAACTACAGATGCCCCCCCATTGCCGGTGTCAGAACCATCAGCATTTACCGTGGTTGGGACAAGAACCCCGCCAACCGTAATATCTACAATGCTAGATACGGTTCTGGCAGTAATAGTGTAGTTGTCTGCATCGATGACGGTTTCAACCTGATATTCTTGATTAAGAATAGCAGCAGTAATCTGACCACCAAGGCTGACCGCCCCACTGAACGTCACAAAGTCGTTCTCAAGAGCGCCGTGGCTTACATTGGTTACCGTGATCGTTGACGACCCATTTACCGCAGCAAACGTAATAGCGCCCGCAGAAGTAGTCGTTCTGATAGGGGTGATGTCGTAAAACCCACCACCCTCGTCAACGTAATACTTGATGTTCGTTCCAACAGTCAGATAAAGCTCAGAGTCAGTGGCAACCCAAGCATGGAGGGAACGACAAGACCCAAGAAAGCTGTTGGTAGTCTTCTTTTCCCAACCACCAATGACTTCTGGCAGGCCATTGTTGAAGCGCACCTTGTCGCTGTCGAACCAGCCCCCCTCGTTCGTGTAGTCAGTTTGGTCCTTGTTGATGCCGGGACGAAATTTCATTGAGAAGAGAGGCATAGTTAATCACCAGCAGATTGTCCGGGAGCAGAAACAGCCTCCCAGCCATACCCCTTTGAAAGCTCCTGCCATCTCATTATCCGAGAGTCCATGTACATCAAAACCCAATCACCGCTGGCGGAGTAAGAGACATTGAATATGGAGCCATCATTGAAAACCCCTGTGATTCCGCCATCATTATTTTGAAATTGAGTGCCAGTACCGACTATGCAAAGAAGACTCGGTTCATTTTTAGGGGTCATTAAAAAAGTCCACGCCCCAGAACTAGCCGCATAAATTGTTACATAACTCTCAGATAGCCCATCTACTCCATACCCAATCTGTTTCTCACCGTAATCCCTAACCACTTTCTCCAAAGACTCTCGCGAGGCGCATGATTGTCCGTATGCTGCCCCCGCCAACAGCGCCAACAACGCTATGGCGGCAAGCCTAAACACTACGCTGGCTTGGTCGGCCAGACCGGGCTGGCGGGGTCGCTGGTGTTGGCAGGCAAGTCGCGCAGCGCGGTGCGGTAGGCTTGCCAAGCGGCAGGCACTGCCTCGCCAGCTTCCTGCGCTTTCACGACAACCCAGTCGCTTGCCGCCAGCAGCCGATCACGCTCTGCTCTTAGAGCAGCCCATTCTTCGCTTTCGTAGAGAGCGGCAAGCCACCTGTGTGTGCGTAGATCAACCTCATCGATGTCTACTTCCTCATAAACAGTAGCAGCATCAGGGTAAGTCTTAGGTGTTAGTTCAACTCCATCAGCATCATAAGTCGCTGGGGTTGCCTTGGCTTCCATTAGCTTTGCGATGGTGGCCGATGGGCTGAGAGAGTGAATGACCGCTCCATCAGCGGTGACGATGAGATTATTCATCTTCGAGTTCTCCAAAGCAGATTACCGAAACCCAAGACGGGTCTGTGTAGCTGCCAGCGTCATTGCGAACATAAACCAGCACGCGATCCTTGTAGAGACCAGCGGGTTCGCAGTTGTAAGTGGACGCAATCGAGGACGACACAGCAACGTAATGCGTCAGCCCAGTTGTATCGCTGTCTTTGAATGGCACAGAAAAATAAATGTTGGTCTTACCGCTCGCAACTCGCAAGGCAGACTCAACATTGTAACTGGCTTGAATGACTGCCGAGCCGCTGCTCATGTCCCAAATGCACCAAGCCTTCGCCTTGCTGAGATCAACGCCCGCCGGAAGTTCCGCCGCCATTGAACGGACCATCTCGTTGACTTGCCGTTGGTCAGTTGCCGGAGTGGATGCGAACAGGTTGGCGTCGTTGATTTCCGCTACCGCATCGCCCCATAACAGGCCGTGCTCAAACGTGGTGCCGCCA
>Ga0075481_10000363_pt1 | contig 16593 bp, 28 predicted proteins | sample DEB08_DNA_11_FD_76337 | JGI IMG/M metagenome (GOLD analysis project Ga0075481, IMG submission 76337) | Aqueous microbial communities from the Delaware River and Bay under freshwater to marine salinity gradient to study organic matter... | ecosystem: Environmental > Aquatic > Marine > Coastal ... | reverse complement strand
ATCGCATACTTATCCACTTCAGATGCGTAGTACGCATTAACTGGGATACCCAAACGATCCAATGCAATACGTCCACACGACATACCATCAAACAGACTCAACACATTTAAAGATTTACGCATCATTATTCGTATCCTCATACATAACTGCTTCATTAACTACATTATCACCTACAAGTTCACAAGCTATACGTGAACGTTTAGTGATCCATTTTATGCGAGCTTCAAGTCGATCAATGTAGTTCATAACCAGAGTAGCGTCAACGATACTGTCCATACGATCCACCAATAGATCGTTCAACTCAATGCGGTCATAGATTTCTTTTACATCACTCATTACAGGTTCTCCGCAAACGCAGTTTCTAAATTAAATTCATCAATCAGATTGTATGGTGCATCACGATTTACGTCAAAGTAAAAATCCTCACCACACTCAAACTGTCCGATGTAATTCCATCCTTCATCCAAGTAGTAGGCAGATACTTCAAATCCTAGTTCTATCAGTTTCTTGAAGATTGGAATAGGTGGTGACCATGCGGTCTCCATCATCACGTACAGAGATGTATCAGACAGACGCTGTGTACCTATGTTGTATGCGTCCCACTTTGTACCCCAGTTCTCAATACACCAATCGTACCAGTTATTCTTACCATACTTCTCCCGTTCATCTTGGCCTAAATTGCCACGAAAGATATGATCAGGGATCGGTATGATCATGTTGAATGGATAATCATTACTGAAGATATTTTCCATATCGTCAATACGCTTCTTACTTGTGTGATCAATGTACACACGAACATCTGTATTATTCGGCATTTCGTTTCTCCCTTTAGATAACGTCAGATAAAGCTTAGGCGTTTAGCGATATCATTTACATTAGACTTTGGTGGTATAGCATCACCCACCTCATCCGTTCCAAGGATCAATCCATATCCTGCTAATGGGTGCGGATAACCCTCAATGAAAAAGTATCGTTGATCCTCAACGTACAGACCTTCATCGTCCACATAGATCACATCATGATCCATCTCTGGTGGGTACGCACAAGTAATCCACTGACACCTTAATACCTTGGCGATGGACATACAATCACCATCCCAATCCATTTCAGTAATATCTTCTTTGAACGGATCAATTAGAATTGCTTTCATAATTGCTTCTCCATTGCGGAATTGCGGAACTCTTCTAACAACACTTCCTTGTATGCACTCAAGTCATGAATCCAATCGTTAATTACATCAATTTGCCACAGGTCTCCCTGATAATAAAAATCTTCCCCGATATTAACAAATCCTTCGCCGGAGTCTGTATTGGCAAACATGTGAATATCCCAAAGTTTGCAATTCGTATAACTATCTTTTCTACTCATCTTCACTATCCCTAATGTCGTATATATCACGCTCAATGTATTCCATGCGAAAAGGATCAGAAAAACCCTCTTCTACAATTTCCTGCGCTTCATCTTTTGAATCAGCTTCAATTAAGTAAGTAAATACTGTAGTAGCTGACTCATACACCATAAACTTAGCCATGTTACTTCTCCTCCACATACACACGTAAATGCGTAGACATATTGATAGGTTGCCCCATCTCATATTTACGCCAATTCTTTCTGGCTTCATCGTTCATGTACTGTCCCCGAACACGCATACCATAGGTATCACGATTCAAGTATTTACGCATCAGTTCAACCAAGAGTTTACCTTCAGCATTATTAGGAATTTCTTTGAACACATATTTCATAATTAGTTTCCTCTAGTAATCAACACTTTAAGAATAATAACTACAATTAGTATAACTACGAATGACATCTACATCACCGGAATAATTGGCAGTTCATCATCACTGGTTGCCAATGCACCCGCATTATTACCTTCATCATCACTCAATGGAATGATGTACGAATCATCATCAAAGATAATAACTACTGGTCTGTTGTACCAGAGATTCTCTTCGCACTGATCCTCAGTCATGTACGTAATGTCTGTAACCTTCTTACCTACAAGTGACTTGCGTATTGCTTCAATCCACTTCTGTTCATTCATGTTGATTCCTCCCTATGTGTGATCAACAGGGCGGATACTACAGATGTTGCGTACAGATTTGAAGTTAGACATTAGTCGTACGACTTTAGTCTATTAGACTTTAGTCCAGGATGTTTGCGGTATATGTATATAACTAAAAGTTATAATGATTTGTTGAAGATTGCTTATATTACAGTAAAGTTGTGTGTGTCTTTATAACTAAAAGTTATTAACATCTATATATTATAATTTGCGTGTCTTTTGTATACGTGAAAATTCCCTAAATGGCTATTAGTACTTATAGCGAAATAGGGAATTCTTAACGTGTCTTTTAGTTTGCGTGTCTTTACTTTTTCTTGTTGACTGTTTGCTTAACAGCAGGTAGTTTACTCAGACTAGATTAGTTTACAGGGAGATGTCAACAGTGAACGCAAAAGAATTTATTGGCAGCCTGGATATACGTGATGGAGAAACTAAGCGTGTCTCGTGTCCTGAGTGTGGTGGACGTAATACATTCACCGTGTCTCGTGTAGATGGGCGTGTCTTATACAACTGCTACAAAGCATCATGCCGTACGAAAGGTAGCATGTCGAGAAGAAGGTCTCTAGATGACGTTGAGAGGCTCTTAAACAGGGGTATATGCGATGTTTCGGACACAGGTAATACCTACCTACCTGAGTTTACCTTACCCCCCAATATGACAGTGAATTTAGAAAGGGATGCGTGTCTTGAATACATGGACGATATGAACATCCAGCCATCAGTCGATGCAGGGTATACAAATATCATGTACGACTTTGCACAAGACCGTTGTGTCTTCTTGATCTATGACGATAACAAGACTATGATCGGGGCTGTGGGTAGAGCATTGCGTAAGGGTGTCTTGCCTAAGTGGAAACGATACGACAAAAGGAAAGACCTCATGTTCTTCTGTGGACAAAAGAAAGGAACAGCTGTTCTGGTTGAAGACTGTGCCAGTGCCTGTACGGTATTCGCCTCTGGGTATACAGGGGTAGCTTTATTGGGTACATCCCTTAACGATCATCACATACATCAACTGCGTGTCTTTGATAAAGTCATTGTGGCTTTGGATGCGGATGCATCAGACAAAGCAATTAAAATGCAGAAAATGCTTGCACCACATGTAACATCTGAGCTACTATTCTTAACAGATGACCTGAAGTATTTTACTCCCGAATGCGTTAGGTCATTGCTTACCAAGTAACACTTCTTGTTACTTTGAATACTCCCTATGTTTGCCCCTCTTCGGAGGGGCTTTTTTATGGTTGACAAAAGATAACCGAATACCTCACAATGTGTAGACTAACTAACATAGGAGTTAATCATGGCTTGGAGAAAGCAGTACGAAGAAAAAGACATCCAGATCTTAATTGAGATGTGGGGTGATGGGTACACAGCTACTGAGATAGGTGACAGGTTGGGTAAGACTATGTCGTCTGTTCGTCAATTCGTTCATCGCAATAGAAAAAAGTACAACCTTGAGAAAAAGGAAGGCGGTAGGTATGTCCCTAGAAATTCCTTTGACAAGGAGTGGCATGGGGTTGTACCTTGTGGTCACTGGGCAATCACTAAACCGTGGAGGAAACAAGTATGAATAAAGTACCTTACATAGAACGTGGTTATGATGAGTATGGTTTAACCGGAGAGTGTGCATTCTTGTGGGCATTGTTCCTCATGCGTGAACATGAGATGGACGATGACCCCTTTGCGTATGACAAGTGGAAGGCTTGTGCAGAAACACTGCAACCAAAGGAAGGCAAGCCAACCCCAGCCGTTGTGCATTACGCTGCTTTGGAAGAAGAGATTGCTAAGTACACCGCTCAAGAATATGTGTACCCCGGCAGTGATCCACAAGAATGATGCATAGGAATACTATGCAAAATAAGCGAACAGTAAACCCACAGGATGAGCGAGGAAGAACATATGAAACTCATTGATTTCTTGAGCGACATAGATATTGAAATTGAAGAAGACGATTTGTTAGATACACTGAGTAAATTGAAGAGAAGCATTCTGATAGCAGAACTACGTGACTTTCGTGATTGCAGAATAGATGACTATCTATCTGTAAAGGATGGTTTGTCTAGAAGTATATACGTTTTAAACGATCTTGAGCAAGATGCATTTGAGATTAGCAGACGCATTGAAGCACTTGATATAATCTTAGATGAGTACGTAGCAGAACATGAGCCATTTGACTTTGACTCAGTTGAATGGTGGGATGACAAGGAAGGATTAAGCTAATGCCTAGAAAGAAGAATAGTCCTGCGTACGGGAAGGGCGATTGGAAACGTCCCGTAGACGAGAAGAAGTTCGCTGAGAACTATGATCGTATTTTTAATAAGGGAGAGAAGAATGAAACCGGAACTAATACAACTCCTCCTAAGTAAGGAGTTCTTCACCAACAACAGGCATCGTATCCGTGCTTCCATGTTTGAGGACACGGATTACCTGCCAGTCTACAAAAGTATTATACGAGCACACGAGAAGTCAGAAGATGGAGACATTACTGTCCAAGATGTGGCTGCGCTGTACGACGTGGATAACCCCACGGAGAGCCGTTCAAAGAAAGAAAACGTACGTATACTATTACGTGAGTTGGCGGATCGGCCACCGCTATCGCTTGACGTTGCTGAAGAAGTACTCCAACAATCATGGCGGACTGAGATCGGTAGGGATATTGCTCACCTCGGATCACAGATAGTTAATGGTGAAATACAAGACCTAGTACCTATAAAGCGACTTATAGAGAAGACACAAGACGACTTCATGCCTAACATAGAAGTCAAACCTTGTACTAAGGATGTCTTTGAACTACTCAAAGAAAACGAAGAGGATACTCGCTGGACGTTTAACGTACGAGCACTGCGGGACAAGCTTCCAGGGGTTGCCGGTGGAGAACTATGCATTATATTCGCAAGACCAGAAACAGGAAAGACTGCAAGCCACGTGTCCTTCTGCTACGGGCCAGACGGATTCGCAGAGCAAGGAGCCAGTGTCCACACCTTTGTGAACGAAGAGAAGGCAACACGGACGATGCTACGGGCCATGTCCTCATTCACCGGTATTACTAAGGAAGAGATCTACGAAGACCCTAAATTCGTAGCCAATGAGTGGCGTACGATCTATGACAATGTCAACATGTATGACGCACAGGGTGTCACCATTGAACAGATTGATGCCTACTGCGAGAACCATAAGCCAGACGTACTGGTTGTAGATCAGCTAGATAAAGTACAAGTGCATGGCAACTTTAGTCGTACAGATGAGAAGTTACGTGAGATATACACACAAGCCCGTGAGATTGCTAAACGCCATGACCTTGCATTCATTGCAATCAGTCAGGCATCTGCAGACGCAGAAGGCAAGACAAGGCTCAACCCTTCCGAAATGGAAGGCAGTAAGACAGGTAAGTTCGCTGAGGCAGATATTATTATCGGTATCGGTAAGCATGATCAGTCAGGAGTAGATGATGAGCCAGATTACACCAGACACCTTACAGTAGGAAAGAACAAGATCACGGGATGGCATGGCACCATTATTTGCGAAATACAACCAAAGCTCTCTCGCTACGTTGATTGATAGGTCAGATATGTATGTACTAGGAATAGACATTGAGACGACAGTACAAAAGGCTGAACGTGGCTTGGATGGTAGCCCATTCAATCCTAACAACCATCTAGTATCTGTCGGTGCTCAGTTCTTACACGATGAAACAGGTGAGTACTTCTTCTTCAACCACAACAAACTAGAGTGCAACCCAAAGGAAGCGCACTTCAAACTACAGCAGATGATTGACCTAGCAGATGTAATCGTAGCTCACAATGCCAAGTTTGATATCCTTTGGCTGCAGGAAACAGGATTTAACATTGAGTGCGCTGTCTACTGTACGATGATTGGCGAGTACGTATTAGCTCGTGGGCAGAAGGTACCGCTGTCATTAGAAGAGACTGCAAAGCGCAGGAAGGTTACACTCAAACGGTCTGACTTAATGGAAGAGACTTTCAAGAAAGGAATCGGTTATGAGCAGATGGACCCAGAGATTGTAGAGACCTACGGACGGGGTGACGTAATATCCTGTCTAGAAGTCTACGAATCTCAGATGCATGACTACCGGCAACCTCACTTCACAGGTTTACGCAAAGTTAGGGACATGATGAACGAGATGATGTTTGTCCTGTTAGAGATGGAGCGTAACGGTATCTGTATTGATCTGCAGTCATTGGATGATGTAGAGAAGGAATTCACTGAAGAGCGCAATATACTAGAGGCACGTCTGCAACATTTGGTTAGCACAGTAATGGGTGATACTCAGGTCAACCTAAACTCACCTGCACAGTTATCTGAAGTAGTCTACTCTCGACGTGTGCTAGACAAGAATAAGTGGCGTGAACTATTTAACATTGGCCTAGCCGCTAACGGCAAGCAGTTGCCACGGCCCCGCATGTCGCCCAAAGAGTTTGCACTCTCAGTCAAGAACAACTCAACAATCCTGCACCGTACCAGAGGCGTACAATGTTCTGAGTGTACAGGGATAGGCACTGTTCAAAAGATTAAGAAGGATGGCAAGCCGTACAAGAATCGTAGTAAGTGTGTTACTTGCAACGGTGTTGGGGCTGTCTACAAACCGACAGATAAGGTAGCAGGGTTCAAGCTGACACCCTCATCTGTGCAGGATGTATCTGCTAACGGATTCAAGACAGAGAAGAACACACTGCAGTTTTTACTGGCTCAGGCGCAACGTAAAGGCTCACACGAGGCGATTGAGTTCCTGCAAGGGATGCGTAGGCTCAACGCCCTAAACGTCTACCTGAACTCGTTCTGTGGCGGTATGAGGCGTAATACACGTAGTGATGGCGTATTGCATACGACTTTCAACCAATGCATTACTGCTACGGGACGCTTGTCTTCTTCTGATCCTAACTTCCAGAATCAACCACGCAGTGGGACATTCCCCATTCGTAAGTGTGTTGTGTCCCGCTTTGAAGGCGGCGAGATTATGGAGGCTGACTTCAGCGGTCTAGAGTTCCGTGTAGCCGGTGAACTATCTAAAGATGCTCAGATATACAATGACATCATGACAGGCAAGGATGTACATAAGCAGACTGCCTCTATCATTAACCAGAAGTCTTCTGAGGAGATTACTAAGGATGAGAGGCAACAGGCGAAGGCTTATACGTTTGCGCCGCTCTACGGCGGTCAGGGGGCGCAGGAGGCTCCACATGTTCAACAATACTTCAAAGAGTACTTCAACATCTACGAAGGACTCGCAGAGTGGCACGACAGACTCAAAAGAGGAGTCCTGAGAAATGGTACAGTAACCCTACCCTCTGGACGACAGTTCTACTGGCCTAACGTTGAGCGTAAGCAGGGAGGTAGAATTTCGTACGCCACACAGATTGTCAACTATCCTGTACAATCCTTTGCCACTGCGGATATTGTCCCCCTGTCTTGCATACGTGCAATGAAACTAATGGAGGTAGCGCAGGTTAAATCTAAGCTTGTGCTGACTGTACACGACTCTATCGTTGTTGATGTGTATCCTGGGGAGCAGGAAAAGATTAAAGATATTTTAGCAGATGCAATGGAAGGAGTTGCAGATGAAGTAAAGGTGCGTTACAATTATGAGATGGTAATCCCACTCGCCATTGAAATAAAGAGTGGTTCAAATTGGCTAAATGGAAAAGTTATTTATGAGTGAAGTAGCACTTTATAACGGCATGACCCCAGAGCAACTATTGGCTGCGATGGGAGCAGGTGAACCTCAAGAAGCAACAGGCAATCGTTTGCCGTTGTTAAAGGTTAACTATCAGGACGAGGACGACGAGGGTAATACCTTGAAGAAGGGTTCTATCGTCTTGGCACTACCTTCAGGTAACGTGTACGGTACGTCTGTAAAGATCCGTGTGTTCGGAGACTACATGCAGTACATGGACTACGATGCCGCCGACAATGCTGTTGTCAATAAGACAATCATTCATCGTGCAGGTGATGAAGCGATTGACGAGACTGGAGGCGTACGTTGTGGTAAACCTGCGTCTAAAGACCTGCGTGATATGGATGACGAGGTCAAGGCTAAGTACAAGAGCATCTCTTGCTTCCGCTACCTGTTTGGTAAGGTAACAATGGAAGATGGCAAGACTGCGTCTGGAGAAGCTACTGAGGTAGTTGAAGTCCCTTGTTTGTTCCGCCTGAAGGGTATGTCATTCATGTCATTCTCTCAGGATGTGATTGAGCCTTCACGCAATCAGAAGCTCAAGTTCCAACAAGTCACCAGTGCGATCAAGACAACCCGCCACAAGAACGGGTCTGTTACTTATTTCACTGTAAACTTTGAGCCTGACTTCTCTAACATCACAGACATCTCAACGTCTGATCTACAGTTTATGTCCAATGTACTGGACACAGTCAACGCTGAGAACAAGCAGGTCATTGCAAAGCACAACAGTGCATTGTACGGCAAGCAAGCAGACGTGCGGGACGAGAAGATCGTTGCTGAAGTCGAAGACTATTTAGAAATCGACGAGGCATCATAATGTCCGAAATGCCTCATGAATACGAGGTTCGGATACGTGAATATCTATCTAAGTTGTCGGCGGGGGAAGCTCCCCCTGTCGATGACAAGTGGATAGATCAAGCATGTGAAGACTTTCGTAATGCCCTAGTTAAACAGTTTACCCGTGACAACGGACGTGACTTTACGGTACGTATGTCCAACGCAGGACGGCCTCGCTGTCAGTTATGGTGGCAGAAGAATCATCCTGAAGAGGGCAGTAAACCTTCTTACGACTTCATTATGAAGATGCTGTTAGGGGATGTTATTGAGGTATTGGCCTTGCTTTTAATGCGGGGTGCGGGTATACCTGTACAGTCCTACCACGGTAAGGTAGAGCTTCAACTTGACGACGATGCCACCATTAAAGGTGAGTATGATGTCGTTATCGACGGTAAGGTGTGGGACATTAAGTCTTCATCTCCGTTCGCCTTTGAACACAAATTCAAAGACTTTAATGCTGTCAAGGATGACGACTCCTTCGGGTATGTCGCCCAAGGCTTTGGCTACGCTAAAGCTAATGGAATGCCGTTTGGCGGATGGATTGTAATCAATAAGTCTACAGGCGAATGGAAGTTCATTGAAGCAGATAACTCTGTAGCAGACGAGTACACTGAAGTCATCAAGGATACCATTGACTACATTGCTACGGATAAACCGTTTGCTAGATGCTTTGAGGAAATTGACGAAACCTTCCGTGGTAAAGTCACTGGCAACAAATACATCGCAAAGAATTGTATCTATTGCGACTACAAGTTCAAGTGTTGGCCTACCTTGCAGTACAAGCGAGTAGAAGCATCACAGGCTAAGAATAAGCCTTGGAGATACTACACGGTGTACAATGACGTTCAGTAAGGCGGCTAGGAAATATGGATACAAATCAGGTCTTGAGAAAACTGTCGCAGATCAAATCAAAAAGCGGGGACTACGTGTCAAGTATGAAGATCCATCTTCACGAATTAGCTTTACACAGCCCGCTACTGATAGAACGTATACTCCTGATTTTGTCTTGCCTAATGGTATTGTGGTTGAGACAAAAGGCCGGTTCACCTTAGAAGACCGCAAGAAGCATCTGTGGATACAGGAGCAGACAGACCAAGACATACGGTTTGTGTTCTCTAGTTCTAAGGCTAAGATACGCAAAGGATCAAAGACAACGTACGGTATGTGGTGCGATAAGCATGGCTTCCTGTATGCGGACAAACAAATACCAGAGGACTGGTTCAATGAGTAAAACAGTAAGTGTAGACTTGGAGCCGGGTGAAGCATTCTTCCGTGTCAGCGTAGACGAGGAAGGTGTGACTAATTTTTCATGTGGCTTTTACCCAACCAACATGAACATTGAGAAGGACTTCAATGGGGAAGAAGAGGTTGACTACGATGATATGTTGGCAGTCTTCATGGCAGGGATTACGCACATGGTCAGAGAAGACATGGACGCTATTCTGCATAGAGGTATGGAATCTATCATCAAGGGTAACAAGCCCTTTGATTTTATAGTAGACCCTGCAGATCTGGAGTTCTACTCCGGATTATCAGATGAACAGTTAAGGCTATTGCGCATGGACACAGAGGGGGAAGCATAATGGCACGAGAGAGTTGGAATTCATTCTTTGAGCAAGTAGCTGAACTACACGCTACAGACTTCCCTGAACCTAGACCAGACATGGTTAACTCTCCAAAGCATTACATCCTCAACGACAAGTTAGAGGTCAAGGACGTACGTGAGGCTTTACTGCAGAAGTTAATGCGTGATGGTGTAGTGTTACCCTACGAAGACGCATTTGACTGGATGACAGCTTGGGAATACGTTACTCGTGCGCCCTTTAAGAACGGCCCAGAAGACTTGGGTAAGGCTATTTGGTATTTAAACAGTCTGCTGGAGCGCATGGAGAAGCGAGGGGGCTACGTGTATGACGACACGCAAGATGATCAAGATTAAGTTGCCAGAAAGTCAACTGATCAAACTACTAGGCTTTGCTGACGAGATGCTGACAATGGTTGAAGCCAGCGAGCTAAGTGCAGAAGAAGAACGGGCGGCGAAGGAACTTCGTCACATATTTAACAAGACGTATAATATTTACAAGGATCAGGCCAGTGAAAGTTAAAGTTGACTACTCACGTGATGCCTTGCTCTCTGAGCAGGGAATGACCTTAATGAAAGACTACTACATGCTCCCGTGGGAAGAATCTCCGCAGGACGCTTACGCAAGGGCGGCAGAGGCATACTGCTATGGGGATTATGAACTCGCACAACGCATCTATGACTATGCTTCTCGTAATTGGTTTATGTTTGCTAGTCCCGTTCTCAGTAATGCTCCGAGTGATGGTGGTGATAGTAAAGGTCTCCCTATTAGCTGTTTTCTTACTTATGTTGGCGATAATCTTGAGTCTTTGATTAAGCACCCCAACGAAGTCGCATGGCTGTCTGTTAAGGGTGGTGGAGTAGGCGGACACTGGTCAGACGTACGTGGTATCAGCGACAAGGCTCCTGGACCAATACCCTTCCTCAAAGTAATGGATTCCGGTATGACTGCATGGAAGCAGGGCCGTACCAGAAAGGGTAGCTACGCTGCCTACCTTGACGTATCACATCCCGATATCGTTGAGTTCTTAAACTTTAAAGTACCTACCGGCGGGGACATCAACCGGAAATGCTTTAACCTTTTTAACGCAGTGAACATCACTGATGAATTTATGGAGAAGATATACTATGAAAACCCAGAAGATAGACAGTGGGAACTTAGAGACCCTGACAGCGGACTTGCAAGAGATACAGTCGATGCTAGAGACCTTTGGCACAGAATACTTGAAGCTAGGTTCAGAACTGGCAGTCCTTACCTTAACTTTATCGACACGGCCAACCGACACTTACCAGATAGCCAAAAAGAACTTGGACTCCGCATTCACGGGTCTAACCTCTGCAATGAAATCCACCTCCCAACAAGTGAAGAACGCACAGCAGTTTGTTGCCTCTCATCAGTCAACGTCGAACGATACGATGAATGGCACGGAACAGAAATGGTTAGAGACTTGGTGCGATTCCTTGACAACGTTCTCCAATACTTTATTGACCACGCACCAGAAGAACTTGGAAAAGCTAAATTCTCTGCTGAAAGAGAACGCTCGCTAGGGTTAGGTGCAATGGGCTTCCACGGCTACCTGCAATCTAAAGGTATCCCGTGGGAGGATTGGAGGGCCGCCAGTGAAAACTATCAGATCTTCAAATACATCAAGGAAGAAGCTGTTAAAGAAACTATGCAACTCGCCACAGAGCGTGGTGAGGCTCCTGATATGGAGGGTACAGGAAGACGTAATGCGCACCTTCTTGCAGTTGCCCCCAATGCTAACAGTTCCATTATCTGTAATTGTAGCCCTAGTATTGAGCCTATTAAGTCTAATGCTTTTACCCACCGTACTCGTGCAGGTGCTCACCTCATCAAGAACCCACACCTCATTAAAGTGTTAGAGGAAAAGGGAAAGAACACAGATGCCGTGTGGAAAGATATCATTGCAAACGATGGATCAGTCGATCATGTAGACTTCCTAAGCAAAGAGGAGAAGGCTGTATTCCGTACAGCATTTGAGTTGAAGCAGACATGGGTAGTAGAACATGCGGCTAAACGGCAAGAATTTATTTGCCAAGGGCAGTCTGTTAATCTATTCTTCCCTTCAGGAGCTAACAAGAAGTATGTACGCCTTGTACACGAGTTAGCATTCAAGGAAGGTTTAAAAGGTCTGTACTACCTTCGTACGTCCGCAGGAGCGTCTGCAGACAAGGTAGGCAAGCTTGTAGAGCGTTTGGCTCTCAAGGACTTTGAAGGTGAAGAAGAGGATGTCTGTGTGTCATGTCAGGGATAAGGAAGCAATTTAACACGGGCTTGTACGAACAGTACGATGCCCTTGCCCGTGAAGCGACTACTGAGTTTTTAGCGTCACAGGGGTTTTCGGTTGTGCCAAACCCAGATGACTATGCACAAGACTTAGTTGTATCCCACAAAGGAAAGCAATGGTTAGCAGAGTGTGAAGTCAAGACTTTGTGGAAACATGGTAACTTCCCTTTTGATAGTGTACAGCTACCAGAACGTAAGAAGAAGTTCTTCAACTCGCTAACTACATTCTTCATCTGGAATATGAACTTGACTAAGGCTGCAATGTTTTGGTCAAAGGATGTGGCAACGTTAACGCCAGTTGAAGTGCCCAATAAGTACATCGCAGGTGGAGAATACTTCTACCAAATCCCATTAGACATGGTGAGGTTTGTATCCCGTGGAACAGGACGATCTATTTGATGATTTACCCTTTGAGATTACGGAGGGGTACACTTGCATTAACTGTGATGTTTACCAACCTGCTGATCAGTTTCAGCATATGGTTTCAGGTGAAGTAAAGCGTAAGTGTAGGACTTGCGCACGTAATCAGTCAAAGTTACTTAAAGAATTAAAGAAGGTTCATGAGTACCCCGATGACAACTATATATGTCCTGGATGTAGTAGATCATTAGATGTTATAAGTCAGTACGGCCAGAAAAGATTACAGAATTGGGTAATGGACCATTGCCATAAATCTTTAAAATTTAGAGGATGGCTATGCCACCACTGCAACACTACATTGGGGGCGGCTAATGATGAATTGTACAGACTAAAAAATTTAGTAAGATACTTAGAAGAGTTTAACGAAAAGGAGGGTCACCCCGATGATTATTAATGATATGCACGTAGATGACCGTCACGTTCCAGTAGGTATGAATACTTTACATGATTCTATTATGTCAGCTTGGCATACTGTAGATGACATTAAGTCTCTCATCAAATCTGCTGAAAACATGAACGAGGATCAGATGATGAATGCCCTTCTAGGGTTAGAGATATTCGCTGACATGCGATTACAGGAACTATTTGATACGTACGAAAACGTAATGCACAACCAACGAGTAGCACTAGAAAGGGGGAATGGCTATGACAAAGGAATGGAAGCACTTAGAAGAGAAACTATTAACGCTTTGGATGAAGCTCCTGAAAGCTTCGGTCAAGGGAAAATCTAGGAAGATAGCTAAGATAGAATCTAAGCTGATTCAGTTAGAACTGGAGAAGAAGAATGGGCAGTAACATCATAGAGCGTACAAAGTTTTACGAAGAGATTGCTCAATGTAGTATAGACTACAGTCCACCCACTCAGTACTTCACTGATGTTTTGGCATCGTTAGAAGACATGCAGAAGCAGATCAATGACTTACGCCAAGACAATGAGAGAATGCGTAAAGAGCTAAACAAAATATTTAAATAATCCGATTGCCAAAAGGCATTCTGCGAGTATAATAGTAATATAGCCGGTTAATTGACCGGCTTTTTAACCTTCAACCCACACCCATAGGAAGAACAATATGTCGCTACTTGAAGGAAGTCTTGTATACAAGCCTTTTAAATATCCAGAGTTCGTAAAAATCGCAACTGAACACGAGCGTATTCATTGGATTGAAGATGAACTGGAGCTTCAGACAGACGTAGCCCACTGGAGGAATGGTAGGCTCTCTCCAGCTGAGAAGGAACACATTACACAGATTCTCAAGCTGTTTACTACATCCGATGTAGCAGTTGGTACGAACTATCTAGAATACTACCTACCTAAGTTTAAGAACAACGAAGTACGAGCGATGCTCTCTTCATTCGCTAGCCGTGAGTTCATTCATCAGCGTTCGTACGCATTACTGAATGATACCCTTGGCCTAGACGAAGCAGAGTTCTCTGCCTTCTTAGACTATCAACAGATGGCCGATAAGATTGAGTTTATGGCCGACATTGATATGCATAGCCATCAAGGGACTGCACTGGCGATTGCACGTAGCGTACTTAACGAAGGAGTATCTCTATTCAGTGCGTTTGCAATGCTTCTTAACTACCAACGCTTTGGCAAGATGCCTGGAATGTGTACGGTTGTTGAGTGGTCTGCACGTGATGAAACCATGCACAGTGATGGTATGGCACTACTCTTCCGTGAGTTCTGCAACGAACACCCACGAATTGTGAATGATGAATTTAAGAAAGCTATATACGAAATGTTTAGGACTTCTATTAAGCTTGAGGACAAGGTTATTGATATTGCGTTTAAGATGGGTGCTGTACAGGGCTTGTCGTCAGAGGAGGTTAAGCAATATATCCGATTCCTTGCTGATAGGAGACTCATCCAACTTGGTCTTAAAGGCAACTGGAAAGTGAAAGAAAATCCTTTACCTTGGATGGAAACTATGCTAGGCTCAGACTCAATGAGTAACTTCTTTGAAAAGAGGGTTACTGATTACAATGCCGCAGGTATGACAGGAGATTGGGGTTGGGATGATGAAGCTGACACAGATATCGCAACAGAAGAAAAAGCGAAAGCCGCCTAATGAAGCTTTCTTAAAAGGAATTGAGGATTTTAAACAAGGACAAACTCGTAATCCTTACAAACCAAAAGCATACTACTTCAAAGAGTGGGAGCGTGGGTTCAACTACGCTTACCACGAAAATCTTGCTATCTCAGCTTAACTACGTATAACAGCCATAGTATAACCAAAAGGAAACTACTATGGCTGATTTTCTACTTCTCGTATTAATCTCTCTTTCTTTTATGGTAGTTTCAGTAGCACTAGCCGCTCGCTATGGCGTAGAGGCTTTGATCATCTGGGACCAGTATAAAAAAGGCCACGTTAAAGTGGCCCCTGATGATGACGAGTTTTGGGATGAAGAAGACCTTCACTGAGTAGGTACTGCACCTATTTCTCTCATTTGCTCTTCTATTACATACGCTTGTTGTTTTTCGTTGAACTCATCTAAAGTTGTAAGTCCAATCCGTTGTAGGAAGTAGTTGTTCAACGCCGATGTGTAGGCACGTAAAGGATTATCTTCTAGTCCCCTACGTAAGATATCTTCTTGCTCTTTTAATAGCTTTGCGGCCACAGCGGGGTCCATAAACACTTCCATAAGTATTTTATTGACCTGATCTTGTCCCCCAACTAGCTTGAAGAAAGCTCGTGCCACCATAGAGGCTTGTCTACCTTCTTTACTCAATGGACCTTTTGCGTACCTAATTACTCCGTCTACAAGATCACGACTTTGCTTGAGTACATCAGTAATAGACTCTGCGGTAAGTTTACCTGCCTTCTGCGAAGACTCTACTGCAGCCGCTTTAGCCGCCAGTCTTTCTACCGCCACTCGTGTAGGATCTCCAGCTTTAAATGCTTTATCAAATGCAGGAGATCTCATAATCTTACCCAGCATTGCAAAGCTTACTTCTCCGACTTTTTTCTTAACTTCATCTGTCGGAGTAAGAAGCAAAGAAGAGATACCTTGAGCCATCACTTTTTTCAAGTCTCTTTGGGCAGAGGTCATTCCATCTTCACCTTTTTTGCCAACGGCTCCCGCTACTTCCCAAGACTGCTCAAATATCTGTCTAGCATCCTTAGAAAGGATCATATCTGCCGCTGCTTGGATAGAATCCACGCCAAAGCGTCCACCCACTACCCCTTCAGAGAAGACCGCTTCAGGACGCTCAGAGACAGCTTTACGCTCTACTCCTAAGTCTTTTTTCAGCTTATCTACAGCTTTATCTTTATTGCGCAGATCCACACCCTTCACACGCAATTCTTCTGCGCTCTTGAGAATACGATCACGAACACCCGGAGCCAATTGCTCAAGGTACCTATATTTAGGATCACGCATTGCTTCTGCGACTTTTTTAGCCACCTGTTGTGCTTTTGCGGCTATTTTCTTAGGGTCTGTTTCTCCGCTAAGATCATCCACATAAACACTGATTTCTTGTCCGTACAGTTTGTTAGTAAAATAATCGTTAACAGCTTGATCAAACTTAGCAAGTTCTTCACCCTGCAGTTGAGAGCGGATGTTTTGAATGCTTTGCCCTGCAACACGTGGATCAGACGATGCTTGGTCTAGCATACGTGCAAATCCAGTTTGCATACTTCCAAGCTCTACATCTGCTAGCTGTTCCATTGTGGCTGTAA
>Ga0075481_10000357_pt1 | contig 16668 bp, 30 predicted proteins | sample DEB08_DNA_11_FD_76337 | JGI IMG/M metagenome (GOLD analysis project Ga0075481, IMG submission 76337) | Aqueous microbial communities from the Delaware River and Bay under freshwater to marine salinity gradient to study organic matter... | ecosystem: Environmental > Aquatic > Marine > Coastal ... | reverse complement strand
GGGTAACATTTAGTAAAGAGGGTATTCACAAGTACCCTGCCGCATTGGAAGATCCTAATCTAGCAACAGGCGATTGGGATGATGTTAGTTTCTTAGGCTACCCACATAGACACATCTTTCACTTTAAGGTTTGGCTTGAAGTGTTTCATGATGACAGAGATGTAGAATTTATACAGTTCAAGAGATGGATGGAAAGACTGTATGCACAAGACACATTGCAATTGGATTACAAGAGTTGTGAAATGATTGCAGACGATTTAGCGAGTGAGATACAAGCAATGTATCCCAATCGCTGGTTAAAGATTTCAGTAGCCGAAGATAATGAAAACGGTTGCGAAATGGAGTATCCTGTAGAAGAACAGGATGGTCCAGATTTTGAGGATACAGACGCAATAGCAGATGTATTCGAAAGTTTAAAATAAAGGAGAATAAAATGACAGAGACTCATTTAAAACTAAAAGCACTTTTTGAAGATTATCAAGCAGAGCAAGATAAATTTGAAAACAACGGCGTTAAAGCATCAGCCGCAAGAGCAAGAAAAGCTCTAATGGAAATTTCAAAACTTTGTAAAACACGAAGAAACGAAATCCAAGAAACTAAAAACAACATGTAAGGAGAGAGTTTGTGAGAAAACTATTTTATATGGGTTTAGAAAGTTACGAAGCCCGCTATACATTACAACTGCAAGACTGGAACGAGCGTGTATTTAAACTACGCGGAGTTGATTATGAAATCATCAACGGTCAAGAGTTGGATAATAGCAAAGCCATTGTAACAGGCAGTGTGTTGGACGCACATGGTAGAACCTATTATAGTTTATCGCAAACAATGACCCTTATTCAAAAAATGAAGAACGGTGAACTTACTAGCGATGATGTTATCTTCTATGAAGATATGTTTACACCAGGACTAGAATGTTTACCTTACATCATGGATCAATCACCACCTGAATATAGACCAAAAGTCTTTTTAAGATTCCTAGCACAAACTACCGACCCGGATGATTTCCTTATTCGGGAAGGTATGTTTAATTGGATGCGTAAGTATGAGGAAATGATTGATCAATTTGTCTCAGGTATATTAGTGGCAAGCGAAGAGTTTGTTGCACATCTGCGTATTGCTGGCTTTAAAGCACCAATATATGTAACTGGCTTACCTTTTGGTAAAGAAGAAGTTGCAAGTAGAATACCAGAGCCGAAACCTTTAAATGAACGTACTAAACGAGTAGGATTTGCTAGTCGTTGGGACGATGAAAAGCAACCTCACTTTTATATGGATCTTGCAGAGGAATACTACAAAATAGATCCTACTGTTGAGTTTGCAATATTTTGTGGACACCCAGAATTAAAAAGCAATGACCCAGAGTATGTAGAACGTGCTATGTCATTGCAGACAGGTAATACTGCTAACTTTAAAGTGTACACAGGATTAAAGAAAAATGATTACTACAATCTATTAGCAGACAGCACAGTTTTATTTAATTGTGCATTACAAGATTGGGTAAGCAACACAATAAGCGAAGCGGATACTTTTGGATGTTTAACATTGTTCCCGGCATACAGAAGTTTTCCTGAAGTATTTGCTAACAACGGCAATCACCTTTATGTACCATGGAGTTTAGAAGATGCGTCTAATAAACTACAAGCAATGTTTAGAACCATCATGTTCAAGATGAATAAACTAGATGCTTATTCCATTGGTAAGATGAGTGATTATCAAAACGGAACAATAGATAGAACTTTAGATATTCTAGAGGGTAATGGAGAGCAATATGCAAGGAATGGTTGGGATTTCCGTAAACATGTTGCTAGAAAAAAATATGAATGATCAAGCAAAAACAGTATTAGTAACAGGAGGCAGTGGATACATTGGCGGAGTAGTTTGCAGACTACTTGTTGATTCTGGACATAATGTTATAAACATTGACAGAGTTAAAAAGAATATGGACAATGTTTCTCAATACCCTTTTGATTTAGATAATCATCAAGTTAAAGGCATTATTAAATTAGTAAAACCTAATACAATTATACACCTAGCCGCAGACCATGAAGTAGGTAGAAGTGTGTTAGAGCCTAATGTGTTTTACAAAAATAATGTTGCTAACACAATCGACTTACTAAATCATGCAATAGATGCTGGCGTAGAAAATTTTATTTTCAGCAGTTCAAGTTCTGTTTATGGTGACATTGATACTTTCCCAACCACAGAAAACACACCAAAAGCACCTGTTAGTCCATATGGTAGAACTAAAAGCATCATAGAAGATATTTTAGAAGACTACAATAAGGCACATGGGTTGAATTATGTGTCGCTTAGGTATTTCAATGCCGCTGGTGCAATGCCAGATTTAAGTCATGGTTATACTCAAGAACCAGCAAGTCATATCGTACCTATACTTTGTAAAAAAGTTATTGCTGATGAGAAATTTGAATTGTTTGGTAATGATTATAATACTGATGATGGTACTTGCGAAAGAGATTATACTCATGTGTATGATATTGGCACGGCGCATTTGGCCGCAATGAACTACTTGTTCGATGGCGGTGATAGTGGTGTATTTAACATTGGAGCCAACGACACAAAAAGTGTTAAACAAGTAATAGCAGAGTTAGAAGTTATTACAGGTAAAACAATAATTTACGAAAATGTTGGTAGAAGAGAAGGTGATCCACACAAAACATGGGCAGATAATACTTTTGCTAAAGAAAAACTTGGTTGGTCTCCTATGTTCACTCTAGAAGATATATTAAAATCTGCATTTGAGTGGGAATTGAAACGTACAAAAGGCAGAAAATAATTGACTTCTGCCACAAAATATGGTATAATAGAACAATGACGATAAAGAAAAAATATGTATCATTTGCTGACTTACAATCTCTAATGAGTATTTTAGTCAGAGAGATGCATTACGATAACTACAGACCAGAGGTAATAATTGCACCTAACAGAGGTGGCTTGCCTATCGGAGTCATGTTAAGCCATTATTTTGAGGTTCCATTTGTACCTTTACAGTGGCAAACCAGAGATGGTAACAAAACAGATCATGCTAACCTTTTAGCATTTGTAGATGAATACAGAGAAAAAAATATTTTGTTAGTTGATGATATAAACGACACTGGTACAACTTTAAAGAGTATCACAGACACAATATATCAAGACTTTGTATTTGATCTAAAGATTGCTACATTGTTTAATAAAACAACATCAGAGTTTGAAGATGTTGATTTCTTTGCAGAAGAACTAACTCCCGATTATAACCCATGGATTGTATTTCCGTATGAGGAATGGTGGAAATGAAAACAGCAACAATCAGAAAACAACCTAATTGGTCTAACGACAGCAAAGGTCCTGATGTAAGAACTTTAGTTGATCTATTCATTGACAATGAAAAGTATGGTGAAATAGATGTATCTAGTCATAGTTATAGATATGCAGAAGATGTTGCTGAGAATTGGGAAAATGGAATTTTGAGGGAAGACAATGAGCACATTACAAAGCCTAAAAAATCATCTTAAAACTTTAGAAGATAGACACAGAACTTTGGACAAAAAAGTATCTGAAGATTACGATAATCATCTAAATAGTAGAGAGTATACCATAGAAAAAAAAGAAAAACTACAACTCAAAGATGAAATAGAAACACTTAAAAAAGTAATTGACTTAAAGGAACAAGATGAAAAAATATGAAGAAATCATCCAGCGATGCAAAAATGCTGATAAACGTTACTGGGCCGGAGATAACATTAGTCGCCTTATCCAAAGCGGCGAAAAAGAACAACTGATTGACGAAGCAACTGAAGCATTCGAAACGGTGCTAGATGCATTAGTCATTGACAGACACACAGATCCAAACTCACAGGGTACAGCAAGACGCCTTGCTAAAATGTACTTTAATGAGATTATGGCAGGACGTTATGATCATGCACCTGATGCCACTGCATTTCCTAATCATGTAGATGATGGGTATAAAGGTATGTTGGTAGTACGAAGTGAGCTCACAAGCATGTGTTCTCACCATCATCAAACAGTTAAAGGTGTTGCATATATTGGTATCATTGCCGCAGACACATTGATTGGACTTAGCAAATATACTCGTATTGCACAATGGTGTGCAAGACGTGGTACACTGCAAGAAGAACTGTGTAACGATATTGCAAGAGAAATTAAAAAAGCCACAGGCAGTGATAATGTTGGTGTATATATTCAGGCAACACACGGATGTTGTGAAAATAGAGGCATACAAGCACACAGTTCGCTTACACAAACAACTGTGTTAGAAGGCGCATTTGCAACAGACCCTGCTACTAAGAAAGAGTTTATGGATAATATTCAACTACAACAGCAATATGCGTGTGGAAAATAAATGATTGTTAAAAGACAAAGAGCATTTGTATTACAAAAAGGTTTAGTTCCTGTAGACACAGTTTGCAATTTAGTATCTAGAGGAATACCAATGTTTCAGATACAACGTAAGTTTCCTATGCTTAATAACAATGACGTATTTGAGTGTATAGAGTTTTATGCACAAAATACAGTAGTACCAGATTATGATCCGGAAACATTGTTAAATTTACAGAATACCGATCCTGAAGAAATTGTAATAGAAGTTACAAATGTAAACGAAACTGTATTCTTAAAGTTGGTAGAGTTAGGTAAAAGATTTTATCCCGAAGAAATTGATTTTACAATCTGTATGAATCTAGGCTTAAAGGTGGTATGTTTACATAACATAGAAAGACTAGAACGCAACGAGGAAAAAATGCAGGATAGATTGCATACGGCAGTTCATCAAGCAATTACAAGAACGGTGCCAGAAATATATAGCGATTTAGAAAAAACCAAAGATGATCTAGATTATCAAGAGTTTAAAAAAAGAGAAAATATTAAATGAAGTTGAGGTATAGTGAAGCATTTTATTCAGTACAAGGTGAAGGCCGGTTTGTTGGTGTGCCTTCTATTTTTTTACGAGTATTCGGCTGTAACTTCGAATGTGCAGGATTCGGACAGCCAAGAGGGGACCTTATTCCGGTCACCGAAATGCCCTACTATACAGACCCTAAAGCGGACAAAGAACATCCACAAGCATACAAAAGCATTGAGGACTTACCAGTAACATTATTGGGTTGCGATTCTAGTGCTAGTTGGAGTAAGAAGTATAAACATTTACAGATGACTAAATCTGTTGACGAGGTGTTTGATCACATCACCAGTTTACTTCCCAACGGTACTTTCACCGGCCGACACGGTGAAGACATACACTTGGTGATCACAGGTGGTGAACCGCTACTAGGGTGGCAACGTGTTTGGCCGAGCCTTTTGGATATGTGCAGAAAGGTTGGATTGAAAAATGTAACCTTTGAAACCAATGGTACACAATCAATAAAAAGTGATTTAGTAAATTATTTTAATTTGCAAAATCAAGATATACATGTTACATGGAGTACATCGCCTAAGTTAAGTATTAGTGGTGAAAGCACAGATGATGCACTTATCCCTGAAGCATTAAAATCCATGAATGAAGTTGAGAATAGTTTTTTATATAATAAGTTTGTTGTAAGGGACGAAGAATGTTTACGTGAAGTAGATATGTTTGTTGACAGTTACAAGGAGTCGGGTGTACAACTAGACTCTGTTTACTTGATGCCAGAAGGTGCTACAATGGAACAACAAACACTAACAGAGAAAGGTGTAGCAGAGATTTGTATGAATACAGGATATAAGTTTAGTCCTAGACTGCATATCAGTTTGTTTGGTAATGCGTGGGGTACATGATGAGAGATCTTCCTCTGGTTGTATTTGGTTTAATTATAAGTTTAATATTATTGATATCTGGAATCTATAATCTATCAAATGATGAAGTTATAGGTTATACAGAACATGGTATTCCTGTATTAGAAAGTGAATTAAAGAGACAAAAATAATGTTTGTTCAAAATTGCAGTGAGTGTGGAAGATTGGTAGCCGGTGATATAAAATATCACACTGCTGATTATAAACATGTTTTTTGCGATGCTTATTGCAGTTTTGAGTGGCATGTGAAATTGAAAGGAGAAAATGATGGCGAGGAAAAATAAACTTATTCCATTTTGGATGATGCCTGCTAGTTGGGGTCTCAGCGGTAAAAGCAGACTGAAGGCAAAAGCAGAATACGAGCTTACAGGCATAGATCTAAAAAAAGAATTAAGATTCATTGAATGCGAAACTGTTGAAGAACGTGCTATTGCAGAAGTTGAAGTTGAGTTCGAAGAAGGCAAAATCGATGAGTTAGAACGTGGTCGAAGAATTGCAACGGTAACTAAAGAACCATGGGTTGAAGTTAAAAAAATGCAAGTAAATGAAGACGATCCAAAACAAGGTTATATGGAATTGGATTGGAATGATGAGTTTGTCCAAATGCTTATGCGTAAAGGATATTCAGGTGAAAGCGATGAAGCAGTAGTAAACAAATGGTTCAACGATGTGTGCAGAACTGTTTTATTGCAAGAATTAAATGATACAGATTTTGGTTTAGAAAGCACTGATGCACCTGATGATGTTATTAAAATTAGAAATGCGGATGCAAAGGAAATTGATGATGGAACAGTCAACCGCAAAAAGTAAATTAGCAGTATTAGTAAACAGTCATATTGCACCTAAAATTGAATCTTTTGTAAAGGATTTAAGTGACCAAGAACTTATTGAATTATTACAAAGTTTTAAGACCATGAATATTGATCTAATAAAAGACTTGACAAAAGAGGCAAATTCACGTAAAATAATGAGTGATAGTTGGGAAGATGAAAGCCCATTTGATAAAATAATTGAAGGCGGAATTGCGGACAAATAATATGAATTACTTACTCGTTGATGGATTAAACATGTTTATGAGAGCCAAGCACGTTGGTGGCAGAGGTCAAGACATAGATACTAAAATTGGTATGGCCATGCACATCATGTTTAACAGCATCAACAAGTGTTGGCGAGAGTTTGATGGTAATCATGTAGTTTTCTGTTTGGAAGGTAGAAGTTGGCGTAAAGACTTTTATGAGCCTTACAAGAAAAATAGACAAGTTATTGCTGATCAAAGAACAGTAAGAGAGCAAGAGGACGACGAACTGTATTTTGAAGCATACAATGATATGGTTGAGTTTCTTAAAGATAAAACCAATTGTACTGTACTACGATGTGAGCAAGCAGAAGCAGATGATATGATTGCTACATGGATACAACAACACCCCGATGATAATCATTTTATTATTAGCACAGACAGCGACTTTTATCAGCTCTTAGCACCTAATGTAACGCAGTACAACGGCACAACGGATCAAGTTGTTAGTCTAGAGGGCTTTAAAGATTTAAAGACTGGAGACGCTGTTATAGATAAAAAAACTGGTAGTGCTAAAAAAGCAATAGACCCAGAGTTTGTACTATTTGAAAAATGTGTTAGAGGAGATGCAAGTGATAATGTATTCAGTGCATACCCAGGTGCAAGAATGAAAGGTACTAGAAATAAAACAGGCATCACAGAAGCATTTGAAGATAGAAACACAGGCGGTTATAACTATAACAATTTTATGTTACAACGTTGGATTGATCACGAAGAAGTAGAACATAGAGTTCGTGACGACTTTGAACGTAATAAAATACTAATTGATCTCACTGAACAGCCAGACGAAATTAAAGAACTGTGTGTTCAGAGATTAAACGAACAGAAAAAACTTGATGTTGTACCCCAAGTGGGAATACACTTCATGAAGTTCTGTGCAAAATGGAACCTGCAACGTATGAGTGATAATGCTCAGGCGTATTCTGCTATGTTAAATGGTAGAGCAGGATGAAGGAAATAGATCATCAACTTGATGAGATGTTGAATAAAATAAAAGAACCTGGTTATGTAAACTGGTATGGTTCAAGCGGTAAGTTACCGTTGATTTATGAATCACCAGACGGTGGAAAAACTGTTTATGCAAGACCATTTGGTTCACCACCAGATGCCAGGAGACTGGTTAAAGGAGAAAATTATGATTAAATTTAAAGAGCAGGTTAAATTACAAAAAATTAGCGATGATGCATGGATTGTAAATGACGATACTAAACGTATAGGTATTTTACATAAAACAGTGCAAGATAAATTCACATACCTTGATAAAACAGAAACAATCCTGTTTGAAAGTGAAAGTGAAGTAAAGGATTTTTTCAAGAATGAATTTGTATTTGATCAAGAAACTGTGCTAGATGTAACCCAACCAGCAACTTTTTATATTAAAGGTTACCCGGTAGATTATCCTAATCCAATACCAATTGATCCGCAACACAAAGATTACCTCGAACATATTCCTCTGTTTGCTAAAACTGAGAACAGTGATATCTATTATGCGGCAGGTTGGTATGCTGTAAACTTTGAGAAGGGTTGGAAACATGCAAATTGTCCTAAGTTGAATACCCTAGTAATGTATGGTTATGAAGGTCCGTTTAAAACTAATCTAGAACTAAAGCAACGACTTAAAGTCCTAAATAAATTAAAAAGACAGGCTCAAAAAAATGCCTAGTGACCTTAGTGATTTGGATAAATTTATTAAAAGAGTCGAAGTGTTGCGTGAAGCAAAGGTAAAAGAAGCAACATTCGATGTTGCCTTTCTAGGAAAGGTCATAGATCAATTGACAAAACCTAAAACAGATCAAGCAAAATCATTTTCAGCAATATATTCAGGTGGAAATTTTAAACAAGATTAAAAGCAGAATTACAGGCACAACTCCTCAGACAAACGGTAATAAGTTAGGCGAGTGGAGAGAGGGTTGTGGATATAATGTCAAGTGTAAATATGATGTTGTTTATAGCTCAGGAATTTACACTGGCACTGATACTGAATGGGCAAATGTTGGTATACCACACAGTATTATAGATAAGATAAATAGAGAGTGCCCAGGTAAGTTTGGGTGGAGATTTGAAGTAAGCAACGATATCAAATATGCAATTATATCGTTTGATAACCGAGAATATGCTTTTTGGTTTAATTTACAATACAGCAAACATTAAAGGACAGAAATGAAAGTAGAAATATACAGCAAAGAGCAATGCCCATTTTGTGATATGGCCATTGCATTAGCCGAAAGAAAAGGACACGATTTAACAGTTAAAAAACTGGACGTGGACTTCGGTAGAGAAGAGCTTCTCGAAAACTTCCCAGAGGCTAGAACATTCCCCCAAATCGTAGTCAACGATGAAAAAATAGGTGGTTGGCACGAATTCAAAGCACTTGTAGACAGCAAAGAATAATGATATCAGTAATGCAAGATCACTCTGTAAAGGATGAGGATCAAGCATTTCTAATGCGTGAATTTGTAGATCTACAAGATGGCAGAGCACTTGTTATAGGTGCTAACGAAGGAAACAATAACCCATCTTACAGTTTAATAGAAAAGGGATGGAGAGCAGTATGTTGTGAGCCTAACCCTTTTGCCTTAAGTACATTTTTAACCAATCAAACCAAATACCTTGAGCAAATTACATTTGTAAATTGTGCTATTACACCTACACCAGGCAAAGTAACACCATTTTATCTAGCAGAAAGAACTGCAATGTCTAGCATAGATGAGAATTGGTTAAGGTTACAAGTAGAAAGAGGTGTATGTCCAGAAGATGAAGCAATTCAACAACAGATATTGACACATACTTTAAGTTTTCAACAGTTATTAAACTATGTAGGTGCAGACTTTAACTTGGTTGTTATAGATGCAGAGGGACAAGATAGTAAATTATTGCAATCAATTGACTGGAACCAGTTGCATAAATGTACAATGGTTTGTGTAGAAGATATATACGATGGTGCAAAGGTTTTAGAAAACGTAGGCTTTAATTTTGTGCATAAGTCCGACCATAACTATTTCTACAAAAGAGTTTTAGAATAGTTAAAACATGTTTTTTTGATAAATAAGTGTATAGGAGATATACACTTATGAGTCGACCAAAACCTAAAATATTACTTGAAGCCGTACACAAAGACACATACAAGGCTGAGCAAGTGTTAGCCGCGGAGGCTATTTATTCCGTTTTTTATCAGGGCAATCCTATAAATTTTAGAACTCTTAATAAACTAATTAGTTATCCGGGACCTAAATATAAAAAAGTGTCTTTCAGCAACAGCGGACATGCATTTAATTTAGCAGAAAAATTAAATAAACTGTTCAACACTGATGAATTTGTAGTAATAAGACTTACTCAAGGTGAGGTAGTACATGAGGAAGATATCACTTCATCAGACGACTAGTCAATTAAATTGTGGTAAAGAATATCATTTTGATGACGAAATTGTTTACGCATTTGACAACGTATTTGATGACGAAACTTTAAGAAGTTTTCACAGTTACAAAGTAACCAAAAGAGAAGAATCAACTCCAGTACCATATCAAGAACATTTGCCTAGACAGGCATGGACTTTAGATATAAAAGATCCAATCTCTCCTATAGACAACGAAGACATGGCTGTGTTGTTAAAAGTTATCAATAAACTTTGCAATACAAATTTTAAACATATAAGTGCATCACTATGGGAAGACTATACTGGATATCAAATAGATAAGCATGTAGATAATAAAAGTTTTGTTGCGGCTTTACAAATATATTTGCCTACATATGGTGAAAAAATGAAACAACAAAATAACAAATTACTAGAAGATACAGGTACACAATTTTATCACAACAATCCTGAAAGTGTAGTTTCAATACCTTTCATACCAAACACAGGATATCTTTGTACAAACTCACAAAAAGTATTCCACAGCAGTGGGAAACCTGTTCCAGAAGGTCTTACAAGAAGTAGTATTTACTTTATATTAAAATGAACGACTCACTGCAATACAAAATATCAGAAAAAATGCAAGCAAAATTTGAGACTTTGCAAAAGTATAAATTACTAGAAGTTTGCTTTATGCTGTTTAAAAATTTTACTTATAACAATGAAGTTGCAAGCGGATTGAGATTGACTAAACTTGGTCACAGTCTCCTCAAAAGCGAGTACGACACATATAAATTTCCTATTGAGGAAGGATTACATAAAAAATTATTATTGATATTGCACAAAAATATGAGATGGCCTTACTATCTCGATACTAAAAATTTGTACCTTTACAGCGACGATGATGCTATGTGGTTAAAGATGTATGGATCAATCGATAAATTTGCTAAAGGTTTAGAATAGGAAATAAATACTACTATGCCTTCCTGCTTAGATTTAAACACACTAGACGGTCTTACATCGAACCCTAATAACTTTCCTCGAAATGTAATGCCTAATTACACCGACTCGGATAGTTCAAACGGTAGGTGTGATCGTGACGGTGACCGATGGAAAATTCAGTTTGTTCCAACTGATTCAAGAGAGAATTGGATTGCCAACGGTAACAGAGATTATAATGACGGTATGTATTATAATTTAAACAAGCAATTATTCAGAGCTGACGATTTTATTCCAACTAAAAACAGCGATAAATTAAAAATAATGACGGCTGGTTGTAGTCATTCCTTTGGTATTGGAATATGTGACGAGGATGTGTATGCATCTATATTGTGTAAACAGTATGATGCAATCAATTGGAACATATCATCAGGTGGTTCTGGTAATCATATTATTACTTTGTTGATTAGGCAGTTTTTTAATTTAGGTTATATCCCCGATGTGCTGATAGTACAATGGAGTTACGCTCATCGTAAACTATTTGCTGACAGTACAATAACTTCATTTGCAAATCCTACCATATCTTTAGAAGGACCGCCGGATACAGAATATAACAATCCCATGCACACTAAATATGTTAAACACATAAAAAATAAAATAAGTGGTTTTAAAAACAATAATCACATAGACAAAATAGCACAAATAGAATCAGAACCTATGCAGTTTACTTGGCAACCAAGTGATACTAGTACAGTAACAAACTCTGTTTCATATAAAGCAGGAGAAATACTTGCTGTAAAAGATCATACATTGTTACTAGAGTTTATAACTCAAAGAGATTATGTGATATCTTTGTGTAAACAACACAACATAATGCTAAAAGAAATTTTTGCAGATGATGTTATAGTTAGTTACCTATGTGAATACGTTTTGCCTTTTGCAGATTTTACCACAGGTGACATACCAATGACTCTTGAAACATTTAACAATGATCAAGCCAGAGACAACCAACACTATGGTAGAAGAACACATCAAAATATTGCTAAATATTTGTCAAGGAATATAACTTTATGAACAATGTATATCTTTTTCAAGTACAGTATGCAATAGAAATTAGTGCTAAAACCAATTACTATTTGCCGTATTCCATTGGCTGTATGATAGCATATGCAAAACAGTTTGAAGATATCAGAGACAACTGGAACTTCGGTGAACTGTTTTTTAAACGTGAAGATCCTATTGAAGTTGTAAAACGATTAAACAATCCAAAAGTTGTAGGGTTTAGTAACTATGTGTGGAACGAAGTTGTACACACAGAAATAGCAAAAGAAATTAAAAAACAGTATCCAGAATGTGTTATAGTATTTGGTGGACCACAAACAGGTGTAGCAGACTATGAATTAGACCATTGTGATATTGTTGTTAAAGAAGAAGGTGAACGCAATTTTGTTCAAATATTAAGAGAATTCACTGATAACACGTTAAAATTAAACTCTAGATATATTGGCGACAGAATAGATAATCTAAATGAATGTCCAAGTCCTTATCTAGAAGGAGTATTTGATGATATCATTGCATCTCATTCGGATTGTGTTTTTGCTATGACCATAGAAACCAATAGGGGTTGTCCCTTCCAATGTACATTTTGCGACTGGGGGAGTTTAACCTATGCTAAAATTAAAAAGTTTAATCTAGACAAAGTTGTTGGAGAACTTGACTGGGCAACAAAACATCCAATAGGATATATGTGGGTAGCAGATGCTAATTTTGGAGTATTCAAAGCAAGAGATATTGCTATTGCAAATCTTATTAGGTATGCATGTGATCATCCTAACAGCATAATTGATGCTGTGAACTTACAGTTCTATAAAAACAGCACAGAAATTGCATTCGAAATAGCAAGAATATTAGGTAAATTTAACAGAGGTATCACATTAAGTGTTCAAAGTATGACCACTGATGTTTTAACTGCTATTAAAAGAGATAACTTAGAAATAAACGACCTTAAACATTTATTAAAACTTGCAAACCAATACAACGTCTTAACGTACAGTGAAGTGATATTGCCTTTGCCACTTGAAACAGAAGATAGTTTTAAAGATAGTATAACAGAATTACTAGAGTGCGGACAACATAATGCTATAGAAATGTGGATGGCACAATTACTTAAGAACAGTGAACTAGCATCTGCAGAGACAGTAGAAAAATACGAATTAGAATATGTAGAAGCGGCTGATTACAACTATTATCATAATCCTCAAGACTGGAATGAAAAACCTGAGAAAATAAACCTAATAAACAAAACTAGCACTATGTCTACTGAGGGTGTGAACAGAAGTTATATGTACGGTTGGATGATATTACAGTTGCACACACAAGGTTACACACAAATAATAAGCAGATGGTTAAATGGCGTACATGGTATTCCTTATAGAAAGTTTTATGACAGACTACACGAACTTATCCAGCAAGACGATTTAGTAAAAGACATTTTTAATTTTGTAAAAGAATTTGAATATTACTACATAACAAATGGTGTATTACCTAAACCTGAAAACCTAAATACAAACATAAAGGTACCTACGTTAGGTGGGCACTTCACAGCACAAATGAGTATGGGCATGGTGTATGAATGCAGACATGCTATATTCAAATTAGCAGAACAGATTGCATTAGAAATGGGATATAGAGACGAAATGATATTTAAAATGAATAGACATTTAATATTTGATCCTGAACTTGAATACAGCAAATCATATATGAGCAATTATGATATAGATGAATGGTCTAACCAACCAACCGAATATACACTAGTACCAAAATTTACCAAAGAAGAATATCAAAAAGTGCTTGCGATAGACACGGCCGCACCAGGGTCTGGTATCAAGAGCTCATCATTTATGCAACGAAGAAGAGGTATGAAAAATACCTTTATACAAACTTCAACCAACTAGGGTGTTTGATCCTAGCATCTAACTTATCTTTGTTTTTAACTAATTCGTAGTAACTGGGCACACCTGGAACACGTTTTGGTTGTGGGAAAAGATCACTTCCTTTTGCAGTATTGCACGGTTGGCAAGAAGTAACAACATTTTCAAATGTGGTTCTGCCACCTTTGCTCACAGGTAACACATGATCCATTGTAGCAGTTTTCACAGTTAAGTCTATACCACAATACTGACACATAAAACTGTCACGCAACATAACATTGTATTTGCTAAAACGAACATTGCTGTTCTTTTTAATATACTTCTTTATCATCACTACTGCTGGCACTTTTGTTTCCCAACTTGGGCTACTGACCATCCATTCATCGTACCATTCTAGCACATGAACTTTTTCTAGAATTAAATATTTGATAGATTCTTGCCAACTAATTGTTGATAACGGTAATAAACTGTAGGGTTGACCATCAGCATTAAGAACTAATGTATCACTCATTGGATTGTGACTCCGTGTGGTTGTTTACTGTATTTATGGGCATTTTGCCCAAAATTAGCCCAAAAACGGCTGTAAGTTGTTGATTTTTTAGGCCAAAAAAAGTGGTAAAAAAGGTTGACCAACACCACCAAATTTGCTATACTATGCAAATAGTGAGTATAAATAACTTTACAAGTTAGGAGATGTATATGAAAAACTTTAGTAAATTAGCAGTAGCAGGATTGATGCTTTTTGTAGCAGTTGAGGCTAATGCAGGAATGGGAACATTGGTTGTAACTGATGTAAATCCTGTGTTTAAAACAGTAACTAGGTATGAGAATGTTCCTTATACTGAGACTGTGTGTTATGTCATGAGAAGGAACTCTCGAGGTTTGTTAGAGAAAGTTGTTGATAATGGCTTTGGATCAACTGGTGGATTAGTTGGTGCTGGTGTCGGTGTTGCAATTGGTGAAAAGATTGGCAGTGGCAGTGGCAACGATGCGGCTAAAATCATTGGTGGTCTTATTGGTAACAAAATTGGTAACGACATCTCAGAAAGGAACAACAAGAACAGAACTTGTGAAGAAGTTACCCAGTATAAAAGAGAGCGATACACTGAAGAGCTGATCGATGGATACAACATCACAGGTACTGTAGGTGACTCATTTGCAACGGTAAAACGCCCATATATGCCTAAAATTGGCGAAGAAATCCGTGTAAACGTCAAAATTTGGTAAAAAATACCAAAAAAAGTGGAAAAAAAGGTTGACCTAGTCAGCCTTTTTTCGTATAATGTATACATAGTTAGGAAATAGGAGTAATTATGTACGTTATAGTAAACAAGAAAAACAACAGCATTTTTGGCGAGCCAGCTCGTAAATCTTGGCAGTCCAAGTATTACAAGTCAGAGGCTGCCGCAAAGGCTGGTATCACTAGGACTGTTAAGTTCTATGAAAATGCTATTGCTGATGTTAAGAAGGTAGTTGCTGAAGGCAAGTCTGAGTATCATTCAAGGTGGTACAACCACTATGAGGATGCAACTAACCCTGCTAAAGGTAGAACTCATGTTGCAGACAGAGATAACTACAGAGTTATGCATGCTGATGAGTATGCTTTGATCGAGCCTATCATCACTACCACTGCAAACTGTCCTGGTACTGGTAAGCCAATCACTTACACTCGTTCAATCAACGAGCCTCATTACATGAACCCTCAATCAGAATCTTATTGGAGTGCTTAAGATGTTTTGGAACGATTTTGCAATCAAAGAAATCATTCGTGACCCAGGCTTTCAATCCGGAAGCCTAATGGGTTACGTCAGTGAAAACTATTTTAATCTTGTTGAAGTGTTTGGTGAACCAACACATGGCGAGAGTGGTGACAGCAAAGTGTTTACCGAATGGGAACTGGCTTTTGTAGTTCAGGAAGAAGGTGAAGAAGACACTGAAACTGTTTATGCAACTATTTACGATTGGAAAGAAGCAGGTCCCATGACTGCTCGTGAAGCAACCAAGTATAACTGGCACATTGGCGGCAAGTCTAATAAGTCAGTTGAAGTTGTTGAAAAAGCAATCGCAAATCATTTTGGGAGGCAGGCATAATGGATGTACTTAAAGAACTTGAAAAATTGACTATCCGTAAACCTCTTTCAGAAGCACAGGTAAGAGACATTGTTGGTGCTCCTGAACAGGATGACAGTCAATTTGATGAAGAAGGTTTCTGTGCATTTTGTGGCGATCACGAAAGCAAAGGCTACCATTATAAGTGCTGGAGGTAATGTACATAAAGCTCATGCAACCTTGGAATATCATACAGAAGTTGGAAAGCGATAACAGTCGCTTGTTCAAAGAAGAAGTTGTTGGCAACTTTATTGGCGACAGCAAATTCAGACACGGTCTAGTCAAAGCATTAGATCCTTTGGTAACATTTGGTGTTAAAGACGTTCCTATTAAAAAGGATCCCACAGGGGAAGGACTCAATTGGGACGACTTTGAGCAACTGGCATTGGATCTAGAAGAGCGTGTGCTCACAGGACATGCGGCTAGAGATGCTATCCTTGTTGCAATGGCTAAAGCCACACAAGAAGAATGGAACGA
>Ga0075481_10000352_pt1 | contig 16741 bp, 14 predicted proteins | sample DEB08_DNA_11_FD_76337 | JGI IMG/M metagenome (GOLD analysis project Ga0075481, IMG submission 76337) | Aqueous microbial communities from the Delaware River and Bay under freshwater to marine salinity gradient to study organic matter... | ecosystem: Environmental > Aquatic > Marine > Coastal ... | reverse complement strand
TTCAGTCCAACAACGATGTACAAGAGCAGATCAAGCAACTTGCCGACGCTCTTGAGGATCAGTCAAACCAGAACCAGGTCCTCCTCAACAAACTGAACCAGAAGCCTGTTGATGCCTCAAAGGCAATGAACTCAACACTCCTGACCGGAAATGTCGGAATCAGTAGAGATGACGAGAAGAAACAGAGGTCTGGCTTCCTGTCACCATTTGGAGCTTAGTTATGGCTACAACAGCACAGAGAGCGGCCAACGCTCGCTATGAAAAGACTGAGAAGGGTAGAGAGGCTCGAAAAAAGGTCCAGAGGAAGTACTACAAGAAGAACGCTGAAGTCATACACCTTAAGAGAATGAAGCGGGTCTACGGACTTGAGCAGGAGGAGTACGAGCAACTTATAGAGGATCACGATAACGCTTGCGCTTTATGTGGCAAACCTCAAGAGGATTTGGCCCGTAGGCTCTTGGTGGACCATGACCACGAAACAGGTCGCGTGAGGGGACTCCTGTGTACTCCCTGCAACAGCGCCATCGCGCAACTTGGGGACAACTACGAGGGCATAGCGAAAGCCCTTGACTACATGAGGGATGAGTAATGTCTACTGATTGGGCGCGTTATTTGGTCGAGAGACCGGACGTTTACGATATGTTCCGTAAGTCGGGCCTCGGCTTCAACTGGACCTGGGACCGCGGTCGACGTGAAGGCGACGGGATGCGGAATGATGGCAACCCCATCGGCAACGCAACAGCGGCTGAATACGCTGAGTCTCACTACAACAACTTCGGCAAGCGTGAGGGGATGCAGCTCCACGAGCGCACTGGCGACTCCTACGAGCAGAAGCTAAGGGCTATTGATGGCGGCTCTTCTGGAGGAGCCATGGGTGGCCTAAATGGGGAACTTGCAAAACTTCTTCAGAGCCTTACTGATGTCGCTAATGACCCAGACGCCACGGCTGAGGAGAAGCAGAAGGCAGTGGAAAAATCCCAAACCATACTTACAAACTTTTCACTAGACGACGATGAGGAAAAGAAGAAGACCTCTTACCTGTCGCCATTTGGAGTCTGAGCATGAATATCTTGAAAAAAATCTTTGGCGGTGGAAGTAAACCCGACCCACAGCATCAGAAAGAAATCGCGTCTGCTGAAAAACTGGAAGACACAGAATTCACCACAAAGCACGGTAGTCAGGGCGTACAGAATAACGCTTACGCAAGATACGTCTCCAGTAACCCTGACCTGATGGCTAACTACGAGAAGCATTGGAAAGCCAATGCGGAAGAAGGGTATAGCCAAAATAACAGGGGCATCAGCCTGGCTGAATATGGCGCTATGCACTACCACAAGTACGGTCGTAACGAAGGTAGATCGCTAAGTGGTGGTGGCGGTGGCGGCGAGAGTGGTGGCGGTGGTGGTTCAGGCGGCGGCGGTTACGGTGGAGGCTATGGCACGACTAACCCTTACGCAGGCAGCACTGGAAATTCGGGTGTTGACGCAAACACTTTAGCCCTGATGGAGCTGATCAAGTCCATGACCGAGAGCCTCGCTGACGTTAAGGGCAAGACCGCTGACATCGATGAGGTGTCTAAGGCCGTTAAAACCACGGAAACAATCCTTAGCGGTGGATACACTGCAAGCACGGATCCGGACAAGAAAAAGAAGTCTTACCTAACACCAATCGCACTGATGGCTGACCCCGGAACTTCTTAATATGGACCAAACAGAACTCGCGCGAAAGCTCGTAGAGCGCCATGAGAAAATGGTGGCTGCTCGCGCAAACTGGGACTCGCTCTGGGAGGAGATCGCGGAATTTGTGATCCCGTCTCGCCAAGGGTTCCGCACAAAGAAGACCAAGGGGTCTTATCGTGGCGAGAGAGTCTTTGACTCGACGGCTATTCATGCTAATGCAATGTTGGCATCGCACATGCACTCTAGCCTCACATCCCCCTCAGCCCCTTGGTTTGCCCTTAAGTTTGACAAGCGATCAGACAATAAGGATGACCAATCACTTGAGTGGCTAGAGAGCTGCGCTGAGGCAATGGGTTCTGCATTCAGCGAATCCAACTTCTCTACGCAAGTCTCTGAGATGTACAACGATCTGTGCGCCTTCGGTACTGGTGCGATGTTCGTTGAGCAGGCCACACAGGCCGATCAGTTCAAACTCCAGTTCCATGCCCTGCACCTTGGCAGCATCTGCATTTCAGAGAATGCCGACGGCATGGTGGATACCGTATATCACAGACGCATGATGTCTGCCCGTCAGGCCGTTCAGCGTTGGGAAAGTGCAAAGGAACTGGATTGTGTTCAGAGGGCTATGGAGACAGAGCCTGATAAAGAGATCGCATTCCTTCATTGCGTGATGCCTAACAATGATTGGCAACCTGACAACCCATTACCTGAACCAAAGTACCGAAAGTACATCAGCTATTGGATTGCCCTGCAAGACAAAAAGATCGTTGAAGAGAACGGCTACATTGAGATGCCTTACCTAGTCCCGCGTTGGGGCAAGGTCACAGGCGACACCTACGGCTATGGTCCAGGCATCCTTTGCCGTGCAGATGTACGCACACTGAACACCGCAAAGAAGCTTGAGCTTGCTGCGTGGGAAAAGTCCATTGATCCGCCGATCATGGCATCAGCCACTGGAATTATTGGTGACCTCCATCTTGAGGCGAGTGGCCTGACGTTTGTCCGAGACATGCAATCGCTTGCCCCGCTTACGCAGTCTACCCAGTGGCAGGCAGTCCAGATTAAGTCGGATGAGCTGCACAATAACATCAAGTCAATCTACCTGATTGATCAGCTCCAGATGGGTCCGCAGAAGCATAACACGACGGCAACTGAGATTGAGATTCGATACTCACTGATGAACCGAGTCTTAGGTCCGACCATGGGTCGCCTGCAACAGGAGTTCCTCAACCCTCTGATTGAGCGCGTCTTCGGCATTATGTATCGCGCAGGTCAGTTTGAAGAGCCGCCCGCATCGATAAGTGATGACAAGGTGGACATCGAGTATCAAGGCCCACTGGCGCGTAACCAACGCATGGAAGACGCGCAGGCTATTGAGCGCCTCTTCGGTGTGGCGGCACAGTGGGCGCAACTTGACCCCGCCGCCCTCGACATCATCGATATCAACGGTGCTATGCGCCTGTTGGCTGAACGCTATGGCGTACCGGCTTTGGCGATCAAAGGTGACGGAGAGATCGAGCAGCTACAGGCTCAGAGAGCGCAGAAACAGGCCGAGCAGGAACAGCTGATGATGGAGCAGGCAATGGCCCAAACAGCGGCTACTCAGGCAGGCGGTATGAAGGATGCAGCGTCAGCTGCTGAAACACAAATGGCAGGAATGATTTGACATGGCTAAATTTGAAAGCGGTTCTAACAAAGGCAGTGTACTGACATCGGCTAATGATGATGGCCCTTCCCTAGTCCCAAAGGCGCTTCAGTCTGATGAGGCTTTTGGCGGCGCAGCCCTTGGAGTAATCCTTGGATACCTTGGCGTAAGCACTAGCGCTTTCATGAAGGCTAAGGAGAAGTATCTCAAAGACGTTGCGGAACAGGAAGCAAAGGAACAAAAAGAGGCCCAAGCAAAGCTAGAAAAGCAAGAAAAACGCGCCGCAGAACGAGCAAAGAGCGCCTCAGAACATTCGGCTTTTATGAAAGACGTAGACGCGGATATTAAGTCTCTGGACATGATGTCCCAGGAAATTCGCGGCGGGACTAAAGACTCTAGGCGCTATAAAAATATATGGCAGGCCAAGAAAGGAACCATTCTTGGTAACACAAAAGGGAGATGATATGACGAGTCGGTGGGAGAAGTTCTCATTTGAGAAGCAAGTAAAGAAGGTGTTTGACAACGCGGCGGGTAAGGAGCTCTTGGAATTCATGGTTGACGCTTGGGTGTTTCGGCGTTCATGGGTCGAAGGTAAGGCCGACGCAACAGCATTCGCAGAAGGCGAGAAAAACGTGGTTATGACTTTAAAAGGTCTTTTGGATAAACGAGAGGAGCAATAGGAGAATGAGTGAAACAGCAGCAGCGGAAGTATCAGCGGTCGAAACGGGAGATTCGGGAGGAGCTTCTCAAGAAGCATCGCAAGCACCTCAATTTCAGTCAGCAGATGTTGGGTCTGATTGGCGCAGTGGGCTTGATCCTAGCATTCGCAATTCTCTTGATGTGGATTCTGTAGAGGATCTCGCTAAGGGATATGTAAACGCACAACAAATGATTGGGAGCTCAATCCGCATTCCGGGAAAGGAAGCGGGTGAAGCGGATTGGAACAAGTTTTACGACAAGTTCAAAGATGTTCCTGGGTTGACAAGATACAACCCGAACGACCTCAGCTCTTTGTATGACGCAGCGGGGAGACCTGCTGACCCTAAAGGCTACGGCCTGCAAGGAATTGACGAGGGCTTTCTTAAAGTCGCTCACGAAGCGGGACTGAACAGGTCTCAGGTTGAAGCAATTCGCGGTTACGCGGATAGGCTTGAGTCAGAAGAGCAGTCAACGTCAAGCCAAGAGGTCGAAGCGGGTATCAATCAACTCAGGCGAGAATGGGGACTTGCTTTTGATCGCAAGGTCGAAGAAGGACGACGGGCTGTTGCGTTTCTTGAAAACACAGCACCCGGTTTGGCAGCAGCTCTCGACGCCACTGGCGCAGGGAACAATCCTGCCATGATCAGGGTCTTTCAGGCTCTTGGCGCAAACCTCAAGGAGGGGCAGGGCTTTCAGGGATCTCACAGTCACAGCACTGGAATGACCCCTTACGAGGCCCGTATGCAAATCCAAGAAATCCAGAACAACCCCAAACACCCATACCACTCCGGTGATGAAGCAGCTACCGAGAAATTCTTGGAGCTTCATCGATACGCATCAGCGGGGTAGCTCGAAAGAGTCCCGCCGGGAACGGTAACGTTAGCCGTAGAAAGTGTCCGGCGCAGTCGGGTAGCAGTTTCGATTCTTTTCCATTAACGCCATAAACCTTTGGAGGTTTTAGAAAATGGCTATTCCTGACAGCGGAACATCAACTGTTGATGCCGCCTTTATTGAAGCGTTCAAATCGAACGTAATTCACCTGTGCCAACAGCACCCAAGCCGACTGCGCAAAACCGTTGATGAAATGACGGTGAAAGCCGAGTTTGCTAACGTGGAGCGCATTGGCATCCGAGAAGCTGTAGAGAAGACCACTCGTCACACCCCGACGCCCATCCTGGACGTTCCGCACGACCGACGTAAGTTGGACATGCAGGATTTTCAGTGGGCGGACATGATTGATGAGGAAGATCAGATCCGTATGCTCATCAGCCCGAAAAGCGAGTACGCGAAAGCGGGCGCTTGGGCGATGAACCGTCAGTATGATCGACTCATCGTTGACGCCGCTACCGGCGCTTCCGTGGACGGCGACGGAGCCTCTGTTCCGTTTGACCCGACGATGATTGTCGGTTCTGCCGGTGGGGGTCTGACGCTTGACTCCATCCTTGCAGCGAAAGAGAAACTGGACGCTAACGAAGTCGATCACGACAACCGTTATCTGGTCCTAAACGCGAAAGCGTTGACCGACCTTCTGTCCACGACTGAGGTCGCATCAAGCGACTTCAACACTGTGAAAGCTCTGGTACAGGGCGAGCTGAATACTTGGCTCGGCTTCACCATCGTTCACACGGAGTTGGTTGCTGAGACGACCGCTCAGGCACTTGCGTATCACAAGTCCGCCATCCGCCTCGGCGTTGGTCGTGACGTGCTGACCCGCATCGACAAACGTATCGACGTGTCCTACGCCGATCAGGTCTACCTTGCGTTCACCGCAGGCGCGACCCGTGTCGAAGAGTGCAAGATCGTTCAGATCTTAGTCTAAGTCACAACTGGGGATGCCCCTCTTCGGAGGGGCTGAACCTTTAGGAGAGAAAAATGGTAAGACCTTTCGTTCAACTTGAGACTTACAGAACGGTTACAAGGACCGTAGTTGATTCAACAATCGAAGGCTACGACGTGGCTAACTCTTGCTACTTCACTGGCGGTCAAAGCGGTGACGTTGGGCAAGGCAGATCTACAGTTGCACCCGCAAAAGACGACGACTGCGAGTAACCAATGACAACTTCAATCGATATCGCTAACCGTGCTCTGATCCTCTTAGGGGGTAGGGGGATCACGTCGTTTACTGAGAACAGTAACGAAGCACGGATTGCTAAAAGTTTGTACCTTTCTACGAGGGATTATGTTCTCCGGGCTTACCCGTGGGCCTCTCTGAAGAAGCGGAAGAAATTGATTGAGATTTCCGATACCCCCGTTAACGGATTTACCCATCAATACCAACTGCCCGAAGAGAGCATAAGGGTTATTGAGGTGCATGGTGCAGACAGGCTTTCTTCGGATGCGTGGGAGGTCAACGGAGATCGAGTTCTCACAAACGCGAAGCCCGTTTCCATTGTGTACTTGGCTAACAACATTCCAGAGTCTAAGTACAGCACTCAACTTGTGCAGGCGCTTGTTTACCGCTTGGCATCTGAGATGTCTTATCCGGTAACCGGAAACAACACCGCCCAAGGAAACTTCTCAGCATTGTTCGGTCAAGTCCTTGATGAGGCTCGAACAACAGACTCGCTTGAGCAGTCACACAAAAAGATCGGCCCTAACAACTTCATCACGGTTCGCTATTAATGGCCCGAGTACAGCAAGTTATAACAGACTTTAGTACCGGAGAGATATCTCCGTTATCTGAAGGTCGTGTCAGAACTGCCCAGTACAACTCTGCATGTCGAAAGCTTGAGAACTTTGTGGTGTCTGCACGTGGCGGAGTTCGAAGGCGCTCTGGCCTTAATTTCGTTAACCAAACAAAATTAAACGGCGCAGCTCGCCTGATCCCATTCATCTTTAACAGGACTCAGTCCTACGTTATAGAGCTTGGCGACAAGTACATGAGGTTTCATAGATCCGATGGGACAATCGTTGAGGGATCTACCAGAATCGCGGACAAGTACGGGGACAAATGTAAGCGTCGATTCCTCAATGACGTATCCACATTCGCTGAGGGAGACCCATACGAGATCGTCACCCCGTGGTCGATAGATGAGGTTTGGGATATCCACTTTGCTCAGGCCAATGACATCATGCTTATGGTGCATGAGGATCATCCACCTAAACGCCTCGGGAGATACGGACCTACGGATTGGCGCATAGAGGATCCTGCGTGGACTGATTCCCCTTGGACTAAAGAGACAGGATACCCGAGGACCGTTGTCTTTTATCAGCAGCGTACTTGGTTCGGCGGAACTTACAAGCAACCACAAACCCTTTGGGCATCCAGGGTTGGCGACTTCTGGAACTTTACGATAAGTGATAACCCAGAAGACGTGACTCCAGATACAGCCCTAGAGCTGACTCTGGCTTCCTACACGCAAGAAAAGATCGAGTGGCTTTCTTCTGAGAAGGTTCTCATTATAGGTACGGCAGGATCTGAGCAACGCTTGACACCTGACGAGTATGTCAGCGTCAACAACGTGCCTAACATCGCCAGAACGTCATCGTATGGCGGTCGCCACATTCAGCCCGTGTACATTGGTGACCTGACGATATTTGTGCAGGGTTCCGGTAGGCAAGTTCGCTCCTACTCACAGAACACCCGCACCGCAATCGAGAAGTACGTCAGTAGAGACCTTGCTTGGTTTGCGGAGCATATCACCACCTCTGGGGTCATTGCGCAGTCATACGCACTGGTTCCCGACTCAGTACTTTGGCAGGTTCTTGGTAATGGGACGCTGATCTCGATGACCCATGATCCTAGCGTTGATGACGAGGATTACACGGCTATGGGTTGGGCTCGACATCCCACGGACGGTAAGGTAGTCAGCGTCACCACAGTCCCCAATGAATCTGCTGATGAGACTTGGATTTGCGCGCAGCGAAACGGCAACTGGATTGTTGAGTACTTTAATGACTCCGTATTTACGGACTCTTGCCTGACCACCCCTCCCGACAATACAACTTCCCTTTCTGCTGTTGGCGGTCTATCCCACCTTGAAGGCAAGGAAGTAATGGTCGTTGTGGATGATGCAATGCAATCAAACAAGATTGTATCTGGAGGAGGCATAACTCTGGACAGGCCAGGCGTGAAGATTGAGGTTGGCCTTCCCTACGTCTCAAAGCTAGAGACTACTCCATACAACGATGGAAACACTGCGGGAACAAACTTGGGAACAGCGCAGCGTTGGGCTCGTATTTTTGTGAAACTTGTTGACAGCGCTTTACCTCTTATTAATGGTGAGCGCCCGTCTGAGAGAACATCCTCCACACCTATGGGTGATCCGGAGTCTTTAACCACTGGCGACTACGACATAACAAATCTTGGTTGGGATCTGTACGGCACGATAAGCATCGAACAGGATTTGGCTAAAAAAACACAGGTGGTTGCCTTGTACGGTATATACCAATCTAACGTAGGTTAATTATGGATCCAGCAACGATTGCAGCAATAACGTCTGCGGCGGTCAGTCTTTTTGGGGCATCTTCAGCTGATAAGGCAGGAAGGGAGGCAGCTCGCCTTGCTAAGGAGGGCGGCTATTTAAGTCAGTGGGCCTCTTATGCCAACGCGTCAGACGCAGAGAGGATAGGCTCATTAAACGCAGGGGCGATAACCGCAGCCGCTGCTAATAACGCTCTCGCAACCAGAGAGATCGGTTACGCCAATGCTGAGGCGATCACCGAGGCCACGATGCATAACCTCGGGATGTACAAGATACAGTCCGATGAGGAGCAGCGCGTTCACCTCATGGAGGAGCGTTGGGCTGCGGGTGAGATACGAGCCAGAATGAGCGCAACCGGCGTGATGGTCAACTCCGGTTCAGCACTCGCTTACCTTCGATCCGAAATCAAGAAGGGTATACAAGAGCGAAACTTCATGAAGCAGAGAGACCTGTACGCCATGATTGGACTGGCTGAGGATGGTCTACGTCAATCAATTCTTACTGTTAAAACCGCTAACTGGAATGCGAGGATAACTGAAGAAAATGCTGCCATGCAGGCGGGTGTTGTGATGGCTGAGGCTATGGCTCAGGCAGCCGCTATGCGCAGGCAGGGAGACATTGTCGCTCAAGTGGGCGTTGCTAATGCGCAGGCGGCAAGATACCAAGGAACTGCTGCTGCTCTTGCAGGCATAGGCAATGCCCTTTCATCAGCGGGTAGCGCTTACGCATCGTGGAAGGCAGGCCAACCCACAGCCCAACCCTCCCAATCCACAGCCACTACCGCCATAGCAGGCAGCTAACTTCTCTTGGTCAAACGGCAGGAATTATTACTAAATGAGACTACCCAATAAATCAAGTTACGAGAGCCGTAGCATGGGGGTTGCCATGCGCAGCCCTGTTCTTGAGGAGCAGAGGAAGCAGTATGTGGCTGCACGGCAAAACTTCATCCCGATGCCAACAAACTACGATGACGTAGCCAACGCTCAGGCGAGGGCTGCGATGGCTAAGGGCGAAGCGACTTTGGCTTTTGCTGACGCGTTCAACAAGGGTAGCGATGCCGTCATACAAGTAAACAAAATACAGAACGAAGCAAAGTCTGCCGCTAAGGAGGCCGAGCTTCGCTCATGGGTAGCGGGATATTTAGGAAGCGCCGCCAACCGGCAAATGCACGAGCGCGATGGAACCGGAAGATACGCTTGGGAGAATGAGCGGGATAAGTTTGAGCGTGAGTTCCGTCAGTTTGAGAAAGAACTTGACAGAGCTTACAAGTTTGACAATGGGTTGATTGCCAATGACTACGCTAACAAGCGCAAGGGCATTCTGACGACGTTTAACGTTGAACTCGACGGCCTTATTGACAATGCTAAAGATGACGTAGCCCGTGCCAACCTTCTTGAGGTAGCCAGGAATGAATCAAACTTACAGAATTTAGAGTCTTACGCGGATCAGTTTACTGCGGTCTATGGTCCTGTTGAAGGCGAGAAGTTGATGCAACAGGCTCGTGATCGAATCTTCGCCCAAGGCGTCATTGATCAAATCCAGACAAATCCAGAGGCCAGGAGTAATGACTTTCTCGATCTGTACATTGAGATGCTGTATGACCAATTTACGGAAAAAAAGATAAGCCCAGAGGCTTTCAAAGGTCTGAAGGCTGATCTTGAGCGTGAGAAGGTAAAAAATACTGAGGTTGCAAAAAACGACATTCGCGCTGCTCAGACTCCGGAGGAGTTCAAGTCACGGCTTCAGGGGTGGATTGAGTTAGGAACTCTTGGCGAAGAGGATCGGATGACTTGGGGCAAGACTGCTCTTAGTACCTTTATATACGAAGACGTAGAGAAAAGACTCGACGAATCCTACCAGAATGGTGGAAACGCTAGAGATTTTCTTGATATCGCCATGAACGCTATTGCGAATCCGGATGTCAATCCCGCTGAAAGGCGCGCTATAGAGGACAAGCAGCTACAACTTGTTAAGTCCAAACAGATGGACTTTCTCAGGAAATTAGACAGCGGGGATCTGTACACGATCCAAAGGACTGACGACGGGAATGTAAAAACTCCTTACGGATCTAAGGCGAGAACGGAGATTCAAAGAATTACCGAAGTGCTCATGGGTGATGACTTTGACGCAATTATGAACATGGGGTTCAACCCGTATTCAATCAATTACAAGAATGATGCTCAGTCATACCTTGATGATCTCGAAAGACATGTCACGGGTATGGAGGATGCTAGAGCGAACTCCGAAAGGAAGGCCGACATAAGGAGCAAGGAAAGCATGCTGATGGGTGCCTGGAAGACAGACCCCTCGCTTATGCGGTTGGCTGATGACCCAATGAATAACAACTATGATCTCGCAGTTAAAAACTCACAAGAGATCTTTGAGTCTTGGGCGGCAGACATCAGAACAGATATAAACGGAAGTGAGTATAAGGAGGTGCGTGGTTACACAGACGCACAGCTTGCCAACGCTTTCGTAGCTTTAAGCGGTATAGCCCCAGAAGGCTACGTTGCATCGCTAACCAGAACAATAGGTCAGAATCCAAGCAACGCGAGAGCGCAGCAGGAAATCCTCGGTGCTTACGCATCACTTCAAGAACTGTACGCAATAAACAACGCAATCATCAATCAGAAAGGTCTTGAGGATACGGGGATTGCAGAAGCTCTAGAGGCCGCCCACTTCATGAAGGGCGCTGTAGATAAATTTGATGCGATAAGCAGATTCTTGGCCAGTAAAGACAAAATCGCCAACGATCCTAAAGAGGCTGAAAGGCTGCAAAAGGTAGCAGAACAGGGATTGACCGATGGGACTCTTGACGATTGGTGGGCAGGTCATCGCAATGCTAACCCCGCGCTCCCAGAAAAAATTAGTCCACAACTTATGTGGGAAATTAAGGAAAGGCTTGACGTGTACGCGCGCACAACTTCGGATCCTCGTTGGGCATACGAGAGGGCGTATACGGACGCTGTTCAGAATTTTGGTGTTGAGAGGGGTATGAGTATTGATGAGAACGGCGAACTCGTAGAGACCGTTCGGTTCAAGTACATGAGCATATTTTCTCTTCACGACCACGGCGGTGGTTTTGATGCCACATCTCAGAAGCAAGGCGAAGGCTTCCTTGAGAGCCTCAACTTTTCTTCAAAACCTTCCGCTAACAACTTAGTGCAGATCACTATTGAGGACAAGGTTGGAGAGCACGGCATCGACATGGACACGATTGATACCATGTATTTTAAAGACGCGGGCTATCCCGGAGGTGGTTACTGGGCGGTGGTCAACGCCGTTACAGGAGCACCGGAACTAATGAAGCCAGGCACCCCCTCTTATGAAGCGGCTATGGCTGCAAACAACGGTATGCCGGGAAACTTCATGATCATTATCGCTAGGGACGAGCTGTCCCCTCGCGCACAGGAAGTGAAGCAGAAGAGGGAGGATGCGATCAATTACGAAAATGCCAGAGATGAATGGAGGAAGTTCACGGACAAAACATCGCAGAACCAAAGCATGTCTGGAGCTATAGGGAACACATTTAAAGGGCCAGAAAACCAAGGTAACGAAGTGCTCGGGAAAATGTCGTACCAAGAGATAGAAGAAAATGTAAAGCCTTGGGAAAAAATACAAGAGCAAGCCACGCCGGGTTCCGTCGAATGGTGGGAGGCCAAGGCAATGGTACGCCTGATGCGTAGTGACATATACCGAACGGCCTTGCAGCAAAACAATGTAGATATTGTTGCCGAGCTAGAGAATGAGGCGAGGGCTGTTGCTCGGTCTTGGCAAAGCGTACAAAAGGAAATAATTATCCCCGAAAGTCATCCATCTGCTAAAGGGGGGCCTGAACACCTTGAGAAGCTTAGAGACACTGACTATTTCCTGGATGGAAACAGCAGTGAGTATGACGAGGCAAGCGCCTAAATGGATAACAGACCCGCTTTCAGAACGCTAGAGGACAGTTATCGATACGGTAACACGCCTTCGTATCAGGCCAGATCTACAACTGGCTACACAAACACTGAGCAGTTCAAGGCGTTCTGGAACCACGAGAACATCATCGGTAGTGAGTTTGCTAACCGTGAAGATACTTTCGTAGATCCTCTTTGGAACTTCTCCGAACATCTGAAAGGTCTAAACCTAGACAAAGAAGAGGAAATGGAGATGTGGGCTCTAGGCTATAACACCAAAAGCCTAGCCCAATGGGAAAGCCGTCTCGCCAATAAAAGGCGGCAGGAGTTTGAGCGCAATGTTATGCAGAGCACGGGAGGTTGGGAGGCTCTGGGTTACGGCGCATTCTCTGGGATTGCAGACCCCGTAACACTTGCGTCCATGGTTTTCCTCACTCCTGCATTGGCAATTCCCGGCAGGGTCATGAGCAGTGCTGTTCGGGTTGGCTCTATGGCGGCAGGGGAACAACTGTTCCTTGAGGGCATCCTTTCGGCGCAGCAGGGTGACGCCCGCCCTGCCAGTGAGACCGCGCTAAACGTTGCCGGTGGCTTCTTGTTGGGTAACGTACTCGGAGGGGCCAGTGGAGCCCTGATGCGAGGACTTACGGATCCAGAGACAACCAAGGCCATTCTAGGTAGAGCCCTCGCGCAGGAGGCTGAACACGCTCGTACTGGAGATCGCCCGTTCACTTATGAGAGTGGCGACCAGATCGATTTCACCGCCACCACGGATCCTATCGCGCTAAGGGCTCTTGACGTAGCCACACAAATAGAAGGCACTTCGCTTGCCAGACGTATCGGCATGTCATTCATGAACGACATCATGCGATTGCAGTTAAGTCGCTCACCGTTGGTTCGTAAGATTGGCCAACACCTTCAGTCCATTGAAGGTCTGATGAAGACTGACGTTACTGGCACAAGCGCTAGACCAGTAGCCCCCGCAGGCCCCGCAATTGAGGCATTCCGACAGGAGTTCGCCAGACGCTTCTACGACCTTCAGCTTTCCTCTTTTAAGGCGTATCAAGAGTCCATTGGTAAGGGCGCTACCGCACAAGCAGTTGCCAGACAGATCAGTGTACAGGACATGATGTCCCATAACAGTCGCATGGGAGAACTGTTCCTTATCTACGATGGTACGCCCGAATCCCTGATGGGTGTGACGTTACGACACAGCAACGAGTCAGGTGACTTTGCTTGGGCTAAGGCTTCGCTTGATGAATTTATAGATGTCACGGAGCAGTACCAGTTCAAACTGTTTACTCGCGGTGGTTTCATCCGAGAGTTTCAGCGAATGATCTTCGGATCGAAGAGCAAGGATATTGATGCCGCAAAGTCTGAGATCAGTGATCTAAGCAAGGCTGAGGTTGAGGACTCGATCTCATACCAAGCACGGTTTGAAGAGCAGGCCAAAGAGTTTGATAAGGAACTTATTAATGTCCAAAGGGGTGCTGCTAAGAGAGAAGCGCAACTCAACTCCGACTTAAAGGCTCGCATAAAGCTAGGTAAGGAACAACTCAAGACTAAAGAGTTGGAGGTTGAAAGGGCTACGTTAGAAAAAGAGAGAGCCCTAGATGAGTTTGATCGCGCGTCTGTGGTTATTCGAGATGAGATCCTCAGCGGCCAAAGGAACGTCAGGCGCACTCGTAAGTATGATGGTCAACTCAACACGAGAGAGCAGGAGATTCTTCGGCAGAAGATGCTCCGAAAGGATCAGCGCAGATCCCTTGAAGCCAAGCACGACAAAAAGATCCAAGAGATATATAAGAAGGCGCGTAAAGACGCTGAGTCTTTAAGGGCTGCAAGCGCGAAGGCTAGGACTAAGGCTGATGCCGTTAATGCTGCTGAACTGGAAAGGTTTAATCAAAGGAAAGCGGTACAGGAGCAGCGATTAAAGGCAGAGCAGGAGAGGGCTCGTCAGGAGCGCATGGCAAAACAGCAGGAGCTTGAGGAAGGCATAAAGCTGATGGAAGCCCTGATTAAGGGCGACTACAAGTTAGCCAAGCCTTTGATGGCCCGATTCCATGGGGAGAGGCGCTACCGTCCCCAGATCTACAACGTTGCCGCGCTCAAGAATTCAGGATTTGAGGTCTTTTTCCAGACCATAGTACCGGCCAGGATCTCGTGGCTTAAGCGTCAACTTCAGGAGGGCTATGGGTCTGCATCTGAGATCAGACGTTGGGAGAGCGATCTTCAGAAACTGTCGGATATGCGCGATCCAGAGCTGGTCGAAATCTACTCAAAGATCTACAAAGACCTTATCGATGACAACACCTTCGATAACAACTTCCAGAATTCATCTGGGGGGAGCCTAAAGTCCAAGACTTCAGGAAGCCTTCAAAGCAGGCACCTGATGTACGACCAGACGATGATGGCTGAGTTTCTGGAAAACGATATACAGGCTCTCTTTGGTAGACATTTTGCTACCGTAATTCCAGAAACGGAACTACGCGCCAGAGGCATGTGGGAAGGCGACGATATCTCAAAGGCGTTTGAGGAGATAAGCAAAGAGTATCGCGTGATGATGGATGAGGTCGATGTGGATCCCACCCTCAGCGAAAGAAAGAGAGTCAAAAGAATAAAGAAGCTTCAGGGTGATGAGCGAAGGGCTAAGAAGGCTATCGGTAACATCCTGCGAACGCTTCGTAATGAGGACTACGCTGACACTGCGCAGTGGCATAAGGAGGTCGTGTTCTGGGTGAACGCGATCAACGGCATGCGCACGTTAGGTGGTGTGCTTCCCGCATCGTTATCCGATCTGACAATGGCTGTTGGAAAGGTTGGAGCCAAGGGAATGTCCAAAGCCATGAAGTCTTTCAGGAAGCAAATAAGCCTAGATTTGGCGGGCGCTTCCCGTGAAGAGATCGGCAAGATGATGGGCATCTTTGAATACGGCACGTTCTCAGCAATGACTAAGGCTGTGGAGGCCGATGACTTGGGAATAAACCAGAGTCTCGCGTCACAGTACTTAGGCAAAATCCAGAGCCTTTTCTACAAGTCAACAGGCATCATTCATTGGAACCAGATAATGAAGGAGATGTCTGCATACGCCGCTATGGATAGGGTCATTGAGGGAGCTATAGGAAGGACGCTATCGGACAAGGACTACATGTGGCTCAGTAGAGACGGTTGGAACAGTGAGCGACTTCAAGCGGTTCTGGATCTCTGGGAAATGCGCGACGTTAATGGTGATCGGCTTTATGGTGTTGAGCTAGAAGGCGGGGCGAAGATCATTGACTTCGCAAAGATTCGCAGACACGCCATGGAGGCTGAGGATCCCACAGAGATCATGGATCTTGTTCGCCTGGCTGACGACTTCTCCGCAAGCATGAACCGCGTTGCGGACAGGGCTGTGGTGACCCCGCAGGCAGGTGACCTGCCAGACTTCGTGAGTCACGGCCCGTACATGAAGCTAATTACGTCACTAAAGTCATTCGGTCTTGCCTCGCTAAACAAAACGACCATGCCCATGATCGGCGGCATGAAGAACGGTGACGGCGGTCTGGCAAGTTGGACTGTGGCTTCAATCTTTGTAGGAACTGGAACCTACATGCTTCGCCAGTGGTTCTACAACGAGCCTATATCGGAGAACCCGCAGACACTGTTCTGGGAAGGCTTCAACAGAAGCGGCTTGCTTGGTATCTACAACCAAGGCTTGCAGATGTCGCAGACCATGACAAACAACTTTTTCGGTATTGGCGAGGCTGCGGGCTTCCAACTCCCATCCCGATACTTTGCCAGAGGTGCGCTCACTGACCTGTTCGGCCCTACTTTTGGACTATTAGAGTCTGGTGCAGCAGTCGCCAACGTTTACTCCAGAGCAGCATCAGGGGAAGAAGTAAGTAAATCCGAGTACATGAAGGCTGCTCGGATAGCCCCCTTCAACAACCTCTTTTATCTACGAGCAGCGTTTTCACGCATGGACATGTTTGAATGACTATTAACAATCCTAACATTGAAATCACCTACGATTGGGATGGCGTTCCTGCGGAGCTAGCCATTCCGTTTGAGATCTACGATCCCATTCAAGTTCATTGGGAGGTAGTGGATAACGGTGGAGCCCCCTCTAATGTAGTGGCAATGCCCGCTAAGGACGAGGGAGGCAATTGGGTTCTCAACGTCACTGGCGGCGCTCCATGCGAATTGCGCATCTGGCGTGAGACTCCGATCACTCAGGAGACGGAATACAACCCATACGACGCATTCCCTGCCGAGAGCCATGAGGCAGCGCTCGACAAGCTCACAATGATCGCGCAGGAGTTGGACGACTCCAAGGCCGACAAAGAGTGGGTGGCTGAAGGCTACGTCTCCAAAGACGGCGACATGATGAACGAAGGCAATCAGGGCCTTCACATGAAC
>Ga0075481_10000347_pt1 | contig 16882 bp, 9 predicted proteins | sample DEB08_DNA_11_FD_76337 | JGI IMG/M metagenome (GOLD analysis project Ga0075481, IMG submission 76337) | Aqueous microbial communities from the Delaware River and Bay under freshwater to marine salinity gradient to study organic matter... | ecosystem: Environmental > Aquatic > Marine > Coastal ... | reverse complement strand
AAGGAGAATTTCCTGGATAAATTTGATGAACAATTGCACCTGGATATTCTCCTTGAATCTGCTCTGCCAATTCATTTTTGGAAAGCATTTTACCTTCTATTTCAAGACGGTATAACTTACCTTCCCAAACAACATCGGCAAAAAATGACTCTGATGCCTGTTCTGGTTGGGAACTTCCCACATTGAGAGTTCCATTGAAATCACCATTGATGGTGATGCTTTCTGAGAGAAATTGTTGAAAACTTTTCATTGATCAGCACTTCCAACGACGACGGGCTTTACACACGGGTTTGTCTGGGGTCTTAGAGCAATCGATATTATGCATGTCTTGCTGACCCTTAGAACGAGCGCAGAATGACTTGCGTCTCTTTGCATCCTTACTTCCTGGTTTTGGATCACCAGTTACGGCAGTCTTAAGTTTGGAACCTGGGTTCTCACGACGATAGGCATTAACTGCTTTCTGACTCATACCATCAGTTTTATCCCCTTTATTGACTTTCTGCCAATCCTCACCAAGTTGAGATCTCCAATCAGAAAATTCTTCAAATCTAACTTTTGGTTTTAACTTTTTCTTTCCATCTGGTGATGGAATAAACTCTCCCATTTCTGATGCTTTTGGATCTTTGGAATCTACATCACCATCAACATCAGCATCAACTCTTTTTGCTGCTTTTGCTGAAAGTTTTTTCAAATCTTTTGAACTGGAACCAGATGGAACTTCGTGTGGAGTATGTGCCTGTGAATGAATCTCATTAACTTGTTCCACTTCTTCTTTCTTTACACAGTTGTTATAGGTCTTACCAAACATCTTTTTGGTTCCCTTTTTCTCATAACCCTTCCAACACTTTTGTCCTTCATCAATATCTTGACCACCTTTGATTGGTTCTGCTTCAACAATATCAATAAACTCATATTCAGTTGCCTGGAAATCATCTCTCCAGTTAGAGAACTCATAAGACTCTGACTTATTACCCCAGTTATCAGCACCAACCTTACGGCACTTGACTAATGCTCCAGATGCATAAGCAGAAGGCCATACGGAGTAACGTGACTTGACCTTATGGTAACAGGCATCTTTCTTACCACTACCTTTACCTGGTTTATCCTTTGCTTCGGTTACTTCTACTTCTTCTTTTTTCATTTTCTTTTTTGGATCTGTAGAAACATATGTTGGTTTAGCAGCACCTGATTTTTGTTGCTGTCCTGGATCTGCTTTTTTCTTTCTTCTTTGAGCAGAAAGTCTCTCTGCCTTACTCATACTTGCCCTCTTTGCAGAAGAGACACACTTAGGAGTTCCCTCACCGGGTTCATCACTTGCACAGGTTCCACCTGTTACAACATTAACCCAACCGGATTTGCCATCTTTTGATTTGGACTTTCCGAACCAATCGCGGAGTCCCTCTTCATTTATCATTTTTAAAGAAGATTACTCTTTATTATTTAGGAAACCCTGCTTCAACATTTTTTGAAGTTCGGAAGTTGATCCAACAAACACGGCATTATTAGTTACATTATTTGTAGTTTTCTTCGAATCTTCTTCAACGTCTTTAAGTTTTTTCTGAAGATCAATTAATTTATCAGTCGTATCGGCAACACTCTTAATCAACTGTCCTGCGACCTCATATGCCCTTGGACTGCCTCCTTCACCTGCTACCTCCATAATACCATTAATTGCCTCTTGACCCTTCTCTATGAGGGAATAGAGATTGGCACGACTATACTCATAGTCCTTTTCAATGTCATTGGATTTTGATTTTACAACCTCTAGTTTTTTGGGGGATTCCACTTCAGTAATGTCACTCGTTGTGTTGAGTGCACTATCGATAGAATCATAATTATTACTCATAAGTATTAAATATCAGTTTGTTGTGTTGGACTATATTCTTTAGAATCTTGGAAGAAACTCCAATCATCATTAAATCCAAAATCATCACCCGGTTCAAGTAAGGCATCATCTGTTGCGTTTATTACTCCATCACTGTTTTTGTCTTCAAGTGCCTTTGGAGTAACTGTATATCTTACTTCACGTTTTGCTGTAGTATCACTTGTCGAATGAAGATCGACTTGGACCTTACGAATAATTCCATCGGCAGTATCCGAAATAGGACCAAATATATAAGTTTTTGCAGTAAATCTTAAAGTATAAATTAAAGCTCTTCTGGTTGAAAAATCACCCTCATAATCGTCTTGAAAATCTATACTATCAAGAACAATTGGAATATCTCTTTTCTCACCAATAGAAGTAACTAAATCTACCGTTAGATTAAAGGATGGTTGAAAAAACGGTAATATTTGCTCTATAATTTGAAGAGCATCATCACTCAGTTTACTAAAAATATTTAATTCAAAATTAATATTGTATGGAACAGGCATAAAAACCTTTTTTAAGTTTGTTCCATCGGATGCTTTAAATGTTTGAGTTATTCCAGTTTTTCTTGTAGAATCATATTGTATCCCTGTCATCTCAAATGACATTCTTGGCAAAGTAATCGCAACAGATTTTGATAATTCTGATTGTTGTTGAATTTTTGCTAAAAACTTTTGAGATGGTCCATATGATAATCCGACTTTGGTTTCTTCGGCAACAGTACCATCTTTATTCAAATGTCTAATATAAATTGAATTAAAAAGAGTACCAAAACCAACGATGGTTTTTCTTATAAGTTCGTGATAAAAATAAGTTCCTAGCATTAATATTCTCCAAATGGATTCGATTCAGTAAAGTCTAATATGTTGTCTGCTTCAGTTTCAATTTCTTCATTGATATCAAATGACTCCTCATAAAAATCATCGTCATATGATTTAAGTATATATGTTGCCGAAGAACCAGACCCAACAATAAGTTCTCCTGGAGAGAATTTTCCATTAACACTAGAAACTCTTAGTTCTCCTGGTGGATTAAAAAGATCCAAATCCGTTCTCAAGTTATAATATCTAACTACAGCACTGGTATTTGAGAGAGAACCCGTAACAGTTTCATTATAGATAAAAGTTCCTCCAGTACTTACAGTAGAAGGGGCAGTGATTGAAACGGAAGGTTGTTGAGTATATCCATATCCCGCATTAACGATCTGAATTTGGGAAATAGACCCATCAGAATTTATAACTGCTTCCGCAATAGCTGTAGATCCGGCACCTGGTGCTGCTGGATTTGGAACAGTCACTACTGGATTTGAGAAATAATTATTTCCAGAATTTGTAATTGTAAATCCATTTATTCCACCATTAACAACTGAAGCAGTTGCTTGTGCTCCAGATCCTCCACCACCAGATATGGTAACTGTTGGTAGAATTGATGTACTATACCCACTTCCACCATTTGTAATTCTTATTGATTCTATTGATAAGAAATTGGAACCACTAATCGAACTTGTTATTGCCACTGCGGTAGCTCTAGTTCCATCACTACTACTCGGAGCAGAAATAGTAACAATTGGAGTGGATGTATATGAATATCCATCATTATTTAAAGTTATCTTACCTATAACACCGTCACCTATCGATGCATTGGACGTTGCAGTTATCTGCTCTGAAGGACCTAAAGTTAATGTTGTTATATAACCCTCTTCTTCTACAGTTTTATCAATCTCCTCTATTGAAGTGTCTATTTCTTCATCCTGATATTCATAAAGTTCGCACTGAAGTTCATATACATAATTTCTTCCTAGTTGATAAAACGGTTTTTCGTGCTCAACTCTTTTTATTTCGAATAATCTTTCACCTAATGGAAAATAAATTAAATCCCCCTCTCTTGGTCTTGTCACAATACCCATATCATAATCTGTTATTGTTCCCTTCGTAATTCCTGTCTGTCTTCCATCTAACAGTGGAACAATAAACTCTTCAAACCTTTCTTTAGATATAACTAAATTTATTTCATTTTTTAATCTAAGACCAAATTTAGTCATCAAATCACTTCCTGGTGCATATCCATCATAATTATCAAGATATGCCTCAATGACAAAATTATCATCAAATTGAGAAGTTTCCACTTCCCTTAAAATATTATCACTTTTTACAAATTTTCTTGGAATATAGTAAACTTCTATTCCATACATCTTCAATTGTTCATTAATTAAATCCTGAATCAAATATTGTTCAGTAGATGTACCGTTTAAGAAAAATGGATTTAATGCCATGACTATCCAATTAAATCTAGAGGTGGTAATTCATATTCCATCGACATCTTTTGAGTTAAATCTTCCAATTCCCTCAAAGCATCTTCATAAATCTGTCTCCCATTTAATTCAATCCCTCCAGGAAGTTTAACACCATTAAATTTAATTAGATTTTGTCCCCACTGCCTTTTAATTGATGATGTTAAATATTTTTTCAGAAAACTATCATTATAAACTTTACTGAATTCTGTAGGATCTAAAGCTCTGTAGCAATCAATAACAAAAAAAGTATCTTTTGCCTGAGATTCCCAGTCAATATCCAAATATAACCTATTTTGTCTTTTGTTAAATCTTACTTGCTTATCAGATGTTAAAAGAAAATCTATATCTTCCAAATAAGATTTGGTCATAGCATATTGTAAAAGTTCAACAGAATTAAAATAATATAAATCATTTAAAAATAATTGATATTTAATACTAAACATTCCACCAGAAATGCTACTAGTATCAAATTTATAAATTTTTTCAATTCCAATTACAGAATCTGGAACTTGTATATAATTTGATGTTTCATAAAAATTGAAGGTGGTTGCGGCGCCAACAATAGTAGATGTTCCGGTGGTTGTTACTATTCCTACACCATCTGTTCCACCTGCTCTACCTCTATCAAGATCTTCCTGTGTAATTTTGTATTTTAAATACATCCTCTCGACACCATCAAAGTGTCTTTCATTAAAATACTGTAAGGCGTCATCCACAATATCATCTATTTGCTCATCGGCAACATTAATTTCTAAAACCGGTGCACCTAACTGCCTTAAAGCATAATCTATTAATTCTTGTCTTGTTGTTGGTTTTGCCATTAGTATTCTCCTCCATCAATGACCGATGTCCAAGTGGGAATTCCTACTGCATTAGTAGTTAGTACAAAATAAGTTTCTGTTAGTGCATTTTCTGTACTAGCAGCACCTATAAGTTTTCCAGTATTATCAAAATATGCAATTCCATTTGGTCCATCATAATCATCAGAATCATAATAAAGACCCTCTGTTACAGTAACAAATCCGGTGATATTTACATCAGAATTTATATCTAAAGCACTATCAAAAGTTGAAATTCCGGATACATATAAATTTGAAGATGTTAATAGTCCAGAAAACTTACCATTTCTCCATCTTTGGGAATCAATTCCTAAATCATAAGTATTATCAACATCCGGAACCAAATTTGATATAAATTCACCGACGACGTTAATATCGTCCGTATTTTCATTACCTATACCAATTGTTCCACCTTTAAAAGTTACATTTCCTTCGAAGAAAGATTGTCCCTGTACTCTTAAATTGTTTCCAATATATGCATCAGTTCCTACATAAAAATCACCACCTGTAGTAGTAATTCCCGAATCAGATGCTAATGTGGTTACTCCGGTAATTTTTAAACTTGTTGCTTCTAAAGCACCATCAAGATTCAGAGATGGTGCGGTAATTCCATCATCAGAACTTATTGTAACTCCTGTACCAACTCTTAAAATATCATTATCACCATCAATAACTATGGAAGATGATCCAAAAGTTGCAACACCAACTACATTTAGAGATCCCCCAATATTTAAATTCTTACCAACACCAACACCTCCAGTTACGACAAATGCACCGGATGTTACTGAACTCGAATCTGTAGCATCTGTAAAAGCACTTATACCGTTTACTGTCAATGATGAAGAATCAATGACACTTGTCATGATAAATGTTTGGGTTCCTAAATCCCAAACAAGAAGCATTCCATCTACAGTTTTTAACGTAGTATTTACGTCAAAAAGATCTATTAAATTTGATGGTGGAGATGAAGCGTTTGCTAATACACGAATTACATTTTGAGAACCAATCCTATCGTTGATAGTAGCCATTTATCTAGTAACTCCTGGTCTTACTAATACTACTCCTTCCACCAATTTTAAAATAGATCCTCTAGTATCGGTAGCTTTAACATCGTAAACATATCTTCCTTCTTTTAGAGCAGATGTTTCAGTGTGTCCTAAAGATATTTGAACCATCCCCCTAAGAGGAACTGTAATCGTGCTAGCAAAAGAAACCGCAGTAGAAGAATTGTATGTTTTTCTAAGTTGAGACTCTACAGAATATCCAGTCAAATTCAAAAAATTTGTTGTTGAAGTATCTTCCATTATAAATGTAGTATCAAAATCATATCCTTGCTCAATTACTATATTTGATACATATACTGCCATTATTCAGATGAACATATGTTTCTATAGATATTTATATTATCAAATAAAGGAGTACTATTTATTCAAAACTTCTCTCAACAAAAACTTGATTTCTTCAATATCTTTTTTTATGTTATCCAACTCCTCCTTTTGAGATTTTTCTTTTTCTATCTTCGATAATCTCTGATTATATGCACTAATATCATAATTTACTATTGCTCCGGTGTTCTCATCTCGATAGAGATGGGAATGATCTTTGACCTTAATTAAATTTTTCATTTTAGTGCTATTGTTCTAAGATCTTTAATAATAGGAGTATTTGCCTGATCAGTTCCGTTCATAATTATTTTTACTCTATATCCACTAAAATCTGGAAGATCATTAGCAGTATATTCATATTCTAAGAATTGGTTTTCTTCACTTACTGGAACTTTAAAATCAGAATGTCCATTATTTAAGGAGGAATCAACAACTTTTAATGATCCACTTGAAGTTGTTTCTAGATTTTCATATCCTGGGAATAATTCAAACTCTTGCTCAACTTCTGAGGAATCATCTCTAATAAGACCATAAAGAACTCTAATATCCGCAGAAGAAGGTCTATATGCATTTAATATAACTTTTAATGTAGATGCTGGTTGTCCCAACCTAATTAATTTTGATACATAAACAGCAGAATGTGGATCATTTGTAATTGAATTTGGTGAAGAATCCGATGTAAAGTCTGTTACTGGTTTATCAATAATATCCGATAAAAATTCTACATTAGAACTTTCAAGGTTAATGAATGGGGAGATATTTTCATTTAAAGATGATAATACGATAGCAGTAGTAAAAGATCTTCTTCCGACAACATTATCAAATACTGCTTGATTCTCTTCATTTGTTCTGGAACACACCATTCTATTAGAACTTAAAGTATTTGGTTGATTCAAAATTACTGAATCAATTTCATTTAATCTTTGGAATGATGTTTCTGTCCCATCAATACTTGTTGCTGTTGTTGTTCTTATAGTTGCTGATGTTATTGTATCTTTTCCTGGAGAAGTGACATCAAATTTTGGATTGATTTTATTGAAGATAATATTCTCAGAGGCTTTAATGTTTGATCCTCCACCAGTTAATCTGTTTGTAAATGATAATTCGGTAGATGATGCTGTGTCCGCACTTCTATCGGCACCATTAGACGATCTATCAATCCCTATGTAATACTCATTTGCTTTAATATTAGTTTCATATATGTCATGAACTACATTATTGATTCTTCTGAGGGATACTCCGACAAATTCATATTTATGTACCGGTGCATTAATATCGTGAGTTTCTATAATTGTATTATCAACACCCCTTTCAACTATTTCCAATGAAGTTCCGGTAGGATTTGTATATGAAATAATTTCTTCACCAATTTTTACATAACCAGTATTTGCTGCTCCTACAGAAATTCCCTCAAAATTGGAAAGATTTGCTATACTTGCTACGTTAATGGTTCCTCCTGCTATCGTGGTAGAAGGTAAATTAGATGTCAATTTAGTTGGAGATACATCAGATTCAACACCAATTAATTTTAACTTATTTGTATTTTCATACATTCCGTGGTTGAAATGTTCAACTTTTAATATATTTCCAGATTCTAAACCGGTACCAAATGTAATGCTGGTTATTTCTGTAGTCGCTGCCCCAATTATATTATTATTGTCATCATAATATGTAATTCCTACTCCAGTAGCAAATGCTGGAGTGCCACCAGACTTTGTTCCTTGAACATCGGTTAGATATAAAGTATCAATTCCTCCAATTTCGGTAATTGTAATTCTTGCATCTCTACCAGTAAAATCATCACTTGATATAGTAACAACATCACCAACAGCATATCCATTTCCAAGATTAACAGTTGTTAGTCCAGTAATTGCCCCATTCGAGTCGGCAGTAATATTGAATGTTAATCCTTCTCCTTTACCAATTAATGTGGTTGTCGATGCATCATTGCGGGTGGTATAATTTGCTCCACCGGATGTAATCGTTGAACTGGATACAGAACTTCCAACAGAAACAATTCTTGCCGAAGAATTGACTATTGCATTCTGATTGCCAAACAATCTTCTTCCTGCCGTCAAAATCCCTATAAAACTATCATCAGAAGCAACTGTTGTAATACCAATCCTCATTGTTTTGGGAAGTGCAGTCAATGAATTTGGTGTTAATGTCTGAACATATCCATTACTTTCATCTAAAGGAGGATTACTAAAATGTGCTATGCCAGTATTTGCAGTAAATCTTGCTTTATAAAGTTTGAATTTCAAATCAGATTCTTGTGCTGGAGTCCAAGTAGATCCATTTTGAGATTTGAATAAACTTCCAAGTGCATATTGCTTACTATATCTAACAGCTTCGGCATCTGGTAAAGTCTGTGTATTTACAGTTTTTTCTCCTATTTTTGCCGTCCATACTTCGTATTGATCTGTTGATGGAGATAAAAGAGTTAGTGCATACTCATTTCCAGGAGATAAGAAAATGGGTTGGTCAAATGTGACTCTGGTAGCAGTTTCTCCAGTTGTTGAGACATTTATATCACTTGGTAACAATACTTTTGAGTTCCCTACCATAGATAAAGTTGGAGAACCTAACTCCATTGTTCTTATTTGAACGATTAAAGGAGCATTTTCTGATGGTTTTTTGGAGAAGAACAAATCAACAGCAGTCAAGAATGCTCCATTGTCATCATCATTTTTTCCATTACCATCTTCCAATCTTATATCACTACCAACGGCAAATGATTGTGCTAATGGACTTTTTCTAGAAACTGAAGTAGTTTTTGTAATTAAGTTTTCTGTTCCACCAATAGCATTATATATTGCCTCTCCCATAGAAATAAGAGAGCTTCCGGGCAATTGGGAAGAATTTGTGACACTACTTGTAAGTTTAAATGTTTTCTTTCCAGTCCTGATAAGAGGATTTGGTTTTGGATTTGTATATGGATCTTTGATAAAGAATGATCCATATAAATCTCCATTATTATCTGAGATTAGTCTTAAGTTTTTAACATATGCTATAGCTTTACTTGTTTGTCCAATAATTTTGGCACCTATTTTTAAATACCCATAAAAATTGCCTTGATCCTCTGCAGAAAGAGAATTTAAATCTATATTAATAGTTTTTGAAGATTGGCTATATGATGAAGGTATATTTTCTTGTCTTATATATGGATTTACATTGTAAGTTTTGCTTGCTGAGTTATATTTTCCTTCTTTGTGATTGGAAGATGCTAATCTAAACTTTCCTATAATTTTATCATTATATAATACGTGAATAGTTTCTCCTTCTGCAAATGAATTATTGGCAGAACCATAATTTACTCTTGTTGCACTATTTGCAATTTCGACTAATTTCGGAATGAAATCTACATTACTGTGATTATCTAAGAACTGATAATGTCTTGCGAATGGTGTAAGTCCCCTAGCAAAAAATGAAACATTACGAGAACTAATATAATCATTATAGATTTCATTAGTTCTTCCACCGTGTATAGATGGAACTCTTATAGTTCGAGTTCTATTATCAAGTCTAGGAACTAGTGTAACGACACCTGTTCTATCTAATACTCCAAATGGATTAACATTTTCCGATCTTGTGGCAAGTGCTTGTTCTATCCAACCGATGGAGTCATATTTTAAAGTGATTAAATTTCCAGTTTTCTGAACATTTGGATCTAATAAGTCATAATTTTCCGATAAATCTAATGTGCTCTCAGAAATTTGTGATGCTGGAATTGGTCTTTGTTTTAAAGTATTTGAAAAAACTGAAGGTCTAAGAGTTTTATTTCCAATTCTAGCTTTTGTTAAATTTTCATCTGATAATGAGTTGTCAGTAAAATCATCAACAAATATTCCAGATTTAAATCTACTATTTCCTGCAGAATCTTCAATAATAAGTGATTTTACTCCAAGTTCAAGTAAACTCAGAGAAGTAACTTTTTCTAAATTTTCTATTCTATCTTCAATTGATCCAATATCACGCATTGTATATCTTCTGTTATCAATTAACCTTACAAAAGCATCATCTACATTATAAAGATATGCTGGAAGTCTTACTTCGGCAAGATGCATTAAATCTACATCTTGATTTACGGGAGGTTCTGGATTTTTTGAAGAAATTCCTCTTCTTACTAAAATGTTCCCAAACTTATCAAGATAAACATTGTCAATTCTTGGTAGATAAAAGTCATAACCTACGACAGAACTTTCTCCAGATTTTAAATTAAATCGAGTCGAATTTGTAGTAAAAGTTCTGGAATCAAATGCAAAGGGAGATTGTGTTGTTGAAGAATTATTTTGAACTCTGGGTCTAAAATCGAGAACATCAGAAGCTTTTATATTTCTTGATCCTATTCGAGGAATATCTCTAGAATATCTATCTCTATCATAACTCAAAACTGTGAATACGTCACCATTATCCGATGATGGGACAGTATAATGATCGTATACGACCAAAAGTCTTCTTTCTGGAGTTTGAGAACCAACTCTTACTATTCTAGAATAATCATAATAATCATTTTTTTGTCCTTTATTAAGTCTAAAATTAGTTGTTACGTTTTTATAATTGCCTAAGGTAATTGATTGAATGGTAGATTCTATGTTAGATTCTCTAAATTTTACGGTTTCTCCGACTAAAAATGTCTCTTCATTTAAATATACAATTCCAAGATGATTTGAAGATTCTGCCGCTGGTGAAGAATTTGAATTTGATACAATTCTAGCAACAGCACCACTACTAGACCCTACAATATTTTCTCCAATGATAGCATTGGTTCCTACACTGGATATACTAGAAAATTCAATTTCATCTAACAATGGGTCACCAGTTCCAGTCGATTCATATACAACCAAAATATTTGCAACATCAGGAACATCTAAAGAAATTTCTTCATCTTGAACTCTCAATCCGTAATATTGATTATAAATCAATCCATCAACTATTGATGAAGATCCATTACCAACGGCAACAGATCCAGATTCTGCATATTTAGAAAGATTTATAACTTTTACGGCACTTCTAGTATATTCTTTAATTTTACTCTTGATACCAGTTTTTTTCAAAGTGGTATTTACAACAAGACCACCATTACCCGTGCCCTGATTGGGTAAAAGGCCTCTAATAGTTACAGTATTTGTTGAAGAATCTATAGAAAAAGCATCGGATGTAATTGTTCCAATTCCAGCACCACTATATCCTATTCCATATCTTTCTTGATCAAAAGATTCAAAGGTTACGTTAGTAATATCGGAAACAGAACTGGTGTTAAAAGTCACTACTCCGGAAGAGTTAGTTGTTTCTCCTGTTATTTGTTTTGATATTAATAATTGAGAATCTGAAAGATTTATGGAAGAAATATTACTTTCTGGAAGTTTTGCGTAAAGGTATGAGTCTTCACTGTCTCTTAATTTTGGAACTCTGAGTTCTGCTACATAATTTCCATTCGTAATTGTTCCACCTTCAAAAACACCAGTAACTGTGGAAAGAGTCCCGGCAAGAGTAAGAGATGTTAAATCACTACCTACAGTATTTACTCTATCATATTTCAAATCACCATCAACAATTACACTAATAATGTCTCCATATTTAAATCCAGTGAATAATTTGCCAGGACTTGTTAATGTACTTCCAGTAATATTAACTTCTGTTATTCCATTTGGAAATTTTTTAGATTCTAATACAGAGTCTGCTGTAAAAGTTTGAAACCCAACATGTCCAGATTGAGCAACAGATTTAACATCACTAGAACTATAAACACTGATACTTTTTACCGATACAGGTGTATCAATTCCATTGATTATTAATTGCTCACCAACTGCAAAAGTCCCTGAAGTTTGAGTAAGTGCAAAATTATCATCAGATGAAGAATTTACAACATATCCACTGGCACCACTGCTTTTTCCTTTTACAAAAAATGAAGGTTCTACAGAAATATCTCTATTTGTTGTAATTGTTGTATGTGTTTGTACATCATAAAGATAAAGATCCCACTGAGTAGAATCTCCAGAATATGCGGAATCTGTTAGATTGAAACCGTAAACTCTTGCTTTTCCAATTGTGTTTACACCAACACTATCACCTTTTAATTCCCTTCTCAAATCAATAGTTTCATTTTCCTTTAAAAATCCATTTACATTATTAATCCTCAATAAATTACCCATTTCAAATGGAATACCAACATTAGATGCACTTTGTGTATCTCTTGGTTTTTGGACATCAATGGATTGTGTCGAGTCAAACTCAACATCATATCCTGCTACATATGCCTTTCCGGGAGAAACCTGAAAACACATCAGATTTTCAGAAGGTGCATTTCCTTGATCGGTAATTTCATCTTCTAAATATATACCATCATTAGAAATTCTATCATTTAATGATTCTTCAACATTTAAGGTGAATGGATCAATAGTATAATGTCCAGATTCATCATAAGTTCTTTCTGCAAAATAATCTCTTAATATATTATATGTCGTTTTATTGGATATTTTTTTAATTCTTCCATTTTCTACTCTGAGTATCTCTATAAAATCAGTATCACTTAAATCCGTTAATGGTTTTTTATCTAAAGTTAATCCAATTTTGAATCTATCTGCACCTGGAGAAGCAAAATTGCTAAATCCTTTTGCATTGTCAAAAAGTGAACTATCATCTTTCGAGTTTACAATATCTTCCGATATTCTTAGTCCTACTCTGTAAGATGGTGTATTTGTATAAAAATCTAATATAATTGTTTGCCTTGAAACATTTACAAAAGAACCTCTGACAAAATAAACACCGTTGTCAATAGACGCTGCAGATCCAACAGATGTTGCATTTACTCCCAATAATGAAGCAAATGTGGTTCCGGAAACAATCGTGGTGTTTCCATAGGTAACATTTTCACTGGCAAACAATGATTCGCCATCTTGAAATGTTGTTGTTTGAGAATCGAAACCAACATTAATATATTTGACGTAAATCGTCACATTGTCTACAAGACTACTATCTGAAGGCAAAGCTACGTACTGCACAGTAGCTGTGACACCAGAAAGTTGTCCAGTTATTGTTTTTCCAACAAAATTCTTTATATAAAGAGAAATATCTATTCCAAGATTTAATGTATTTAATCTTACCGCAGAAAATTGACTATCAAAAGTAACATCTCCAGGAAGAACCATTGATCCTTCCTTGAAAAAATTATTTCCAAAAGACTCTATTTGACCCTGTAAAATAGATTGAAGAGTTGTTAATTCTCTAGCTTGAACTGGATATCCTGGTTTGAATAAAACTTTATAAAAGTTTTTATTCTGATCAAAATCATCATAATATGGATTGATATTTAAATCGGTTTTTTGTGCCATCTTTTTTTAGAATTCCAGAATAATTTTAACGTCTTCTTTTTGTTTAGAGTCTCTCTGAACAATGGGTCGGTTGTCAATGTAAATTATATCCCCTGTCTTTTTATTTATCTCAGGATTTGCCAGTCCTTCTGTGAAAGTTACATCCAGATTAATTACTTTACCATCACTCGTAGTAATTGTGTTTGTGCTATCCACTGTTGTATCTATACTAACATCAACATTATCAACAGTAATACCTTGAGAAGAAACAAAAGAAACTATTTTCTCAGTGTCATTCGAATGAGTTTGATCAATCCCACCACCATAACCATAAGATAATGATCTGTCCTGATAGTATTTTAAAATCTTAGAATCTTTATCATATGATGCAACATAACCTTTTGCAATTCCAACTCCATCTATGTTTTGAGTTATTTTATCTCCAATATTGGGATTAAACTCTGCATTATCATCATCAATTGCGATTGAATATAAAGAAGAAAAAGTATTTGCTGTATATGTCACTCCGGTTCTTTTTCCGGTGGAAGAAAAAGTTTCTGGATTTTTTATAACTCCAACTTGTGAAAATTTAGTATCTGTTGGAAAGTCTTTTGTAGAATCATCAAATCTTGCATATAGTAAAACCTTATCAGCACCGAGTTCTTGATATATATCAAACCCATGACCTCTTGATGGGGGAATAATGGGTATTAATTTTGCTCCCGTTCCACTGGTTGGCATTTTTACTGATCCATATGTATATCCATATCCACCATTCGTTACAATTACTTTTGTTATTGTGCCATTTTCTACTGTTACACTAGCAGTTGCTCCAACTCCATCTCCTATTATGTCAGCATTAAAATTAGATGTATACTTTGTTCCACCTTGCTCAATATATACGGTTTTAATTTGATTACTATTAGAATCAGAATTTCCCCCATCTCTAATTGATTGAATTTCAGAATCGGTGCTAGTGGACCAATTATTTGGTAAAGTAATGTATTCGGTAGAATCAAATTTTATAATATCTGCTGGTGATATTTTATATAAGTATTTCCATCTATATCCATCACTATAAGAAACGGGTTCTATATCAGTATGATTTGGTTCTTGTGTCGATCCAGAAATAGTGGGACTTGTCCCCGAAGATCCATTTTCTATACAAATATAAACTTTATATTCACTCGTAACTACATAATAATTCGCACTATATAACCTTTCTGCATCTGATACTGGAGATGGTTTTCCGTCCCTATAATCATGCCTATACATGTCATAAGGGGTATTTGATATCCAATCATATTTTTTTACAACTCTTCTAACATTCTCCGATGTTATTTTTTTGCCAAATAGACTTGTATCTCTATAATGTGACAAATAATCATAATTATCGATAGGATTATTTGCCGTACTAGTATTCCAATCAGTATTCCTACCAAATCCAGTTGCAGTTGGATTTGATAATCCTAAAAATGCATAATATGAATTATTACTGATAGAATCTACAAAAGAACCGGCATTCAATATTCTAAATTGATCTGTTACGAATGCAGCCATATTAATAGTTTTTTAGATATTTATACGATGATGTGTAGGTCAATTATTATAAGACTATTTTTGGAATTGCTCCCGTTTTTCTAATACCAAAACCTCTTCTCTGAATTGTTGGATATGTTGATAAACCAGAATAAGTTTTTCCGGTTACACCTATTGATATTGGATTGGAGGATCTAGTGCCAACTGATAATTTACCCCATGAATATTTTCCAACTGGATTTAAAATACTTCCAGTTGTCCCAATACCAATAATATCAGAATCGGATTTTACATTACATGTAATAATACCAATGTTGTCATTATTTGACCAATCTGATATACGATAGATATTATCAAAGAACGATGTTCCAATTCCAACAATTGCAGAATCCGAATCAATAATAGAAGTTACTCCATTGCCAATACGTGTATCAAAAATACAAATTGGATTTCCTGTTGCTATACCACTGAAATAATTTCCAGTAACATCGTGATAAACTTCAAATTTTAATGCTAAATCAGTTCCAATACCTGGTGCAGTTGTAATCCCTGTTACAATACCGGAAAATCCATTGACAATGGTAAATCCAGTAATTTTTTCATAGTTAAGATTTGGAGTTTCTGCAAATATTAATGGAGCAACCGTATATCCAAATCCCGAATTGGTAATAGCAACTGAGGAAACACTACCATTTGTTATAGTCGCTGTCGCAGTTGCAGTTGTTCCTATCCCAACTCCAATGTTTGGTGGACTTGTAAATTTTAGAGATATTGTTGTTTGATCAGATAGATATCCAGATCCAGAATTTTCTGTTGTTATTCCACTGACAGTTCCACCAGCACCAATTGAAGCAGTAAATGTGGCAGCAACCGGATTTGTATCTTCAAAAATCAAGGCATCAAATCCTGTTGCGGTATCATCAGTAAACACTTTATTATTTGGTGCAAATGTGCCATCTTCATATTCAAATAGTCCCACAGAATCTACAAATATTTCAGTATCTGTAGTAGAAACATCTCCAATTATTTTTGATGTTGGTACGATTAATGGCTCAATAGAATCTCTTGATTTATAAACAAATTCCCCATTTATCTTTTTATCTTCTTTCTGTTTTGTCCAGGAAAGTGGTTTGTACACAGATTCGTCAATTCCTGGTCCAGAATATCTATTTGTTTCAAACTTATCTGAGAATGCTAAATTGTAAACAGTTCTCTTATTTTGTGTTTTAGTGTTCTGATTCGTATTGGTACTTATTACCTGAACAATATCTCCGGTTTTTATAGTGGGGAACACATTATCAACTACATTAGAATCAGTTCCGTCTATACCTTTATAGAAAAATATATCTATTTCATCTTCGGGCAATGGTGCTGATGTAAACACGAAAGATGTGCCACCCTCAAAAATATAATTAACTCCAGGTTCTTGTATAATTCCATTTATAAAGATTATGAGAACATTATTAATATTTTTTTCAATTTGAGTATTCTTTTCAGTTTCGAAACTGAGAAGTTCTCCATTATATACGATTGGAAATCTTGTTCTCGTTCCATTTTGATATTGAGATATTGAATCCAAATAATCAAGTTCTCCAAATTCCCAAGCAGCAAAATTGTCAGAATAAGTATCAACAACAGTAATTGTA
>Ga0075481_10000344_pt1 | contig 16920 bp, 19 predicted proteins | sample DEB08_DNA_11_FD_76337 | JGI IMG/M metagenome (GOLD analysis project Ga0075481, IMG submission 76337) | Aqueous microbial communities from the Delaware River and Bay under freshwater to marine salinity gradient to study organic matter... | ecosystem: Environmental > Aquatic > Marine > Coastal ... | reverse complement strand
CTTTGCCTGTCACAGCTCTTGAGCTAACCCCAGCAGACCTCAACCTCTTTGAGATTTCCACAGCAAGGGAGACTCGGGGGAGAAGCATCAAGACAATGCGCCCAGATTCAGCAGCAAAGGTCGCCATGCGCAACAGCAAGGACTTCCTGCCCTCGTCATCAGAAACCCAGTTCACCGCCTTGGTAGCAGAAGTTCGGATTGATCTTGATGGAGGCGGCACAACACCAGTGGAAAGGGCCAGTATCTCTGGCTGCATCAGGTAGCCCGCATCAACGATCTCCTGCATCTTTTTTGAGTAGAGCATCGGCCCTATGTACATCTTGATCAGGCCACTCCATCCATCACTTCTTTCAGGGGTCGCTGTCATGCCCCACCTGAATCTCGCCGGCATTTCCTCGAAAAGGGCACGGAAGCTGTAAGCGGGAGAGTGATGGCACTCGTCCACAAGCACTGCTCCAGCAGTACCAACAAGAGCAGACCGTTGGTAGCGGTTCGCGTGCAGTGTCTGAACCATGCAAACAGCGACCTCTTGCGGATCAAGCGGCCTCCACTTGAAACCGGCAAGGCTGGATGAATCGACCTGCCTGACCCTCTTTCCGTGCATGTTTCGGAATACTTCAACCCATTGCTTGAAAAGGTCCTCCGTGTGGACCAGGACGATAGCTGGCTGTCTTGAAGCAATGATCGCGCAGCTACCGATGACCGTCTTACCTGCGCCACAAGGCAGGACTACATGGCCCTGCACTCTTTTCAGCATCACCTCAAGAGCTTCCCTCTGGTACGGTCGCAGCTTGATGCCCCTCCGCCAGATCTCTTCCATCGTCATCGGTGGAACCTTGTCCGAGAGGGTTTGGTTGTCCACCTCGCAGTAGTACCCGCGCCTGCTCAGGAGGCCAAGCGTCTCAAGAACAGTGCCCCGTGGAAGGTGCAGCATTTTCCTGCCGTACTTTTCCTCGTACCGGTACAGCTTGACATCTCTACTCAGGTGCTTGGTGTTGTTTCCAAGTAGCTGCGCCCTCTCCATCTCAGGATTTAGGACAGTATGGCGCTGTGTAATCTGCGTGAGAATAGAAGGCTCAATAGAGCCAACATCTATGCAAGCCTCAGAATCTATGACACATGTTGTCTGCCTCATAAGCTCCCCTCGTGTCATGTTACTTGTCCTGAACACTGATGTTTGCTTGCTTTGCGCTTTACAGCCCTAATATAGGGCGCAAAAAGCATTCCCGCACATTGGAAATAAACTTTTTTGCGGAAGCGCCACCCCACAAAGCGAAGCGCCCCCCTGCCGGCACAGGAGCGGCAGAGGGGCACTGGCCACGGTGACAAGTATCCAAGGGGAGGTTGGGGGCCGCCGTCGCGTCAAGCAGGAAAACGCGCGCACGAAAGTCCGAAGGGGGGAGATTTGGACCCCGTGAGGCAGCCTGACACCTGTATGCCGGACCATTTCTGTTTTACCATGCGTGAAGTAGCCGTGCAAGCATCCAGCACTGTTCCACGCACATTCTCAACCGCTGCACAGTAACCTATATGTGCGCTGCAAATACGGGTGCAGCGAGCACAAGGCTTCACGCGTTGGGCTTGTCCTCACCAAGCTCCGCGGCCCGCTGGAGCCTCTGCTTGTATGTCTTGCAGCCGTTGTATCCATCTACAGAAGATGGTGTGCCGTACCCGCTCTTGGCCCAGCCTCCACCTTTCAGGTGAAAGGCGCTCATTGAGATCACCTTCTTGGTTGGCCCAGAGCACTTTTCGCAAGCAGCCGCATCTTCCATCTCTGAGATTGAGCGCAGAAGCGTCGTTCTGTGCCCTGCACACTTCTCAGAAACACACTCGTACTCATACAGTGGCACATTCCCTCCCGTAGTCGTCCTCCAGCCTAACGACATCTCCATCGTCCCAAGTGCTGATCTCAAGGATGAATACATCTTCATCTGTGGCACTTGGCCGGTGTACTGTTCCGGCTGGAATGTGTACCGTGCCACCCGGCTGCAAGATCAGCGCGTGATTTTCGTACTCCAAGTGCAGCTTTCCGCTCAGGACAAGCATGCTCTCTACTTTATTCCTGTGGTACTGCTTGGAGAGGCGGTTTCCACTCTTGATGTGGAGAATCTTTGCTGTGTACTCTCCATGGACATCAGCCCACTTGATCTCCCTGCCCCACGGCTTGATGCTGGCCTCCTGTTTCTCAACATCCTTGACCGCCTGAACCAGCTTCAAGATGTTGAAGACATCTCCTACGCGGGATTGAGAAACAATGTCAACCATGCTCGGTGCAGCATCAGCCATTGGAAAACTCCGTAATCGGCTCTACCCCAGCCTTCTCGCAACCATCCTTGTACGCCTTCTTGGCCATGATCATTGGAGAGCCCTTCACGGTGCCGCCCCAACGCTCTGCCTCTTGGCCCCCAATCTCACGCCACCTGTGACGCACATACTCCGGGTGAAGCGCCTTCAACTGGTGCGTGACTTGATTCCAGTGAGCCACATCTCTGTAGACACTACAGCCACCTTCGCCCTGTTGGTCCGGCTGGACGCGAACCCACTGATGGGTCACGATGTTTGGAACACCGCTGCGTAGAACCTGTAGACTCACATCAACATCTTCGTGGTATGCGATGCGGTCGAATCTCAGGCCCATGCCCCTGTATCTCTTCACATTGTAGCAATGAGCAGCGATGACTGTGGTACACATCTTCTCTGCTGGCTGCTGGTTTGACATGTAGTGATCGCCGATGCCTGCCTGCACAAAGCCGCGCCAGCTCACAGCTTCCACAAGCCAGTCCATTGCCTCGCCTACATCAGCAGTCTCCGCACGCACCAGAGACTTTCCGCGCCTGACTCGAAACTTCATATCGTCGTCAAGCTGGATGATTGCCTTGGCTTCGATGTTGTGCATGATCCACTGACGGACTTTGTGGATTCCGTTGAGCGGGCACGAGATCGTCTGGTGGCCGTGCTTCCCGTGCTCCTCCGGTGGGCAGATCAAGAATGTCCGCTCCTTCCAGCTTTCCGGTAGCTGGTTGAGCGTGACTTGATTGCCGATGCGACCGAGGGTCGGAATCGCAATGATTGCCTTACTCAACTTCCCCTCCACACACTTTGACAAGTGATGGCCAGATCTTTTTGACTTTCTTGCTCTGGTGCCACTGCTTCTTTGCCTCACGGAAAACACGCAAGTCTCGGAGCGTAGGTCTGCCCAAGTCCGGGAGAAGGTTCAGGCGACTGCCGGGGGTGTAGTTGCATCTGTCGCACGGGCTAAATCCACGCTCATTGCGCTTCAATACCCTACGGGCGCTGTTGAACCTCTCACCCTTCCAGATGGCCTTCAAGCTCTGCTTTTTGACATTGCCGCAGTTGTATTCGTGACCCCAATCCATACAGCAAATGTTGACATCACCGTCGTGGCAAATGGTGATCTCTCTGAACGGGCGCTCACAGGTGATCTTCAACGGCTCTTCTGGAATGGGCTGGTCCTTGGAGTTTCCAGCGTGGTTCAGCAAATCTCTGGCACCACTCCCATTACGAACCTCAATGTCATCCGTGATCACAAGGAGTCTATCGACTTCGCCACGGTGGTTTGTCCAGGGAAGCATCTCCTTCCCCTGCGGAAGTAGCTCGTCGTAATAGTCCACAACCTGAATGTTCGGGACAGAGCACTTTCGAGCCAGCTTGTGCAGCTTCTCTCGCTCTGGATTGTATGTGTCCAAGATGATGATGTTTACGCCAGCGTTGAACGCTTCTGCGACGCTGATGTCGAACGAGCGCATCCATGTTCTGCCATTTGTGGTCAGAAGCAACTGACAGTCAGGAAGGTGCTGCCGAAAGATCGCAAGCACTTCGCTCCATTGCGGGTGCAGCGTTGGCTCGCCGTGCATTGCGAACTCGACACGCGCTGTTGGACACAGCTTCGCAAGGTCTTTTGCGACCTTGTGTGCGGTTGAGAGCTCCATGGTCTTGATGTTCTCGCCAACCTTCGTCCGCAGAGCGTTCAGACCGCAGAAGGTACAAAGCCTGTTGCACCCCTCCACCATTCCGATCTGCACGGACCATGGCCTCGTCAGCACAGTTGACTTCTTCCCAAGGACTTTTCTGCTGAGAACACCCATCAGCCCCTCACCGCCTTCCAGTTGACCTTACAGTCCCACCACCCGAGCTTCTTCTTGTAGACAGGCTTGATTACATCAGGCCCAAACCTTTTCATCAAGCCTTCCACTGCACGCTTCATCTCGGAACCACGATCTTGTAGCGACTGACAACCACCGTCACCTGTCCCCATTGGAGGCGTCGCAAATGCCCACTTCGTGTAGCGAACCGTCTTGTATCCAGAAGAGATTGCCTGCAAACAGATGTACTTGTCTTCCATCAAGTGGTCTGGATACTTCAAGAACCATCCATCTTCTGCGTTGATCAACACACAAGCACAGACCTGCGTGTTGTAGATGGATTTGCCCTTGTGGCTCCACGCGAACTGTCGAAAGTCGAGGCCGGCGATCACAAGCTGCGGTGTCGCTTGCGCCTCCTGCAACGCTTCCTCCAGGACCAGCAAAGGCTCATGCTTGATTAGCTTCTGCTCGGAATCGCTGTACTTGTAGAGGCCAGTGATGTCGTCATCAAGCATCCAGAACCAGCCAATGTCAGACTGCTTTGCGTGTTTGAGGACCATCTGACGAGCATAGCTGACACCTTGGTCATTCTTCTCAAGGACGACAATCGACCTTTTCGTGCCTGTGCTTCCAGCCGCAACTTCCGCCTGCTGTTCGTAAGCATCCTCGTCTTGTGGCTCAACGAAAAGCGTGTATGGGATGCCGGCTTGGTCCAGCATCTTTGCTGTCCGCGGATTCGGCCTGCCTTTGCTTGGAATGAAGATGTGCATCAGTCACTCAAGTCCAAGAGGCCACGCTCTTTTGCAATGCGGTGCTCCTCTTCCGGGCTCTTGCGGCCCATCAGGCCCTCACGAAAATACATCACAACGCTGATTCTCTCCCAATCTTCCTTCTCTTGGCCAACCGTGTTGTATGGCTTGATGTTTCCATGCCATACGCGGGGGTCAAACAGAAGCAAGTCGTTGTCCCGCATGTTGACAGCGATGCGGTACTCTGGAATCACAAGCTCAAATCCGTCGTATTCGCCTCGACGAAAGACATACATACAGCCCATACCGGACTTCAAGTCTCCACCGTCCTTGTGGTACGCGGCAGCGACGGTGTTGTTGATCGTGACGCTTGAAAACGGTGTACCCGGAATCACCCAAGAAGGGTGAGTCTTGTCCACACAGGACTTGTGCTTCTTGTACCTGAGAGGTGCGTTGATTCTGTAGTGCTTTGCGCACTCCCGAAGCAGCGGCAGCATCTTCGACCACTCTTCCGGGTACTTTCTGGTGATGTGTGCTGGCCGGCAGAATGGGTTTCGACCACCCTGCGGCTCGAAGTATCCACCAATCACGCTGGATACCTTTACACGGTTCCCGTTTTCGTCCAAGGCACGGCCACTCTTTGAGATAGTGCCGTCTTGGAGGACCATCTTCCCAGCCTTGTATCCAGCGTAGGTGGCCCTGTTGTCGCTCTCGAACTGTTTGAGCCAGTGGTAGGTCGGGTAGCACTCATCAGCTACTTCTCGGCTGACAGCTCCCCGAAGCACACAGATAAGTAGCTTGCCGTCAGGACCATAGACCTCAGCATTGCCATCTACGACAATATCGTAGTGGCCCTGTTCTGCATGCTTGCCTTTCCACAAGGCGCACTGCTCTGCTGGAATCCTGCTCCTGACGACAAACCTCATTCGCCTTCACCCTCTGCTGCGTCTTGCACCGCCTTGAAGACGGTATCCGTGATGTTGTCCGTATCGTACCTCTTGGCCAGCTTTCTGACCCACATCTGGAACTGCGGGGCGGTTTGGTCATCGAGGAAAAGCTGGACCATACGAACTGCGCTGGTTGGCATGTCAGAAGGCTGAGTGCCCGGAGGAAGGCCGGGAGTGGTGCCCTGTCCCGGTTCCGGTTCCGGTGGCTGCATGCTCAGAAGCTCAACATCGTCCGCAAACTCTGCAATAAGGGCTTCCATCTCGGAGCCAGTGAAGCCAAGCGCAACAGGGTCGAAGGAAGTGTCGAGCATGGACAACTCCTTCAAGTGCTGTGCAAGGATTCCTTCATCCCAGCCTGCAAGCTCACCAGAACGGTTGAGCGTGATGGAGAGCCTGCGTGCCTCTTCATCGTTCACATCAATCAGTGCGACCGACACTTCCTTCCAGCCAAGCTCCTTCATCGCAGTGGCCCGACCGTTGCCAGCGATGATCATTCTGGTGGATCGCTGGACGACAAGTGGCTCCACCTGACCATGCGCTTCAAGGCTTGCCTTGATCGAGGCAAGGTTGCGCTCGTCGTGCGTCCTCGGGTTTTCCGGGTCCGGTGTCAAAGAGTCGATTGCGACTGTAGCTACTTCAAGGTTTTTCATTTTCCCTCCTACAAGTAGTGAGCAAGAGTCAGAGTGATTGCGTTTCCAGCAAGCAAGAAGGCGGCAAAGAGAACCAGCCAAAGCCTCTGGATGTTGAAGTCCACGACAGGCTGTTGTTGCTTTGTCATCAGCAGACAAAGCTCATGTTTGCCCATCCTCTCCACGATCATGTGGGCACTGACGGTGAACCCACTCTCAATCAAGGCATTGAAAGCAGGGTCTTGGGTGGAGGTTTTTGGGTCTTCCATGCCAAGGAAGCAAACGGCAACCTTTCCATTTCCAGCCATGACTACGACTCTCGAGATCGCGCAAGAACATCAACAGCTCTTGCTGTGACAATGTCCGTGATTTCCCAAGGCGAATCTGGCCCTGCTGCCTCAATCTCACCCTCAGCGAAAAGCTCGCCAAATGCGACAATGTAGTCGTCCCAGCTTCCGATTCCGTCTGCGACAGCAATGTACTCCGCAACTGCCTCTGGAATCGAGGGCTTGTCCGAGGTGATGTAGAAGCTGTTGATGAGTGCGACTCTCTCGGACTCAAAGCGGACCTTCTTGCCTTCCATGGTTGAGATCACAATGCGATCTCCATCCAGTTCCTCCAAGATGCCTGCAATCACGCTTTGGCCGTACTCGAAAAGGATCAGCTTTCCGATGTACGCATCCCAAGAGTCTGGTCGCTGATCTTGCTCTTCTTGAGAGGGCTCCACAAACAGCTTCGCTTGCTGGCTCTCGACCTTGACAGAGACTATCTGATCGAGCTTGTAGATCAGGCTCGCTGCCGGATCTCGAAGCATCCCGTGTACGCGGAAGCGAACGGTAAGCATGGCAACATCACCGCTCACGGTGAACGAGCAATACCGAATATCGCAGTGACCAGAAGCAATGCGCTGGCCCTCCTGATTGGAGAACTCAACGCGCACAAGCTCGTAGCCGCCTACCTTCTTGACGCTTCCCTTGGCACCGTTGGAACCCGCACGCCACAAGTGCAGAGCACCCGGCACGAAGCCTTCTACCGTTTCTGCCGCATCGTCTGAGTCACAGCTGAAAGAGACATCAATGTCCCAGATAATGTCTCCAGAACCATCCGTGCGCGGGTTTGCACGGGTGAGAAGACCATCGGCGTTTGCTGGCATTTCAGTCAAAGAAATCATGTTACCTCCCCGTCCTCATAGGGACTTCTGCATGGGTGGCGCACACTAAACCTCAAAAATGTCCGGGAATCGTGTGTCTGCCGGAGAGCAGTAACCGATTAGTGCTCTCATTTCCTGTGGGCTTCGTACCACTCTTTTCAAAGCGGGATGCGAAGGGTCGCGTTCAAGCAGCATCTCGTATGGTGTGGTCGGTGATGTCGGGCCAATGTTGGCGATTTTTGGCACATCTTCCACTGGCAGCTTCAAATATCTAACAAGAGCCAGTGCTGCTTTTTCTACCCACCACCTGTTCGATAGCGTGTATGCGTTCACAAAAGACCACCAGTGAACCTGCTCTGGCGTGACGAACGCAAGCCTCACAACATGACCACCGCAAGCGGTTGTGCGTTTCTCCGCTTCCAACTTGCACATCGCGTACACGCCGGATCTCTCACCTCGGAGTAACGGGATCACATAATCGCTTGATATGTATATGTTCCTTGTGCCGGTGTTTTGGCAATATCTTGCGACCCGATCTGCTGTCTCGACCGTATCTCGGTAGCAGGCTGATTGTTCCTTCTCTGCACCCGGCACATTCGTGTAGGAGGCGAGTCCGAAAACAGCATCTACCTGCTTGCCTTCCAAGTATTCCTTGACGCTACCCTCGCTGGACCAGTCGCAGTCTTTCCTGCACGGTGCGTAGACATTGTAGCCTTCTTCACAAAGCAGGCTGTGGAGCCTTCGCCCAAGCCTTCCTTTTGCCCCTGTGACAAGGATGTTCATTCCACACTCTTGCTGATGTAGATGGCTGTTGTTGCTGTGACTGATGCAAGGAGAGCAACCTCGACTCTTCCAATCCATCTCTGCCCGCTCGGACTCTTCACCCATACTGGCTTCTGCCTTAGCCTTTCGTTCTCAGCCTCCAGCAGGGTGACTCTCGACTCCAAGTCACTCGTGTCGAGCTTGTACCTCTCGTGAAGATCCTTTGCGTAGGCTGACTGTTTGAGAAGGTCTGCGACCTTGCTTGTGGGAATGACAACACCGGAGCATGAGATCACTCTTCCGTCGAGCAGTGGTGCTGGAACCTCGTCCCCCTCCTCAAAAGCATACGATTTCGAGCACTGCCCGAGCACAGGACTTGATGGCTCTGGTAGTGGTGGTGGTTCAGCAGCCGTTGAGATCGCTGACAACAGCAAAATGAACTTCACAATCATCCACCTTCGTTGAGAATATCCGCCAAAGCCTCTTCTGGTGAGGGGCCATCCAATGCTTCATTGAGTTCCTGTAGCCTTCGCCTACTTCTCTCGTCCAGCGCCCCCCGGCGTGCCGCGTTGGCGGCTTGGACCGTGGCCTCAGTCGCCCCCAGATCCGCCACAGTGGCTTCTTGCTGGTGCGCCACCCGTGTACCCTTGCCAAGGCCAAGGAACGCCGTGAGACGGGCTACAGCGGCACCCACGCCAATCGTCGCAAGGCTACCCAGCGCAACCCACAGCCACTCCATTTTCATTGGAGCTACTCAGATGGCTGGGTGGTCGTTCCTTCCACAGCCTTTCCGTCCACATACCCCTGACCAAGAATGTAGGAGACAAGGACGCCGATCGAAAGCTGTAGTGCTTCCGCCACTTCGATCTGGTCTGTGAGGGCCTGTGCAGCGATCGGAAGGATGGCCCCAAGGAGGGCAAACCAAAACTTTCTGGACTTGAACTTGTCAGACATGATCTCTCCTACTCCCAAGCGTCAAGGAGTGTGTAGGTGAACTTGGTCCATGTAGGGTGGTGCTGGACCTGCTTTTCGACAAGTCCCATCAGATCGTCAAAGTCTGCTTCTCTCGCAAACACTTGACAGCCGGCAGACCACTTTCCAACAGATGTCGAGCTTGTGCCAGCCTTGTGAATGTTGACACCGAAGTAGCCGGTCATCACTGTGGATTCGTCCAAATCCAGAATGTTGTCTCTGTCGCCGTCTCGGTAGACTTGAACCGGGGCCCCTGTTTGAGTCAGCGCCAGATACTTTCCGTTGTGGTAGCCGACCTCGTATGCTCCACGGTACTGTCCCGGCTTGTAGATAGCCGTGCCTTCTGCTCGCATCGGATTTTCAAGCCAGTATGTCCCGGGATCTGTGGTGGCTTGCCAGTAGCGAACGATCAGCGGGCCATTTTCGGACTCTCTGTACGCGCAGCCAAGGAGGTCATCGAATCTTCCAGCAACCCTGTTGGCAGACCTGATACCAAAGATGTTGAGGTTGTATGCGCCTTCGAGGAAGACCTTGAAGCCCAACCGCTTGATTCTTGCAAGGACAGGTGGAAGAAGATCAGCCATTCGATACCGCCTCTTTCTTTTGAGCCTTGTGGTGAGCATTTTTCATGCTCACCATACTACAGCACTTTCCCACGCGGCATGAGTGCCTGTGCTTGTCCAACAAGAAGCGAGCCTCGTCCGCATCAGAAATCGCAGACCTGAGAACCTTGAGCGCGTGAATCTTCATCGGTGGTGTCATCATTCCGCCTGTCTGATGTCTTCTGAGAGCTGTTCAAGTGCGCCTTGGATTCTCTGTAGCTTTTCCTCTGCTCGAATCAGTGATGTTTCATCTGTCCGCTGCCGCTCTTCGAGCCTTGCCAACCTGCCAATCAGGTCTGCTCCAGCGTGCCTGTCCTGGAATGATTGTATACCAGAAACCTTGTCGCTCAAAATATCCACCTTGGAGCGGAGGTCATTCCTCGCTCTATAGATGAATCTCTCAGCCGTCACCACGATCGACAGAGCGAGTGCGCCGTATGCGGCGACTACTTGTAGTGTCTCGCTTTCCATCTTCCTGTTCCTTTGTGGCTTCTGACGGCTTCTCCTCTGGCTTTTCTTGAGCTACACAATCGCACATGTAGACAACATCGCTTGCGCGAATCGCCAGTGAGAGCACGCGAAGATCGGGGTGCTCTGGATCGTTCGCTCCGCGCACCCCGATCAACTGAATGTGAGACGGCAACAGTGGGTGCTGACGAATGCTGCTGCAACGAACAGTCGTTGGGCTTTGGTCAGCCTGCTGCCATCTCACAAGAACAGGCATCAGTAGATGTAGCTGAACGAGAGTGCGTCACCCGTGTCCGGTGCAGCGCCGAAGGTGATGCGGGTTGCGCTGCCAGTGTCGTCCACTGCGTACTCGCTCGCGTCTGCGGGGCTGCTGGCGACATACTTGGCGTGCTGGCCATTCACATGCACAAGGATCATCTTGTAGAACGCGCTGTCGATCTGCTGTGCAAGGGTGAAAGCGGTCGCAGAGTTGTCTCCAGTGGCAACCTCGATCTCCGGGGTCCAGCCAACCTTCGCAAGAGTGACTGCATCGTCTGCAAGCTGAGTGGTATCCACACCACCGTCTGCAACCTTCACTCCGCTCGCGCTCTGAGCGAGGGTCAGACCGTCAAGGCGCAGCTTGAGATTGCCGTCGGCGCTGTCGATCTGGATTCCAGCCTTTGCAAGGACAGAGAGGCCGGTTCCGTCGAGCCCGATACCACTGTTCGCCTTGATCTTTGCCTGCAACTTCCCGCTGCTGAACTCAAGACCGGGGGTAGTAGCGAGGTCCACCGCAACGCTGGTTCCGGTGACAGCGATACCGTCACCACCCTGAACAGTACCATTGCCAGCGAACTGAACGAAGGCAACATCAGTCGTGCCGACAGTCACATCGGTGTCGTTGGTACACACGAAAGCGGTGTCAGCGCCAAGGGTGCCTTCCTTGACGAATACTGCCGTACCGGAGAACTCATCGGAAGCGTCCATGTCGGACGAGCGGGACCAGCTTCCGGCGGCTGCCACATAGATGCCATTCTCGCTGGCATCGGTCTGCGACTTGACGAGAACGCGGTCGTCAGCCACCACGCTCACACCGTCGATGGTCTGCGTGCCACTGAGGGTGATGTTGGAGGTGGTGTGGACGCGAACAGGCTGCTTCCAGTACAGGCCGACCGCAGCGTTGTCGACATACGACTTGGTCGCAGCATGTGCATCGGCGGTGGGCGCTGCCACCGACACGGTGCCGCTGGTGAAGTCGAAGGTGTCCGTGAGGTCCATCTTCGCGGCTGTGACTGCGTTCGCAGCCAGCTCTGCGGTGTCAACAGCGGCGTCCGCCATGAGCGCGTTTGTGATGGCGTTGTCGGCGATTTTCGCGGTTGTGACAGCATCATCTGCGATCTTTGCGCTGGTGATCGCGGAGTTCTTGATCTGCCGTGTAGTGAACTGGATAGCCATGGGAGCACCTCTTGCTTGTGTGGGGGGCCTGAGTGTCGATTGCTGTCTCGTACAACCGGGCCCGTCTAAGCAGGTCGGTACTCGACTTGGATAGCACTTTCATCCTCTACCGGAAAGGATGTGCTGAATGTAGTCGCGTTTACCTCACTGAATGTATCACCCTGTCGCTGGTACTGGCCATTGTAGAAAACACGCAAAGACCCAGAAACATACGATTGAGAGGTTGAGAATGTGGTCACACCACCGCCAGAAACCTGCGAGGTTAGATCCTCCTTCAAGATTCCAGAAGTAAATGTCTTCCCGACAGTGACAACATCTCCATAGTCTGAGGATGGTGTTGGAGCGCCAGTTGTGGACATTGAAGGGTCTGCCCTGTTTGCGCTGTACCAGAAAGTGTACGCTCCACTGGTATTGTGCCTTGCCCTGTTGAGATATTTGACGCTCATTCTGTCATCCCAGCAAAACCGAGGACCGCAGTGTCAGTAGAACCTGATGAAGGGTTCTGCACATCCAGATGGAGCTCAAACACGCCTCCTGCCTCTGGAATGTTGTCGCCACTGTCTTGAACGGGAATGGAGGCACTACTGGAAGCGGTTGGTGTCGTTGTTGTGCCGGTCAACGAGGCGCTTGTGACATAGTTTCCAGTCGTGGAGTTGTAGAGCCGCGCTCGCGCAGCGGCAGAGCTTTGTTCCGTAGAGCGGAAGCAAGAAAGCACAGCCTGAAAACGGAATGATGTTTGGCCCGGATAGTCAGAAGGGTCAAAGTTGAATGAGCATATGACCATGACACCATCCCGCGATGTCGCAATCGCACCACCAGCGATTTGTAGCGGAAGCCCACCATCGTTCTGCTGATCTGTCCCTGGATACCAGCTTTCAGTGCTTGAATCGAACTTGAGAACAGCCCCGTTGGTTGTAGAGCTATCGACCGCATCACGCAGCTTTGGCGCGTGCCCTTGCCTGTTCAGGAGTACAAGCCTTTCTACTGGTGAGGCCATCAGTTTCCTCCGATCTGACCGTTAGGGCCACCACTTGAACGGAGATTACCACCAGTCGCACCACCGCTGATCCCGAAGTATGTCTGCCAAACGCAGAGATCCAGAGAGCAGACGCCTTGGTGGTACTGGATGCCAACGACGGTAGCCACAACGCTCGACCACCCAAACTCAGGATCGGTGATCTTGACATTGTCTCCAGTAGTTACCTTCAAGTACATGATTCCGTAGCACTTGTAAGAGACAAGAATGTGTGGCTGTGAGAGGTGTGCTGTAAGCCAGTCCACAACGGAGGCGGCTGTCAGATCATCGTGGATGTAAGGGCTTGAGACAGGACTTCGCTGCCTGATGCCGCAGTTGGAAGCGCTGATGTTGCACATGATGTTGTTCGTGTAGTTGCGAACAACCATTCCAGAGTACCGGTCCTCCATCGCGTTGTACTTGTAGTGAAGCTGGAAGTCGTTTGAGACCTTGTTCTTTGCGCTCTCCGTTACGCCGCTTGTTCTGCCGAGAACTGGCCACTGTTCAACATTCAGCTCGTACGAGACAGGGGCCTCTCTGTCGATGATGACTGGCCCGTAGCCGTTTCCTTCCCAGACCATGCAGATCATCGGGAAAGACTCACCCATCGTGCTCTCAATGAAAGAAAGCGCGGAAGCGTTGTTGTCTCCACCAGCGTTGATGATGGCGTTGGAGTTTAGGGCGATGGACCTGCTTCTGGCCTTGGAGAAAAGCGTTTGGTTGATGGTTCCTTCATCCAGTCCAGTGAAGCCTGAGACGAGGTACTTGATCTGGTCAATAGGATTGGTAGATGTAGTATTCCCTGCCGCTGTTGGGACATAGACATTCTCAGTGAAGTCCCCAAAGCTGGCTGGAATATCGAACTTGATGCCAGTGAAGGAGACGCCGTCCGCATCTACTCCACTGTGCGTCTCCCACCCGTATGTCGCGTCTACTTCCGTGTACGGCTCTCCGTCGATGTAGACAACATCACCCTGCATCTCTGTGTTGCCGTAGGAGATCATCACAATGGCTTCTGTGGTCGTCCCTGAAACCCAAGGGCAGGGAGCGAGCCCGTATTCTCCAAGGATTAGTGGATACCTTGCCCCGTTGGAGTCATCTGGCGCGTTTGGGAAGCTGCCACCAATAGAGTTGTCGACCGTGTACGGGGGGCACGGATAGTCACTCGACTCCTTCGGGTCAGTGATGCTGAACTCGATGATTCCACCTTCTGCTGGGTAGAAGGTCACACCGCTGTCCATTTCTCCGCGCATCAGCACGATTCTTTGGTCGTAGTCGCACCCATCAAACTGTAGAGAAACCTCAGCAAAGCCGGAGAGGTATCGCCCACTTCTAATGAGCTTCGCCGCGTCAACAAAGGTGTTTGGGATCTGGATGGAGAAGCTGCGAGCTTTGCTGGTGGATGACCCAATCTCAATCGAGGAGCTGATTTCTGGCTCACTCTGGAGGATCGGTGCGTACTGGTAGGCTCGGCCCGTGCTGCTTGAGACAGAGTTGATTGGCTCGGTAGCTGCGAAAACACGCTGGTCCGGCGCAAACACAATCTCAATAGTGGTCGTGAGATTGGTCATGTTTGGGTCGGACTTGATGTACTGACGCCAATAGGTGCTGGTGAGCGCATCAGCACCAGTCCTTCCCAGCTTCCACCTCTTGAAAGGGAGTGGCTGTCGGTACAAATCTGACATCAGACTTCCTCTGTGAAATCGACCTTCATGTCACCAACGCGCTCCCATTGCGCGGTGTTCGCGTTGTACTTCCAAGCAGCATTGTCGTTCTCCGTAGTACCAGAGAAGCGGCAGTAGAGCATGCTGTTGTTCGGCCTGTTGTGGTCTGTCACAAGCACGACTGGCCGAACAGAGTAACCAGCAATCTCGCCAATCATTGAGCGGAATCCGTCTCGCCACCGAGAAGCATCACCAGCGACTTTCCCCTTGAAAACTCTACCGGGTGGACCCTGCTTGTACGCGGAGCGCGTGCCCCTGTCGCTCTCAAACATCTGCACCCGTGGATACTCTGCGTCTTGACTGCTCCACTCCATCGGGACGGAGAATGGCAGCGTCATCCCTGCGACATACCCACCAAGTCTAAGGTGACCGTCTGCTGTGTTTGCCGTTGGGATGGTGATCTTCATCGCCTTTGCGCTGATACCGTCGCTGCCGCCAAAGATGGTGGCACCGCTTCCGTCAAAGAAAGCCACGGTATCAAGAGCAGACATGTGGTTGACGATGGATTGCGTAAGGCCAGAAAGGTAGACACGGTTGCCAGTGTTTCTTTCGACCTTGTATGTCTGCTGTGTGCCGTCCGCATACAAGATGTCTGCGTACATGTTGACAAGCTCAGAATCAGACCACTTCTCGGCATCTGTGTCTGTGACCGTGAAGTAGTTTCCTGTTCCGCTAACAGCGGCGACAGTAGAGAAATACTTTGTCAGGTCAACGGTGTAGTCTGTTGGCGACGAGAAAGATGTAGTGGCCGCATATGAGACTACCGGTCTCCTGACATTGCAGTTCAGGATCGCAATAGCGTTGTGGTTGAAGTATCTGTCTCCAGATGGGTCGGATTCGTCTGCGTGAAACTGCACCACACCTTCTGTGTTTTCGTCCTCGGTTCTCCACACCTGCGCTGGGCTCGGGGCATTGAGGTTTCCGACGCCGTACTGGTAGGCGACATCTCCGTGGAAGGTGTCTCCGTAAAATGCAGAAGCACCACCCCATCTGGCCTCGTAGCCGCAGCTTCCGACTGCGAAGTCTGCCGCGTTGATGGGAGCGCCACGGTATGTCTTCGGATCTTGACGGTCAATCTCGTGAAGGCCCATCACATCCCTGTCGTTGACGAAAAGCTCTCTGTACTGAAACTTGGTGTTGGCTGATGAATCAGGTTGAGCAGAGCCCCAAGCGACTACCTGACTCTGCCCCCAGCTTGGAGAACCTGTTGTCGAGAGAGTCAGTAGGGGGGTCGCAGCGAACTGAGAATCTTCTTCCTCTGTCTTGTACATCAGGCGGCAGTAGAACTTGTTGTCCGTCAATGTGGAGGTGTTGGAAAGCAACTGCTCAGAGTTACAGACAGCAAGTCTCCACTGAATGAAACGCCCACTGGAGAATGTGGTCGATGCGGTGGTGCTGTCGTAGAGCGTTGTGCCTGCGACATTGTCGTAGATGGCCCAAGCACCGTTCTTTGCCAAGGCGACATAGACATCACAGAACTGTGTATTTCCGCTATACGCCACATTGAATGTGGGGCTGCCACCACGAAACCTGATGCCCCACGCTGGCTTCTTTGTGGCCAAGTCCGGAAGAGTGGCAGCTACGCCACCTGAAACCGGGTTGGCCGGGTGCCTTCTTGTGACCATTCCGATGACACCATGGTCCATCACATATGTCGTAACGGAGGAAAGTGTTTCGGTTACATAGACGGTGCAAGCCTGCGTCGGCGTAGTGACATTGAATGTGTGGTCTGCACACATCTGCGTCGTGTTCCATGTGAAGTCGTTGGACCCACTACCGGGTGCTGTCTGCTGAAAGTCTTGGTAGGTTGTGGTGTTTCCGTTCCACACACCCATACCGGGCGTCCATCGAATCTTTGCAGCGGGACCACGGTAGAGCGGGTTGTACTGCTCCTTGGTTCTCAGGGGAAGCTGGCTCCAGCCACCGATAAAGTCTGAGACGATTGCTGTTGATAGCGCATGTGCGGTGAAGCAAGTCTGCAATACTCCACCAGCATTGACGGTTTGCGAGTTCACTGTTCTGTAGAATCTTACGATCCTGTCCCCAGCCCAAACACTTCTCATATGGGCGGGACCATGGGCGAACTCACCCTTGTCTCCCCTTCCTCCAAACTTTTGGTGAGTGCCCCAGCTACCTTCCCACTTGTTTAGAGAAAGGTTGTAGTAGCGGTAGTCAGAGATTGTTTCTACTGGAATCTGGTAATAGCAGCCACCATCAACAGCCATCTCCGATGGTTCATCTGTTTGGAACTCCGTCGCGTAAACGAAGCCGTAGATGTACCCGCCACCAGCTACGCAATCGAGCTGGATCAGATTCCATGCGAACTGTGGTAGCCCACCGATCACTGCGCTTGGCGCGTCGAATC
>Ga0075481_10000339_pt1 | contig 16976 bp, 32 predicted proteins | sample DEB08_DNA_11_FD_76337 | JGI IMG/M metagenome (GOLD analysis project Ga0075481, IMG submission 76337) | Aqueous microbial communities from the Delaware River and Bay under freshwater to marine salinity gradient to study organic matter... | ecosystem: Environmental > Aquatic > Marine > Coastal ... | reverse complement strand
AAGCATCAGGCTCAATCGCAGAAACTTAAACAACATTTGCTCGCACTAGGCTTTGAAATACATCCTGCAGCAAGCACACATATCGTACCTGTAATAGTAGGAGACGCTGTTAAATGTAAAGCAATGAGCGATGCTCTATTAAATGATCATAGCATTTATGTGCAGCCAATTAATTTTCCCACAGTTGAAGAAGGTACGGAGCGTTTGCGGTTTACTCCTACACCTCTACATACTGATAATATGATTAACGAATTAATAACCGCTTTAACACAGGTATTCAATGAACATTCGTAAAGCACTTTGGTTTTCGGCAGGAATGTTTTTCCTAGCTGTTGCATTTGTTGGAGTATATTTACCAGGCTTGCCATGGAGCACGCCTGCAGTAATTGCAGCATTTTGTTTTAGTAAGAGCAGCGACAGGATGCATCGCTGGTTGTATAATCATAAACTGTTTGGGCCTTTCCTTACTGGCTGGCAAGAGAAAAGGATATTTCCTACCAAGTTCAAATATTTTATGGTAGTTACAATGTGCAGCAGTTTAATCCTAATGTGGTTTACAACTGGTAATCTTACGGCGATCTATTGGACGGCAGGTTTTATGGTATTGGTAGTGATATGGGGATGGAGATATCCTGGCAGCGAAACAGAATGGCAACGCAGGAAAGATAATAATCAAAAAATTGCTTGGCTTAAATAGTCAGCCCATGATTCATTGGCTTTAGGTCCAGGATGTTCATAGTCTCGAGCATGATCATCATATGTTAAATACGCATCTAAGACCGGATAGGTATCTTGTAATTCCTCCCAACAGGCTGCCATACTGAACAGAAAAATTTTTCCTGGAAACAATAACCTAAGATAATTTATTGTAAAGGTTTGATAAATCATATGATTATCATCTCGTGTCCAAATTTCCATGAAATGCATATTTTTTTGTTGTGTTAGGGCCTCGGCAAAATTTCCTTTCTTCCATGCCTTTCTAAATCTTTCCTTATAAGATGAATTGAACCAAGACAAAGCTTCGCATCCATTTTTATGAAAATTAGTAATCCTTACCGGGTCTGGCATCTGAATGATTACATAACGAGGATCATATTTTTGTAATATTTCTAAATTATAAAGATGATAGTAAAGAGAAGTACCATATTGTCCTAAATTAATTACAGGTATTGATGTTTTTTCTTGCAACCTATATGACCAACACTCTTTGTCATCTAATCCTACGCCTTGTGTGACACTACACCCTAGAGCTAATATAGACTCACTCCAATTTATATTTTCAAATTCATCACATCTATAACCTTGTGAATTAAAAGTATAGGTTATTGTATCTTGATTATTGGCTTTACTAATTTTTTTTGTGTGGGCCGAAAAATAATTAAATTTTCCGGGTAATTGTAAATTACCGGCAGATGCTGGTGCTAATTTTATACTCATAAATATTTCTCCCAAACTGGATGTTTTATATCAAATTCTAATTGCTTACGCTTTGCAACCAATTCCCAATAGTCAGGCTTAAACGGTAATTGCTTAGGCCTTTCTACCCTGTTGCCTTTACGTTCATTACAGAAATGACACGCTACAACAATATTTTCCCAATTCGTCCTGCCACCTTTGCTTAAAGGAATGACATGGTCCATTGTACATTGGCTATGGGCTAATCTTTGTTCGCAATACTGACAGGTATATAAATCTCGTATACAGATATTAGTTTTTGAAAATCTAGGTTTGCGTTTTGTCCTTAGTCGTTCTTTTAACATTATCACAGCAGGTACACGGGTTTCCCAACTAGGGCTCCTAACCACCCAATCATCATACCATTCTAATACTGTGCATTTATCTAAGAACAAATAAGTTATAGCATCCTTCCACTGTATTGCGCTCAGTGGAAGGTAGTTAAGTGGGAGTCCGTCTGTGCTTAAAACTAGAACGTCGGTCATATCATGTTTCGATAGGTTTCTCAAATTGTGCTGGTTTTAAATTTGTGCCACTGCCAATAATGCAAGCGGCTATACCCATAGGATTTTGTGCCATCTCTGCGGGTAGTTTAAAAACAATGCTATAGGATCCTGTTTGAGGGTTCATAAACATTGCCGTTTCGCCTTTTACAACTCTTGGAGGTAATTGACCTTTTGGATCCATAGGAACTTGCATAATGCTTTTGTTGCTATGGATAAAAGGAATTTCCTGGTAAGGTGCCAACTTTGCCATAATAGCTGGTAAAGTTCCGCAATCCATTGCCATAGGCATCTTGTGTAATTGTAACTGTGGTGGTACCACACCTTGTGGTTTTTGTGTGCTCGGCTCTTCGGCGTGTAAGGATACTGTTGTGAGCAATATCGCTAACCCGCTGAAAAGCGATATCAGGGTTAGCTTCATTTTATACTCCTATAAACATATATTTAGTTTACTAAAAGTATTGATTAAACATCTGCGATCCACATGCTTCAAATGCAGCATGCCAAATACGATCATCTGTTGTTTTAAAAATAATATCAGCTGATGCGTTAGCAATTAACCAACTATTTTCAGGTCGGTATGGCCATTTACCTGTGAGTTCTGCTTGCAGTTGTTGCGGTGCCCAAGTGGATAACCCTCCAAATAGTTTCCAATAACGTGGTTGATCTACTCGAGCAATTTTTTCCAACATTATATTATCACTGCTAATCCTAAGATTATTTCCTGCATCGACAGTGTTTACGCTTGCCCAATCATTGCTATGCAATAAAATTAACGCATTTGAATTAACTGGGCCACCATGGTAGATAGGAACATTACTTCCTGTAAATTGAACATTTTTTTCCTCGCATACATCTTTAACAAAAAATTTGCTAGGCTTATTTACAATAACACCAATTGATCCTTGATCTTTCCTATCTTGATAAAGATAAATTACAGATTTATAAAACAAAGAATCTCTTGGACAATTTGGATGAGCAATTAAAAATTTACCTTCTAATGACATAATTATACAATTTGTAGTTGGTCTAATTGAGCCAGTGTATCTTCAGCATTGACATTAGCTTTGTTGTTGCCAAGACCTAAATAAAAAGATTTACCAGTAGATGGATCTGGTAAACCTGCCCAAGTTTTAGATAATCGTTTTAAAAATTTTTCGCTTGTTATTTGTCCATCTAAAAACTTATCTAAATTATGCTCTTTTTTTAGATGGAATAATGCAATTTTATCCTGTGTAGCTTCGTTAAACACTGTTGTTTTAGGATCAAGACCCATTTGACGTACAAGGCTTCGAAGTGTTTTGTATATATATTGATACCTACCGGAAGCAGAGCCGCCATGTGATCTTATCCTTTTCCGCATGTCTTGGAAAAGTTCTGAGAGTGTCATTGAAATGATTTGCGGACGTCTCTTGCCAGGATAAACCGCATCGTAATGGCCAGAAGACTCAGGTTTAGCAATAATATTTAAAATTTCTTTTTCTTTATTAAATGATGTGGCAAGGGGTTTTTCAATTGTTTCAGGATCACGCTTAGGAGATGCTACCATTGTAGATAGCTTATTCGGTTGCACACTCTTCTTACCATTCCAACCCATCATTGCAAGAATTGTTTTCCTGCCTGCATCGCCGTCTGGTTTCAGCCCTGCGTCTTTTTGGAATTTTTTTACAGCCATTGCTGTCTTAGAACCGTAAATCCCATCTACAGGGCCTGCATTATAATTATTATCATTTAACCATTCTTGCAGTTCTTTAACCTGTTCTCGTCTGCCTCTACGTGCCAGTCCGCCCTTCATCTTAGGATCAAGATATATAAAAGTAGTCGTATCTTTATCTAGATTAATTTCAAATAAGTTCATTATCTATCCTTATAATTTTTATATATTTATTGGATATAATTTATTATTGACAAAGAAATTTAAATAATATATACTAACATAAACCTCAACGAAAGGAGTAATATGCTAGAAGCTGTCGTAATTTATCTAATCATACAATTAGCAATCTATGAAGTGGATCCTAATCCAGCACCAAAAGGGTACACAAAATATGATCCATGCTTCCGTTGTGGAGATGATTGGGAATTTTATCCGGCACATCAAAGTGGAGACGGTGTTGATGTTGACTGGGATGCAAAAACACTAAGACCACAACATATTACATTTACGGATTAACATGGAAGAGTGGATTCTACAATTATTTGCTTATGGAATAGGCACACTAACTGGATTGTTTATCACACGCAATCAGATTAATGATGCCGTAAATCTAATGTTAGATAATCTAGTTGACAATGGATTTTTGCGTCACAGGAAAGATGATGAAGGTAATGTTATTATATTAAAATATCATGACACAAGGTCTTAATCAGACCAATCGGGCAATGGTCCGCCATATTTTTTGCCCCTAATTTTTTTACCAGCAACTTTGCTCCTGCCTTTGCCAGTGTAGTTATGGCGCATATTACCTGATCTAGATCTATATCCTTGGCTCTTGCAACTTGCTAATGCACTTGCACCAATAGAACTATTAGGTCTACTACTTGTACATAATTCACGACTAGCTTGCCATTCTTGGGCTAAGTCTTCGTCTAATTCTAATATTAACATTAAAATATTTATCTAAATTTTTTTAATGTTGTTAATAATTTTATAAATAATAGTAATCAACATGTTTAAAATACTTTTAGGATTTTTATTAGGATGCTTCGTAACATTTAATTATGTTATGCCCAACGAAAAATATAAACAACTATTTGAATATTCCAACCAACTTGTCCTTGAATTTATCCAGTCTCTCGAAGAGGAAATAAGTAAAAATGTTAACAATCAATGATATCCAAGCCGGCAAATCCTATGCTTGTAAATTTAAAATAAAAACTTTGCTCGATAAAAGTGGAGAGCCAACTGAAGTAATATCAGAAAATAATGAGATTAAAGATTACGAATCTTTTGGGGTTATTCAACAAAGAGATTTAGAAAACAAACTATTAGCCATTATAGATCAAAAAACCAATATAAAATTTATAGTCGATTTTGATTCAGTTTGGGATGTAGACACAGTTGAATGGATCCAAGACTAATTTTAACGACCCCGGCGATCGGTCCACAATTCCTTCCGGTTAAAGGCTTATTGTTCTACGGCCGCCGATAGCCATTACCCCACCCCCTGGGAAACTGGGGGGCCTCTCCAACTTTTTAGTTGACTTTTTTAATATTGTATATATAATTATAACTTAACGCTAACAAAGAGGCACTATGTGGAAAACAATCCGAAAGGGTATTACCTTTGAAAGAGTTTTTTATACCTATCTTATCTTTGCTTGGTTTGCAGGCCTAATAGCATTTGCGAGTCTGCGTTTCTATCATTAATTTTTAGTCCCGGTAGTTAAATGGATATAACCGAAGACTTCTAATCTTCTATTCTAGGTTCAATTCCTGGTCGGGACACCATAAAAAAATAGTTGACATAATAAACAGCTATGTTATACTTTTAGAACATTAAGCGACTGTGGTGAAACAGGTAAACACACTGGACTTAAAATCCAGCGGCAGTGATGCTTTGCCGGTTCGATTCCGGCCAGTCGCACCACCATTATTACTTAAACATTTACATGAAAAATTTACATAAATGCATAGCGCCAGTATGTGCGATGCCAGCTTGCACTACTCTAGTTGGTTACCATAAACAGCTTATTGATAAAAATGGTAATGTAAGTTATAAATTCAGAGCATTTTGTTCTTACCATACAACACATGTCGTTGGTAAAAAAGCAATGAAAGCTTTCAAAATGCGTAAAGGCGGTTGTGAAAATGTTGACGGAAGATGTGGGTTTGTTTGCGATGCTCCTAATCAACCGTGGCATGTACTAGAGATAGATCACTGGGACGGAGATCGCTATAATGTAGAAGAAGATAATCTAGTGGTCCTATGTCCTTGCTGCCATAAGAAAAAAACTTATTTAGTTGGTGACCATCTTAAGAAAAAATACGAAAAAGGTTCACATAGTTTATACGATCCTAAAATAAACGAATTTTTTATTATTGAGTAAGAAAATGAAAACACCACCACGTAATTGGGTAGCTCAACAATGTAGGGATTTAAAAGGTCCATTCCGTCCTACTGTTGAACGAGACCGTTCTAAATATTTTCGCAAGCAGAAGCATCGAGAGAGATATGCTTAATTTCCTGCGAGGGTTATTTTACGCAAGTTTTTCTTTGACTTTTATTGTTATTAGTATTATAATAATTACTTTACTACTAGAAGTTTACATCTTTGAGGAGGTACTATGTCCCTGTCAACTGTGATTAAGGAAGCAAACATTTATCGCAAATTCTGCAGGCAAATGCCTATCGATCCTAGACATGTTAGCATTAAGGATGCAATTGATCTTTTCCGCTATATTGATCGTGAGCTTAGTCCAGAATGTTTGCATCAAGACGGTGAACGTTCACCTAAGGAAGCACAACGAGAAGCAGCAAAATTACGAAAGGCTGCACAGGTGTTGCTTGACCGCGGCTACAAAGCCCCAACTAACCTTGATTGCCTAAGGATTGATTATGCGAATAGATTTTCAAAAGGTGTATGCGTCTAAGTCTTACTATGATGATGACGGAAAACAATGGCTAGTACAGTTTGGTAATGACTACCAACTCAGCATCATCCGTCATCGTGGTAGTATGGGATACCGTGAAGGATTATTTGAAATCGGGGTCTTCGGTGACTGTGACAGCATGGCGGAACTACCAGGTATCACAGCAGAAGGAGATACTGTAAAAGGATTTCTTACACCTGCGGAGGTATCATGTATAATAGTGAAGATGCAGTTCATAACTGACTCGCAACCTGTTTCTGTCTTTGGAATGTTTAATGAAAATTGACATATTTGAAGATTATTTATTTAATGTTTCGCATAATTTTAATGTCCAACAAAAACGTTTTTTCAATGATACTATTACAATTGTCGATAATTTTTATCAATATCCTCAACATGTAAGGAAATTTGCACTTAAATTACCATTCCTTAGAGAGACAGAATCTTCATATGGTGCAGAAGTTATCGTTCCTAGTAAGATTTTTGTAGAACTTACAAGTTTAATAAAAGAACAATATCCTATACTATCTGCATTAATTGAGCCTACACGCACTATTAGGTTTAGACTTGTTGATACAGAACAACACGACAATCAATACGACGAATGGCACTCAGATGGTAAAGGCATAGCTGGCATAGTTTACCTAAATGAAAGACATAACGTTGGCGGTACAAGTTTCCATTGTAAAGGAACGACTTTTAATATTGAAGGAAAATGGAATAGACTTGTTTTATTTCCGATGAGCATAACACATAAGGTCTGGTTTGATAATGGAGATTTTGCAGATACGTATAGGATTACGCAAATTTTAGCATATAGAATTCGCTTAAATAAAATTCTTGAAAATAAATAAATTTGAAATTGGACCTCTAGCTCAATAGGTTAGAGCACACGACTCATAATCGTTAGGTTCTCGGTTCAAGTCCGAGGGGGTCCACCAACAAACTACACCCCAGGAGAATAAATGGATTTTAATCATTTTGTATTAATGTTAGCTACTGCATTTGCTTTCGGTATCTTTGGATATGTTCTAGGTGAGCAAGAACGAGAACGACAAGCAATCGAACGAGGCTTTGCAATCCACTGTCCATTAGATGGTAAATTTGGTTGGATAGACGAATGCAAAGAAGAACTTGACATACCTTAATTACATGCTATAATAAAGTTATATTGAAAATGCGGGGCGTTCCTTCCAGCTGTCTTATAAGCAGTCAGCCAAACAGGGAGGCGGTGCTATAGAGGTTCAACTCCTCCGCCCCGTACCACTTAACCCTAACCACTTTACTTATGATATCTAAACGTGTGCGAGATCGTTTTGTAGCACAGCACGGGGAACCGGCTAACCTAGATGAATTAGGACGAGCCCTTGTCGCCCATATCAACAACCTTGGTGAAAGCTCAAAGGGCCGTGATAAGGGTCAGCGGGTGCTGGGCTTAGTTTGGAATATTAGCTCAGGCGAGCAGTGCAACAGCCACAACGCACCAGTGGGGGTACCATGTAGCTGGCATGAACCTGAGAGGTTTCCTGCGTTTTATGGTAAGGTATGGCTGAGGGTAGCCAAGCCGCCTGGATGGTCTGTTACTGATTACTTTGAGGGTACTTGTTGTCACCTAGGATCAGGTGGGGGTGGGTCATATGAAGGCCCATGGGACCAGCTATATACGACCTGGCATCAGCAGCATAGGCGCTGGCGTACAAGGATAAAGTTAGACTATCCTGAACCCATCCTTTATAGTTGGACTTTTACTATCTGGCTGCAGGATTGGCCTCTAATCGAAAAGCATTACAGTAAGTTAGACATGCTTGACATGATCAAAGGAGTTAGGGTAGATTACCTTAAACGTAATCATATGTTTACCTATGAAGCAGAAGGCATAGATGCTGCTGATGGCAAATATATACAGCAATATGCCGAGATTGACTACTCTTTTTGTAGAGATAACCTTTTAAACGAGATTTTTAATGACTGAAGAAACTATCCAAGAACTTGAATATATCCTACGTGAACAGCAGAGTATGCTCAACGAGTTTGCTACTAATATCGCACAGGTAAGTAGGCAGCTTAGAGAAGTAACTGACCTATTAGACGAGGTAAAATATGCGAGTGAACATCAGGCGACCGCCTAAGAATCCAGAACGCAATCAACGTGTAGATGTACTAGTTGAACCCCATGACGTATGGAGCTTAGACTGGACACTTGCACAGATAATACACCCTGCCCTTATGATGTTGAAGCAACAAAAGAATGGGGCTCCTTGGGTTAACCCTATGGATGTACCAGAGGAGCTGAGACCCACACCCGAAGAGCTGGCAAACTACGAAGAGGATGCACGTACTGACGAACTGTGGTTTGACCGTTTTGACTACATCTTAGATGAAATGATCTGGGCATTTGACCAGATAAAGCAAGATGTGAATATCCATTCTAAGTCGGATGCTGCAAGGATCAATAACGCTCTGCGTTTGTTTGGTAAATATTACCAGAGTTTATGGTGGTAATATATTAAGAATTAAATTAACAATTTATAATAAATGGATATGACTAGAACAGAAACAAAAGATCGATTCCATCGGATGGCAAGTGAACTTATGGAAAATATGGATTTCACTCGCATCCATCATACCATGCAAGTATTAGACTGGCGGTATCAAGGAGAACGGCAGTCTGAGGGTGATATCCGTATTTTTTGCCGCAGACTACTACACGAAACAATTGAACGTGTATTAGATTCGCCTACAGGAGAAGCATTCCTAAGCACAGGTGGTTTTGAAATCTCCATTTATCATCCCGACCATTTGGATGAAGAACGAGCTGGCACGCTGGATGTAAAGTTTGTAGTCGAACATGACATGATGATCTTTGACCAGACTGAACAATCAAAAACAAATATACAAGAACAGATTGATGAAATCCTAACAAGATTAGACCGACTTGAAGACGAAGTTAATCGTTATATTGTAGACTACAGGGAATAATATGACACGTTATTTAAATTGGTTCATTGTTGCTATCGTCGTGTTAGCACTTCTTGACCAGGTAGGAATATGAAATATTTTGTAGTTTGGGCACAGGACTTTGGTTTAGAATATCTCCAGTATGACACAGCACAGCAAGCATTTGCTTTCCTTGAAACTCTATTACTGGAAGGCGTAGATGCGGACAAGATAATGATATTCCGTGGCGACACGGTTGGTTATACAGTTGAAGAACACAAACACTATAAAATTAAAGGAGAAGAATGAAAGGTAGAACAGCACAACGCATCCGACGTCGAGCAGCAATTGAAAGACTAGAGTATCAGCACACACATTATACGGATAAAGTGAGAGAGATTAAAGAAGCTCTCAAGACGGCTCGTAATCACAAAGATAAGCAGGAAGAACAATTGCAGGAAGATCTATTAAGGATCGCAGAAGACAAACTGGTCAAGTGCAAGACTACACTGGATAATACAAATCGACTGTTGAAGGCCGCTAGTGCATAAATAATCAATATGCAAAGATTGATTAAGACTATCGAATTTGATTTGACATCATCTTGTAATAGCGTCTGTTCTAGTTGTGCTAGATTTAAAGAGCACAATGGAAAATTATACCGGAATCCCTTGTTAAAATTTGATCAACATTTATCAGTTGAAAAAGTTAAAGAAATCGTAAAAAGTCCTTATGTGAGTCAAGATGTAATTTTAGCTTTTGTTGGATTAATGGGTGATGCTATAGCTCATCCTCATTTCCTAGACATTATAGATATTTGTGCAGAAAAAATTGCTCGACGAGGATCTATCAGCATTCATACTAATGGTGGATTACGAAATGTTCATTATTGGGATATACTTGGAAAGAAGTTGAAAGGATTATCCCATTCTGTGTTTTTTTCTATAGATGGATTAAAAGATACAAACCATTTTTACCGTAGAAGGGTATTATGGACGAAAGTTATGGAAAATGCTACCTCCTTTATCAATGCAGGCGGTCATGCAACCTGGCAATTTATAAATTTTCCGTGGAATTATCACCAAAGAAAGAAAGCAAGAAAATTAGCTAAACAAATGAAATTTAAAAGTTTTTTTGTAAGGGAAGATAGAGATCCCGCAGATGAAAGGCTACATCTCAAAAAAATTGTTGATAATGGGATTATAAAATCTGCAGCCCCGGCAGATCCTACAAAAACGTTCTACCGTTATAATAGAAAGTCTCGTCTAAAAAAAGATTTAGAGTGCAACCCTACTCATTTAAATATCAATTATGCTGGACAGATTAATCCATGCTGTTTTTTTAACAGTGTAAAAACACAGGACACTCTGACTGATCATTATAATAAGTTTGTTGATACCAAAAATACACAGTGGAATAATATAAATTTTAATAATTTTGATGATATTCTAGCAAATACATGGTGGGAAGACTTATATAAAAGTCACCGAACAAGACCATTGCCACTATGTATCTATGCGTGTGGTATTGACAAGAAAAAAAAACAAACTAATCATGGAACAAATTAAAAATATTCATTTTGATATTACTTCCTCATGTAATAGCGTTTGTCCTAACTGTGATAGATTTCAACCACATGATGGAAAATTGTACCGCAATCCTGGTGTAACATTTAATAAACATTTATCAGTTGAAAAAATTAGAGAGATTATTTTTAGTCACAATGTAGCAGATGATCTTAATTGTTCTTTTGTAGGACAAATGGGAGATGCACTAGCACATCCTAATTTCTTAGAAATAATAGGTATTGTTGTTGATAAAATCGGTCAGTCAGGATGGATTTATATTCATACTAATGGCGGTTTAAGAAATGCTAAATGGTGGCAAACTTTAACAGAGAAACTAGCTCCTAATAATCATAAATTATGGTTTTCAATTGACGGGCTAGAAGACACCAATCATATCTATCGTAGAGGAGTATCTTGGGCAAAAGTGATGGAACATGCGAAAATATTTATAGACGGAGGCGGAAAAGCTGTTTGGAAATTTATTGAGTTTCCTTGGAATCGACATCAAACTGAAGCAGCCCGAGAAATGTCACAAAAAATGGGTTTCACAAATTTTGAATTAAGGGCAGATAGAGATAATGAAGAACATACTTTGAAATGTCAACGTGCTGCTGATAATGGCATTGTAAAAGCTACTGCTCCTGTAAGAGATTGGAAGGCTGATATTGCTACTATACTTTATCCAATTTTAAAGGACGATGTAGAATGTCGTCCTGATACCCTCAACATAAACTATGCAGGACAAATAGATCCGTGCTGTTTTTTTGATAGTGCTAGGACAAAAGATCTTTATACGTCTTATTATTATGATCAAGTTGATCCAGAACATACAGATTGGAACAATCTTAATGTTTCTAGATTTGATGATATTATTGCCAATGAATGGTGGTCTGAATTATTTAGAACACAACGGATGACTCCATCATATCTTTGTAGCTATGCATGTGGTCTAAGAGGTTAAGACATAAATATTCTAAACAAGGATTAGAATATGCAGGATATAAGACATTACATCAATGTCATAGACCAACTGAACGAAGAGGTGCGCTGGCAAAAAAGCCTCTTCGATCATCTCTTCGTAGATGATATAAAAATATACGACTTCAATCCTGAGTCAGGATATAACGAAGAAAAACGATACCCCTACCTTATACAACCAAATCATAAAAAATTCTGGACGCCTGTGGTTCCTAGCATGATGGAAAGACTTGAAATGACCCGGCGTATGGCAGGTTGTCATGTGTTAGGTGTAGATAAGCTCAAGCAATTGATTGCTATACAAGGTCGAAGGCAAAAGCAAATATCTGTGTTTACATCAGATGTAGAAGGCTTTATCTCAGCGTCAGGTATTTGGGGCGGAGGCGGCTTAGTAGCAATCTTAACAGGTGATGTATCAGTAGGTGCCGCAGCAGATATCATGTCAGTAGTGGACAAAGGCGGACGTAGATTGATAGACCTTGGTCCTGAGCCAGACTTCCAAGGAGAATTTCCTTACGATATCTATGACGAAAGACCTTACAATCTACTATGGAATGCGCTGGTAGATATGCGTACTCCTATCATAGCAGAGCTTAAATCAACGGGTGTAGAACCTCCTATACCCCCAGACATCAGACGTAATACACTAGGCAGCCGTATGCTGGTAGACACGGATAGTTTTACAGGCGAACAAAAGGCTCGTGCCATTAAACAGTACATTGACGGTGTTGAACGTGTGATTGCACAACATAAACCAGTGTTCCAGGAGATGTTCTTCCAGCACGTAGAACGGCAGAGTACCGCATGGGAAGACCTTGTGGAAGACTATGATGAATTAGTAATGGGCAACTTTCGGATAGAAAAACTCTATGTTATCTCCGAATACATAGATGCAGATGACGGAGAGCGAGACGGATGGCCACACGATTACTTCCCTGAGGAAGGAGTATTCTGCAGTGAACCACGTCGGCAATGCGTCGCACTAGATTTTCCAGTAGAATTCACTACTGAACATGATCTTAGAGATCGTCTCGAACGAGAAATGGTAAACCGTAATTACAGGAGGGCACAATGACGGAACAACAGGAACAACGTAAACGACAGCATGACGAATACCTAAAGCGAATACAAGAAGCTAGAGAACGTGGAGATCGTGCTACAGAAGCCCAGCTACAACAAGAACTCAACTACATGGACGATGCTGCCTACAATAACCGTTAGATACCTAATCTAGTCATGTTTTGCTGATATGCATCTTTATGTAGTTGATACATGTCTTCTAGGAATGCATAAAGGTGTGTGACCATTGGCAACTGATTTTCTTTTAGCATATGTTCACAGTTAGCGATATATTGATGTACATAGTATTTTGCTGCATAAGGATGTACACCCCAAGATTCTAAATGTCCAAAAGTTCCTTTGGTAATGGTACCCTGTTGTGTAATATCCTGCACAGCCTGTTTAAATGCCTGCTTGATATGGTCTTCAATACTGGCACGATCAAGCTCTTCATCACTAAGATCATCGGGTATATCAAAAGCCGCCTTGATGCGTTCTGCTGTAGCCATGTATTGATTTAATTCAGTGATACTGTTCTCTACATAACCCTGTGAAATAACATATTGTGTTTTTAATTCTGCCAATTTTATATCATCTAATTCCGATCGATCGGTCCGAGCTTCGAGCCGACGGATTTTTACAGCAGATTTCTGTAGATCGTAGAATGCCTGTACACTGGCTTCAGCACGTTGATTGGCTTGGCTATAGGCCTGTTTATACCAAATTACCGGCGAGTCTCCGGCCATCTGTAGATTGCCTATCTGCCTTTCATTTAGTGTTTGTGGTTTGCCTATGGTGCGTTTGATGCGTTCTAGCTGGTTCACGTGTGGGCTTAATTGTTGCTCATAATATTCGAGTCTGCGTTCTACTTCAGCTACCTGATAAGTTTCTGCGGCCTTAATTTGTAAACCGTAATCTTTATCCTGGTCCATGTCCGTTTTCTCCGTTCGAAAAAGTGGTGCTGCCAAAATTTACTGCGGCTGCACTACTACTTAAACTCAGTTTACGCCACACATAGCTAGATCTGGATCCTGCACCGTGCAAAACTATGTCACCAAAATCACTGCTGCTCACTCCCGCATCGGTCACGGTCAACGACATAAAGTTGGTGTTCATTGCACCTGAACTCCAGGTATACCGTTTTACATAATCTCTTGGTGTGTAAGGATAATTTCCATAGTTGCCAGTGATGTATGCGTAGGTACTGTTGCCCGCCGACTGCATCACATACATTGCCTCGCCTAGGCTGCCGGATCCTACCACTGAATTCTGTGTCACATGTGAAATACGCATGGAATCTGATAGTCGGGTGGTTGACCAGTCACCTGCTCCTGCCAACGAAGTATCCACGCCATTTGATACATTATACACATGCCGTCTTCCGTAGGTCAGCATCTGTCCCCAGGTTAAGCTGGTAGAATCAGTGCTGAAACTCTTGTATGAAATAGGTCGTGTGTTACCGGTTGGTCCTGGCGCATTGGTTGGATTCCACCATCCACCGGTCATGATACACACTTCTGAATTACCTGATGCTGCACCAAGATAGTGAACAGCCGCCGAGTTACCCCAGCTGATAGCATTTGAATTGCGAGAGAGATCCTTGTAGGCTACATCAGTATATCCGCCATAGCCGTTGTAACCACCTGACATCATCACCTGCCAGTTGGTACAGCCTGCTCCGTACCCGCCAGTCGTGGAAGGTAAGGTGCCAAAGCTGGCTTCATTGGTACCTGAGTTCCATGCACGGCGTGTAAACGAAGCTGTATATCCCCCTGAAGTGCCGCCACCTGCCAACACCATGTAAGCGGTTGATTTACACAGATAAGGCATAGCGTAATTATACCAACTGCCTAAACTCCAGTAATACGAATAGTAGTTTGCATGGGCAGCATAGAAACCAGGTCTGTTGTAGTTATGGAAGCTGGCAAAGTATCTGCGAATGCTGCTGTAGTAAAAAGTTCCACCTCTTGTTACCATGCCCATGTCAGCACCTGCACCATACTGCCAAGTAGTCACCGAGAGATACTGTAGTTGTGCGTTTGATAAACTTGAGAAATCATTCCAATCCGCCACTGTCCAGTCTGAGCCTATGTCTGCGCTGATACGATTGTTGGCAAGGTTAACATCGTTACTCTCCGTGTAGGTATTCACAGTTGGTCGGAACTTTAGACCAAGCGCAGCAATATAGCCTATCTTGCCTGCGGTGTTGGCTAGGCCAGTTGCTTGGCTGCTAACTCCATAGAAATCGCTGAATCGAATCGTTCCCGAACCGGGAGGACCAGCACCCGCAGGAGTATACGCACCACCTGCGTAGTATTCTGATAAACCAATAGGATTCGAACCTCCTAGTTCTGACTGTATGTTTGCAGCGGATATCTGTCCTGAACTCTGTAGTGCCATATACATATTTAGTGTCAGATAAATATATTAAAGGAGAGCAACATGGAAGATCAAATCCCTGAGTATGAATTAGATCCAGACACACAGGCACTCGTACAGACAGTATTAGAACTGGCACTGATGAGCGCTAACCTACAGCTTGATCCTAAGAACACACAGTCAGTAATGGACATAGTGTTCACCACCGCACATAGGTTTGGTATAGAGTTTTCGGTAATCCCACAGGAACCAGACACAGACCAAGCCGGAATAAACATACAAGACCTACCTTTCGACATCCAAGTTACATTCATAGACAATATATCAGAATAGGTCACCGCTGCTAGTCAAGTGCTAGCCAGTGGTCACCGCTGTTGGGGTCTAAGACTGCACACAACAGACCAATGGTCACCGCTGTTAAGGTCTAGTACTACACAGATACGAGTAATGGTCACCGCTGTTAAGGTCTGCTAAATACCGAAAGGAGACACTATGTACATAATACACATACCAGACAACCAACAGATAGAACCAAAGCTTAGATCTACCTATAGTGCTGCATGTAAAGAGAAACAGAGCTTAGACCAGTTAGTAGGTAAACAGAGTGCAGTAATAGATCAAATCGCAACTGTAAGATTTACAAACCAGGATACGAAAGATGAATAGAGAAACATATACATATGCATACGGCTTTATAGCAGGTATACTATTAGCAGCATTTGTAGCCGTGACTACATATGCTATATGTGATTGGTACTGTGACCGGATGCTAGATGAATTACTAGATAAAGGCACAGTAATTATAGTACCACGTGCAGTCATTGAGACACAACCGTAGAGTCAGTGAAACCAGTCGAGAGACTGTCGACTACTGTAATAGACAGGAGTTTGCCGAGTGATAGAGTCGGTTTGCCGAGTGATCGATTATGATCGATTATGGAGACAGAGTATTTAAACTATGCCTGTCACCACCATTCTCCACCTTTTTTCACCATTCTCAACCGTGCCTCTTTTTTCGTAAGAAAATTCACATTTAATTTACATCAAAAGTTAGCAGATACTAACTTTTTTGGTTAGCAGATACTAAATTTGCATATAACTATATGTGCATATATGCATATACAAATATTTGCATATTTGTTTATTTGCATATTTAGACATTTATATATTTTTACATTTGTATATTTAAATATTTGCATATTTAGATATTTATATATGCAAATCCTCACCTGTTTTCATCCCTACCCCAAATTCCACCACAATGGGTTGAAACTGAATATTATGTTTTCCTAATTTGCCCTAGCACGGTTCTTGCATACCGTTGGAACTGAATATTATGTTTTCCTAATTGGGTTGAAACTGAATATTATGTTTTCCTAATCTCCGTCAGATTGAAACTGAATATTATGTTTTCCTAATCCAGGCGGAGGGGATCTTGGAAAAAGATCCGTAATGATCACAGTGACTTAGCAGTAAGTCACTGATACTGCACGGGATCATTTC
>Ga0075481_10000338_pt1 | contig 16995 bp, 10 predicted proteins | sample DEB08_DNA_11_FD_76337 | JGI IMG/M metagenome (GOLD analysis project Ga0075481, IMG submission 76337) | Aqueous microbial communities from the Delaware River and Bay under freshwater to marine salinity gradient to study organic matter... | ecosystem: Environmental > Aquatic > Marine > Coastal ... | reverse complement strand
ACTGGTAACGCCTTCAACGCTCAGGCTATCGTTGATGCCTTCTTCGAGGCTGCTTCGATCCTGGACGAGAAGAACGTTCCTACCCAAGGACGTACCGCTGTGCTGTCTCCGCGTCAGTACTACGCTCTCGTGTCTCAAGTTGACACCAACATCCTGAACCGTGACTACGGTGCTACTTCCGGTAGCCTGAACAGCGGTGAGGGTCTGTATGAGATTGCCGGTATCCAAATCCGTCGTAGCAACAACCTGCCCTTCCAGGCTGGTACCATTGCTCGCGTAAACGGTGAGAACAATGATTACAGCGGCAACTTCGCTGGTCACTGCGGTCTGATCTATGGTCGTGACGCTGCTGGCGTTGTCGAAGCCATCGGTCCTTCCGTGCAAACCACGGGTGGGGACGTGAAAGCAATGTATCAGGGAGACCTGATCATCGGTCGCCTTGCCATGGGCTGCGACTGGCTGAACCCCGCTGCTGCTATTGAACTGACTGCAGTTTGATAACGAGGTACCAACATGATTAATCCTGGTACTTCTGAAGTTGTCTATCTGAACCCTGGTGTTGGCATTGTCAAATCCCAGACCCTGAACCCTCCTTCCCCTGTGGAAGTTGGTCGTACTGTGGTTGACGGTGTTGAAGATGATGCTACCGAAGGTTCTTCTCTCCCTATTTCTTGGTGATTTAAATGGCTAATGCTGCTGCTGCTGCAGGTGGAAACGGTGTTGCCGGTACTGTGACTGTTGCTGGTCTGGTCGATCTTATTGCTGACCAAACCGGTACCCTCGCTGGCGCTAACTTCTCTATTGAGGGTTTGGCTGCTGACGAAGAGGGTGTTGCTGTCCGTCACTCCGTGTCCCGTACTTCTGGCGGTGCTACTGCTTCGGAGGTTTACTCCGTGACCCAAGGTCTGCGTTTCGCATACTCTGGTGTTGAAGCAGATAGTCCTGCTAAAACTCGTACTGATCTCACCATTGAGTGATTTCTAACTTATCTGGGGTTCCTTCGGGAGCCCCTTTTTTTATCTATTAATATGACGTTCCCCACACAATTTGATTCTGAGACCGAACTCTCCAGTGTAAACTCAATCCTGGGGATCATTGGTCAGGCCCCGATTACTACGCTAGAATTTACCAACCCTGAAGTTGCTTTTATCTATCAGCTGCTTGGAGAAGCTAGCAAAGATATTCAAAACGAAGGTTGGACTTTTAATACCGAGTTACATTATCCATTAGAACGTAATACAGACGGTAAAATTGCTATTACTAACAACATGTTACGTGTTGATCTTAGTGATGGACAAGTTTCTAAATTCTATGATCCTGTTAAACGGAATGGTTTTTTGTATGATAAAGTAAAGCATACTTATGTTTGGGAAGATGATCTTGCAGCAGATATTGTTTGGTTCTTTGACTATGAAGACCTACCCTCTGCATTTAAACGTTACGCCACTTACAAAGCTGGTACAAGAGCTGCTACTCAAATGGTAGGTAACCCTCAACTGGTGCAGCTTCTAGCCGCTCAAGAAGTGCAAGCACGGTCTGCATGTATGGAATACGAATGCAACCAAGGTGATTACAATATGTTTGGGTTTGGTCATAACACTAGCTACACTGCTTACAAACCACATCAAGGACTTAATCGAGTAGTATGACAAGCATCGCGCAAAAAATTCCTAGGTACATTCTTGGGATGTCCGATCAACCCGATGAACTTAAAGTTCCTGGGCAAGTTCGTGATGCTGAGAATGTCCTACCCGACGTTACACTTGGTTTATTGAAGCGACCCGGTACTAAATACGTTAGTCAGTTAACTACTAACTCCGAAGGTACTTGGTTTACTATTTATAAAAATGATCGTGTTGAAAGTGATGAAAGGTACATTTGTCAAATCACTCGTCAAGGCGACGTAAATATCTGGAGCATGAAGTCTGGCAAAGCCATGACTGTATTGTATACAGCAGATGCTATTAACCTAGAAGGTGAGCAAGTCGGCGGTTTTTATACTGCTGGTAATCTTACTGCTATTGCTGGTCCTGAAGATTATTTAGTTCACTCGAACAATAACGATCTTCATACTATGAGTGTTAACGATTATACGTTTATCACTAATAGAAGGACTCCCGTGTCTATGTCTAATAGTGTTACAACGACACGTCCGTATGAAGCGTTTGTCGAGCTAAAAGCTTTGGCTCACCTACAATCTTACACTCTTGATTTTGATCAGCCTGGACAAAACCAACCAGGCCAACCTGCTGTAGTTTTTACTAGCGCCAGTCGTGTTAGCGTTAGTCCTGTTGGTTGGAACCTTAGCACCTATTGTAACAATGCTCCTGGCTGTAACAGGGCTGGTCAGTGGACTGTAACCCTTAGTTCAGGTTCTAAAGTTGGTCTAGACGTTACCATTACTAACAACTGTACTGCAGTACCTGATGGTTGTGTAGGTAACAGCGTTAGTGAATCTTATAGCCTTAGTGTTACGCTTAACAATGGTGGTGAAGGTTGGCAGGTTGGAGACCAAGTTACAACTAACCAAGGTGGTAACGAATTTAGAATTACTGTTGAGGAAGTAGGTCAAGAGATTACTACTAAAGCTAGTGATGGTCGAGCTACTTATACAGAAACTAATACCTCTGCTACTCTTAATGCTTCCACAATTCTAGGTGATTTGATTTCAGATATCAACGGTTTTAACAAAGGTTATACTGTTGAAAGAATTGGTAATGGTTTGTATATTACAAATACATACCCGTTTGTTATCACTACACCTGACCCTACGTTGATGGATGTAATTTCTGTTACAGATCAACAGCAGGAAGGTGAGACAGCAGCTAATTATATCACACAAGTTAATAATGTTGGTCGCCTTCCTAACCAATGTAAACACGGATACATTGCTAAAGTAGTTAACACAGAAGGGGCGGAAGATGACTATTACGTTAAATTCCAAGGTAATAACGAGCTAGACGGTGAAGGTCTGTGGGAAGAATGTGCTAAACCTGGCATTCCTCATACCATAAACAACCGCTCAATGCCTCACGTATTGATCCGTACTTCTAATGTTACGGTAGATAGTGACGGAGATTTGATCTCTGAGTTTTACGTTGGACCTGTAAAGTGGGGACCACGAGCAGCTGGTGATGAGATCACTAACCCTCGTCCTAGTTTTTGCCCTCCGCCTGGTGCTGACTTTGGTGACACTATCAATGCTACTGTGTTCTTTAGGGATCGTCTCGTTTTCTTGAGTAGAGAAAACATTGTGATGTCTAGAACCTCTGAGCATTTTGAGCTGTTTGGTCGTTCGGCTACAGCTATTGTAGACAGTGACCCTATTGATGTGTCTTCTAGCAGTACAGTTCCAGCTATTCTACATGAAGGTTTAGTTGTTCCATCTGGTCTAATTGTAGTTAGTCCTAACCAACAATTCTTGCTGCGTACAGAAAACGATATTCTATCACCACTAACTGTTAAAATTACTAACATTTCTAGTTATAATATTAACCCTAACACTAAACCAATTTCTTTGGGTACTACTGTTGGATTCTTCAGTAATACTGGTAGGTACAGCCGTTTCTACGAGATGGTTAATATTACCAGTAGTGCAGACCCAGAAGTTCTTGAACAAAGTAAGTCTGCTGGTACTCTACTTCCACAAGATTTAGAGTTCATTACAGACTCACAAGAAAATGATTTGATTATGGCTTCTGAAAGGGGTAGTAATCAAGTTTGGTGTTTTAAATATTTTAACACCGGAGAACGTCGAGCACTTAATTCTTGGTTCTACTGGAGTATGCTTGGTGAAGTTGTTCACCACAAAGTTATCAAAGATAATTACTACGCTGCTCTTGAAGCTGATAACGGTAACGTTTATTTGGTACGTGCTGACTTGCGCCCTTTGCGTGATACCACTACGTTTACTGAAGACAACTTCCGTATTCATTTTGATTACTACGGGTCAGTAGTTACAGGCGACATGACTTACAGTGAGTCTGATAACGCTACAACTTTTACACTACCTATTCCTTATTTTAGCGGTGAAGAGTTGCAAGCATTTAGCATGGGAGATGAACCTGGACGTATTGGAGACATTACTGTAGATGGTGCAACAGGCAGCCTTCAAGGTGATTGGACTGATGACCCTATTGCTATAGGTTACACGTTTGATATGCGTGTTGAGTTCCCAACTATTTATCCTACAAAGAGAAGTGGTGTCAGTGGTACTCTAGAAGCAGACACTCGTGGATACCTGACTTTGAACAGAATTAAAGTTACTCTTGGTGATTCGGGTTACTATGAAGCTACACTGAAATCTTTTGGCAGAGATGATCGTATCATCACATACGAATCTGCTACAGCAGGTACTTATCTAGCCAACACAGCTTCTATTCGTGATGAGACGACGTTGACTGTTCCTGTTTACGATAAAAATACTAACTTTAATTTAGAACTATCCTCTAAACATCCCTCTCCTACTACATTGTATTCAATGGAATGGGAAGGTAACTACAGTAATTTGTATTATCGAAGTGTCTAAAGTTGAAATCCGCCCAGCAACAATCGAGGCTGCTATTGAGGTAGCCTCTAACTTGCTTCCTGAGGACCGTAGAGAGGTCGAAGAGGGGCACGGTCAAGATCCTATGGTCGTGCTCCCTGAGGCTGTTTCTAGAGGCTTCTGCGTGTACTTCACGATGCCTAACGGCAAGACTGCCGGAATGGCAGGTATTCATGACAACGGAGCAATCTGGATGTTATGTACACCAGTTATTCGTGACTACCCAATAGCTTTTGCACGTGAAGCTAAAAAATTTATTGACAGCAGAAAGGAGAAGCTGCTCTTTAATATTGTGGATGCACGTAATGTGACCCACGTAAAACTTCTCAGATTCCTTGGGTTTAAGTTTATCCGAGTGATTACTTACGGACCCAATAACTTGCCCTTTATAGAATTCTGTAAATTATGTGCGGACCCGCAACAGCCATCGGCGTAGCCACTGGGGTTTCGTCTGGTTTGTCAGCTATTGGTAGCTTCCAACAAGGAAAATCTCAAACTGAAGCCACTAATCGTGCCAGACTGAATCAGTATAATGACGCTATGAAAATGCGTCAGTTTAAATATGGACAAGACATGGCTGTTTATCGAGCAGCTGTGAATGACTATAAATCTGGTATCCGTGAATCTGACATTGCTATCAGCGGTACTAGAACTTCTTTAGACAAGCAAGGTCAAGAGCGTATTGATGCCGCTCGTATTAAAAGCTTAGACAACAACATCAAACAGCTTCAAGCTGAAGGTAAGATTGCTGCTAGTATGCAGGCAGGTCGTAGCCGAGATCGCGTCCTAGCAATGACTAAAGGCGCATTCGGTAGAGACCAAGCTATGACTGAAAGCAATCTCCTGCGAGCTAGGTTTGCTGATATTGATAAGTACAGACGCTTTGCAGATCAAGCTACAAGCTACAGGCGTCAGTTGTACAGTAAACTACCTATGGAACCAACAATGGGTCCAGCTCCAAGCGCACCTATTATGCAGCAAGGTCCTTCTGCTTTGTCTTTGATTGGCGGTCTTGGAAGTGCTGCACTTGGCGGTCTTACTGCTGGTCTTGGCGCTGCTAATGATCTTGGTCGTCCTGGTACTCCTAATGCTCGTTAATCATGGCTGAATTTAAACCATTCGCACTGGACCCAGAGTTTCGTCCAGTAGCTTCATTCGACACCGCAAGTAAGCAAGCACAGTACGCTAAAGAACAGGTATCACAGCTGCAAGAGTTTATGAACTCTCGCCGCGTTACTGATCAACAAGCAATTGAAGACGCTAGATTTTCAGGTCAAAACTTTAAAGCTCTTGCTACTCTAACTAAATCTGGTGTAGATTATTATCAAGCTCTAGCTAAACAAGAGTACAACGACAAGTTGATTGGAGAACAGTGGGAGATGCAAATGGCTCCTCCTCCAGAACAACAGCAAGCTGAAGAAGAAGCTACTGCTGAAGGTGAACTTGAGAATCGTGTTGTTACTCCGATTATTGAACAACTAGACCCTATTGCTCAGGAAGCTTTTAACAGGTCTTCTAAGCAGAAAGGTGCTGGTCTGTATAATGAGAAAGGTCTGCATCAAAAAGTTAAGGGTCTTCTTCCTAGCCACTACACTGCATTCCTCAACAGCTCTGAGCTTATTGATACCCCTGAGGGTAAGGTACCTGCTTTTGAAGCTTACAAAAGTAGTAACCCTGCTATGGTACAAGCTGCTGTAAATGCAGCTCGATGGAATCTTATTAGCAAATACGGTCTTCAGTATTCTACTAAGACTGGTTTTGTTAAAGACCTTAGTGAAAGTATTACTAACACAGAGCAGTATCTTCTGACCAATGCTCTGACCAGTAATATTAAACAGACTCAAACAGATAACTTAAACAGCTACAAAGGTCTAGCTTATGCTAGAGGTTCTCAAGGATTCAAGTCCGTTGAAGAAGCTGAGGCTTCTTTTGCTGAGTTATCTGATCTAGCTTACACTGGTAACACTGGTACTAGCCGTCGTGCAGCAAACTCAGCTGTTGTTACGTCAATGGCAGCAGGTATGGCAGCCTCAGGTAATGCTGACGGTGTTAAAATGCTGAAGCGTGTCAAAGCTATTCCTGGTCAAGAAGGTACTGAACTTGGGTTTGTTTATGGTCAAGAAATTGATGAAGCTGTAGCTATTGCTACTCGTCAAGCAGAAACTAATCGTACCAATGAAGGTAGGTTGATCGAACGCAATATGCGTAATGAGTTAGCCAACCTTCCAGACGATGCTACTCCTGCACAACGTACAGAAATTATTCAGAAGTACAGGCAACAAGCAGAAGCTATTGAAGCTTATGATGTTGTAGACCGTATTGATGGCAATATGTCTACTCTTGTATTGTCTGATAACGTAGCTGTAAATGATCAATTAGTTCGTAGCAACATTGCTTCTGGAAATTTAACTGATCGAGCAACTCTAGAGTCTATGTATGGTGCTGGTAAAATTTCTAAACCAGCATACGATGATGGGATTAAAGCTGTTGAACAGAAAGCTGCTCTTAGTAGCCCTGAAATTAAACCTAGTTATGACCGCTGGAAAGGTGAACTCCAGAGTCAAATGGATATCAAGCTTGGTGTTAAGCGAGATCCTCTTGGCGGGTTTAGTATTAGCGGAGGTCTGAAAACTCTTGTTAAACCTGAAGAACTTCGTGGTTATTACGCTGCGTATGAAGCAGATATTGTTAAAGTAGCGCAACGTAGTCTTGCTAAAAGCATAGGTAAAACGCCTGCTGAAAGGGCTGTTATGCTGGATAAAGATTTGGATGATTGGTACAAGGCTCAAGTACTGACTTCTGGTGGTAAGTATTACAACGGTGGTTTTTTAACTACCACTGATGAAGAAACTGTGATGCGAAAAAATAAAGACACGTGGAGAAAGTATTGGGAACGTTGGACTGATCCTAGTTTCCGTGCTCGACCTACTTCTTTACCTCAGCGTCTTAGTTTTAATTATGGCAGTCCTATGCCAGATGATGTCAGGTACGCTGCTAATCTTAACAACCCTGATCAAATAATTAGTAATGACGATGTAACGCTTGCCAAAGCAAACTGGGAAGAGGGTATTGCGGATTCTGACCTACGGCTTGCTTCGGCAGATCTAGGCGTATCTCCCCTTACATTTATTAATTCTCAGTTAGAAGCTACTGACGAAACACCTTTTAAACCTCAGGTTTCAGCTAAAGCTCTTGCGAAAGCCGAAGGTAAGCCTCGGGTTGGACTACAATTGTTTGAACAAGTAGGTTTCCCAACAAAAGGAGCCTCGTATCTATCCGCTGCTGTTGCGACAAAAGTTGGATGGAAAGACCCTAAATCTCTAGATATTGATCAATGGCCTGAAGCTATGCAAGCTGAATATCCCATTGCATTCAATACTCTCATGATACCCCAAGCTACAGACAGACACCTACAGGCTGCCGTTGAAATGATCTTCGGTCCTATGCCTTCTCTGTCTATTGCTGCACAATCTCTTTATGCGTAAACGAGAATGACTCCTGAAGAAGAACTCAGGCAGATGGACGAGCAGCTTGAACAGCAAATCCAAGCTCAAGAAGCTGCCGCTCCCCCTGCTCCTGAACCCCAACCACTTGAAAGACCTGAGGGTCTCCTTACTCAAATAGGTAAGGGTATAGACTATGCTATTAGCGGTGATTGGGTAAACGATGCATTGGATGCTGTGGCACCCGATGTATTCATGTCCAATGAAGAACTAGAAGCTCGTAAAACAGCTCGAAGAGCTGAAGTTGTTGAAGAAGGAAGCTTCTTTGATAAGGCTCTGTATGGTACGTCTGAAAACGTAGAGGCAGTCGCTGAAGGTGCTCAGGCTGGTCTGATGCTCCCTCTTACTATCGGTGCCAACGTTGCTAACCAAGAAGCTCCTTGGTCCACAGCTCCTGAGCGTATGAAAGATTCAGCAGTGGCTACTACACTGTTTGAAATCTCTGAAATCCTAGCACCTACGCTGCTTCTGACAGCTGTAGGTATGCCTCAAGGCGGTCTGGGTCTTGTCAGTGGTGCTCGTGCTACACGGGCTGCTGTGGATGCAGGCGCTGCACAAGATGTAGATCAAGTCATTGCTGGTCGTCAACTTGCTAGAGGTTTGGCTGATTTGTCTGAACGCCTAGGTTTGAGTGAAAGCGATGAAATGTATAAGAGCTTGATTGAAGGTAAATCCTTAGAATCAAAAGCTTTTACTGCAACTGTTGCTTTTCTGCAATCCTATCTCCTTGAGTTTGGCGTTGACAATGTTATTGCTAAACTTATTCCAAATAAAGCTCCAGGTAAAGTAACTGAAAAAATTGCTAAGCAGTTAGGTAAAACACCTGAAGAAGTTCAGGCAGTACTTAATAATACTTACAAAAATGCCTACACTTCAGCTCTAGAACCTGAAGATGTAATCACCCCTAACACTATCGGACCTACTGTAATTGCTGAAGCTGAGCAAGTAATTGCTACTCCTGCATTTCTTAAAGAAATCCAACGTAAAACTGGTGTTGGTTTAGACGGTCTTACTTCCGCAGAACGTAATTATTTTACTAACCTTGATGTAATTTCTGAAGATACTTCACTTCAAAATATTGTTCAAGAGATTACTAAAGAGCTTCCTGATCTTGTAGCCAACAAGGTTGAACAAGCTAAAGTTTTAAAGAGGGCTGGTGATTGGTGGCAAGCTAACAAAGGTTTGCTGAATGATGATTGGGCTAAGCTAGTTGAAAACTTTGCTGATGACTTTGCTGTACCCTTTAGCAGGGAAGGTCTGAGTTCTAAAGAAGTCATTAAGTTGCAACAAAATATCGGCACTTACATGCGTGAAGGTGCTATGCTTGATCTTCGAGTACCTGAATCGTACACTGTTGCTACGATGATTGCCGAAGAGATGAGTGTTAAAATTTCCAAGCTAGCTACTGTAATCAACAACCTAGAAGATATGGGTGTTGATAATACAACAGCTATGGAAGTGTTGCAGCAAATGATTGACAAAGCTGAAACTATTATGGTTCCTCTCCGTCGCTCTAAACGGACGTGGAGTCTTGGTGGTTTTGCTCAACAACGTCAGACTAAAGAAGGTGTTCGTGCCCTTGACATTAGTCCTTTGGATGATGTCTCAGTTTCCAGTGAGCCAGGTAAAGCGTTTACTGAGTTTTCCGATGCTAGTACTGGTAAGCGTGGTACTTTCCGCGAGCTTATGTCAATGGCTAAAGCCGGAGACAAGGATGCTTACAGAGCAGTTAAAATGATTGTTACTCAGCTTAGCATGGGTGACCCTCGTTCTGCTTTGGAAACTCTGGAAGTTAGCGCTGATATCATTAAGAATAATTTCTTTGGTGGACGTGGTGACTGGCTACAATCTTTGATGTATAATGTCGGATTGCTCAGCAGTGCTTCTACTCAAGTTGTTTCTGCTGCAAACACTATTATCCGTCAAACTGCAGAACCTGCTGCTCTGGGAATTGTAGGCGCTGAAAAAGCTTTGGCTGGTACCATCCTATTTAACAAAGAGTTGGCTCTTGAAGGCCGTAAAGAAGCCCTTTATTCTTTAGGACAACTTGCAGGAGGTATCACTAACCTACACAACACTGCTTGGGCTGGCATCAAATCTTGGTGGTATAACAAACCTATCACAGGTACTAGCAGATTTGCTAAAAAAATTGAAACTTTGGCTCAAAAACAAGCAGTTATTGATAGAAATTATCTAGCTTACAAGCAAGTTCTTTCTGATCAAAACGCTACTCCTGACAAACTGTTCTTTGCTTGGGCAGAATATGTCATGCAAAGTGTGGGTAATAACTTCTTGACTTCGCAACCTACTAGGTTGTTGATGGCACAAGACTCTGCTGCTACCAGTACTGCATTCTATGGCACCCTTGCGGGTAAGGCTATGATCGCAGATAACGGTAAACCTTTCGCTCGTAACTTCTACGATCTTAAAAAAGGTGCTCTTGGTAAAAGTGGAGACATTTTTAAAGGAATTCGTGACATTGATCTTTTAGAAGCTGCTAAAACTACCACATTCCAACGAGAAATTCCTACTGGTTCTGATGCTAACCAAGTAGATAAACTGTTTGGTGCTATTGCAACTGCAGCTGATGAATCTGGTATTCTAAAATTCTTTGCACCATTTGCTAGAATTAGTTGGGATTTTCTTGATCAAGCTTTTATTGCTGGTGTTGGTTCTGTTCCTGTTGTAGGCGGTAAAGTTCTTTCTGGTCTAAATCCTCGATACGCTAAAATGCTGTCAGGTGAAATGGGTCCAGCTATCCAAATGCAAGCTAAAGGTACAATGGCTGCGGCTCAATTGTTCTTGATGTTTGGTACTTGGCAAGCTGTTCAAGGTAACATGACTGGTAAACAGTCTGGTAACCTTCCTAAAGACTCTTTTATTGTTCCGTCTGAGACCACTGACTCTGGTTTTATGGCGCTTCCTTACGGGCGTATCCAGCCGTTTGCAGCTTACCTTTCTATTAATTCTGACCTAGTTAATTTGTTCCGTACTGGAGCTATTAGCCGTGGTGAATACCAACAAGGTCTTGGTCAATTGATTGCATCTATTGGTGAAAACAGTCTCGATCAAACAGTCTTTACTGGTCTTGTTAACCTTGGTGATTTGATTGGTCAAGGACGTACTAGCGCTAGCTGGTTGTCTGACATTGCTGATGCATTTAGCCTTCCATTTGCTCCGGCATTTAGCCGTATGATTGGTAGGATTGGTGATCCTTTTAGTGATGTCGCTTTTATTGACCGTGGAGATCAGCTGACTTCGTTGGCTGCTTCGTTGGCTAGGAAACAAGGTCGTACTGCAAGCCTACCTAAAATTACCAACATTTATACAAACAGGATTCAACCAAACACACCTATTGATGTGTCTGATCCTAACGATCCTGCACAGCTGGCTGAGGCACGTAGGGCTTCGCTTCTAAACGAGTTCTTCTATCCTGGACGTATTCAAGAAGCTTACAAAGATGCTCCGTGGCGTAAACTACTAGATGAAGTTGGTTACGTTGTACCTAAAGATTTCTTGCGTACTGCTTACGGTGTTCCTCTCCCTCTAAATGTACAAGCAGAGCTTTCTGCAATTATTGCACAAGATGGTCTTGGCGAAAGGCTTAGTCTCTTCTATAACTCTACTGGCTACGATGCTATGAAGAAAGAAGTTGCAAGAGAGAAAAAAGCTCAGACTCCTAACCCTATTCCTGGTATTCCTGCTGCTGTAGGACGCAACACGATTGCATCTAGAAAGCAAAAAGAATTACGTGATATGGTTGAAGCAATGCACATTGAAGCTAAACAACGGGCATTGGAACGTATTAGTGATCCTGAACTGCTGCAACGTATTGAAGAAAGGAAGAACGTTGGCGCTCAAGCTTCTGCTGATGTTAACAACTCTGAGTGGAAAGGTATGTATGCCTCTGAAGCTCAACAAAATACTCAACTGGCAAGCCAGGTTAGAAATATCCTGGACATCGCTTAATCCACCCATTACACTAATTATGTAACGTAATGGCAACAACTGAAATTTTTTATACAGGTGATGGGACTACTACTCTTTTCACCTTTCCATTTGAATACATTACAAAAGACGATGTTAAGGTAAGCCTTGACGACGTTGACACATCTGAATACACTTACGCCAACGCTACAACTATTCAAATGAACACGGCTCCTGCAGTCGATGTTCAACTTCGCATTTATCGTCAAACAGATGTTGATACCCTGAAAGCTACGTTCTTCTCAGGGTCATCTATCCGTGCTACAGATCTTAACGACAACTTCCAGCAAAACAACTTTGCTGTTCAAGAAATTAGAAATTATACTTGGGATAACGAAGTTGATACTATCCATAGCGACGAGACTTGGGACAGCTCTGATACCAAGATTGCTACTACTGCTGCTATGGATCAGCGTTTCCAAGATGAAGCGACTGAAACGATTGAAAGTACTGAAACTTGGATTAGTGATGATGATCGAGTTCCTACTACTCTTGCCTCTGACATTCGTGTAGATGGTAAAATTGATGATGCTATTGAAGATGACATTCTTATTGATAGCACTGGTCTTACCAAGTCTGCTTCTGGTGGTCAGGTAACTCTGGGTATTGGTGCTAACTCGGTCGATTTTGATCGAATTAAAAACTCTGATATCATTACAACTGCTGAACAAAACTCAGGAGTTACGGCTGCTGATACCAACATCTTTACTGCTGCTGGTGCTGCTCGTCGTTTTGATACTATTGTTCAGACCGACAACCCTGGTAATGGACCTTGGGAAGTAGGTAAGACGTGGCTGCAGAATGACATCGATAAAACCGTTTCTATTTGGAATGGTAGCCAATGGGTTCCTGTAGCTTCTGGTGGTGCATTTACTGAACTGCCTAAAGTTGTTTACGTTGACGCTGTTAATGGTGATGACACTTTGCTTGGTCATCGTATTAGCAACCCTAAGCGTACAATCCGTGCAGCTATTGAACAGATTAATAACGAAACCGATGATATCGGTAACGGTTCTGTTGTTATCGTTGCTCCTGGTATTTATGGAGAAACCTTCCCGATTGACATTGAAAAGAACGATGTGTCAATTGTTGGTCAATCTTTGAGGAACTGCATTATTCACCCTGCTATTCCTGCAGATGATCAAGCTGCTTATGATGTAAACGTACCTGAAGCTAATGAACTTGAGAGTATGTTCCGCGTCAATAGCGGTACTTATGTTGCTAACCTGACTCTTCAAGGTATGAAGGCTGCAGGTGCTCGTGGCGGTAACCCTCTGGATACTGACGCTACTCACGGTCTTCCTACTCAACAAGGTTGGAACTTCTCGTTCTTCCCTGGTGCAACCATTCGTAAGTCTCCTTACATTCAAAACTGCACTAACTTCTCTGATAGCCAAATTAACAACGTCAACTTCACTCCGCATGTTCCGGGTGAAGGTGCAGCTGGTGACCTTGATTCCGCTCCCTCTGGTGGTGGTATCCTTATTAACGGTGCTACTGTTGCTAATAACAGTCCTCTGCGGTCTATGGTGTGCGACAGCTACACCCACACTGCTTTGGATGGTCCTGGCATCTTTATTACTAACAACGGTTATTGCCAAGCTACTAGCTCCTATTCTTTCTTCAACCATTATCACCTCAAGTGTTTGAATGGTGGTCAGGCTAACCTTGCAGCTTCTACTACTGACTTCGGTCGGTTCTCTTTGATTGCTGACGGTCGTTCTACTACTGCTATTTTTAACGGTGCTGTTCAGTCAAATGCGAATGCAGGATCTAATGTATTCCGTGTTCATAATCTTGTAGCAGACGCTTCCTGGCATGGTAGTGCAACACGTCCTCAATCTAATATGCTGGTTGAGGTTAACGGTAATGTTTACCCAATTCTTTCGGCTACTCCCCATGGTGCTAGTAGCTGGGATGTAGAAATTAGTAATCCAGATCCTGCTAATCGTAGCAATAATCTTGGACTAATTTCTGGTGTTAATAGCAACGATCCTGTTGCGTTTTTCCTACGTTCTCAGATCGCTTCTAGCGGTCACACAATGGAGTACGTTGGTTCTGGTACTGATTACCGTGCATTGCCTGAGAACGGTGGTGTACCCGTTGAAACTAGCCAAAAAATTGTACTAAATAATGGTGCTATTTGGGCAGCTGTTACTGACCATAACGGTAAGTTTAGCGTTGGTGGTGACCAGAATACTGATCCGACGTATGAAGTTGATCAACAACTTGGTCGGGTTTCGTTCAGAACTGGTTCACTGAGTATTCCTACTCTTATTGAAAACCTAGACACTAACGGTTTCAACATCTTTGACAGTACTGGTCATGTCAACATTAACGATGAGCTGGATGTAAACAGCAATAAGATCGTTAACGTTACTGATCCGACTGTTGCACAAGATGCTGCAACTAAGAACTACGTTGACACGTCTGCATTGCTGCTAAGCGGTGGTACAATGACGGGTAACATCACCTTTAACAGTGGTCAAACCATTGATGGGTATGTTCCTCAAACTTCTACTACTGGTTCTGCTGAACTTCCTGCTGGTGCTACTGGTGACCGCGATGGTAGTCCTAATCCTGGTTACCTTCGTTTTAACACTACTCTCACCGCATTTGAAGGTTGGGATGGTACAGCTTGGTCGTCTGTTGGCGGCGGTCTTGTACAAGTTGCTGATGACACCACACCTCAACTTGGTGGTAACCTAGACGTTCAAACCAACGCAATCAACACGTCTACTACTGACGGTGACATTGACCTTGACGCTAATGGCGCTGGTCTGATTCAAGTTACTGAGTTCAACCTCAGTCAAGTCCCGATTGTCACTCAACACGATATTGGTACTGCTGCTAACGAGGTTCCGCTTAACGGAATGCTTGGCGGTATGGCGTTCCAAGATCCGGCAAGTGTCAGTGTTGATGCTCTTACCCTTAACGGTAACCTTGGTCTAAGCGGTGCAAACTATGGCACTAGCGGTCAGTTTCTGCAAAGCCAAGGTTCTGGCAGTGCTCCGCAGTGGGCAACTGTTACCAGTGATCCGGGTGCTGAGTGGGTAACTCATGCTGATGGCGGCGGACCGCTTTCTGGTATTAACACTGTTAACTTTGATAATATTCCAGCTACTGCTCGCGTAATCTACATTACTTGTGTAGGCATAAGCTGGAACACTACAGGAGGTTATCTTGCGTTTAGATTGCGCACCAGCAGCGGTACAGTTACCACTGGGTATTTAACAACTTCAACATACTTAGCTCACGCCGCTGCTGTTAATATTGGCAATAACTCTCACGCTTTGCAATGTAACATTATTCAAGGTGCTGGCGCGAACATTAACGCTACTGTTCGGATCATAAACGTACAAGGTAATACTTGGAATATGGAAGCCATTTTTACTGATGAAAACAGTGGTCATATGATTGTAGCGAGTGGCCATATCCCATTGTCGGCTGCCTTGACTGGAGTTACTATGTACCAGACTGGTGGCATGAGTTTTGACGACGGTCATATTCAATGTCACTACATTCAGGATTGAATCTCATGAAACAACTAAACATTAACGTACAAACTGGGGTGCAAGAAACGGTCAGCTTAAGTAATGAAGAAGTTACAGAACGTGAGGTTTATGTTCGTGATGTTCTGCCTGTCGAACAAGCAGCTGCACTGCGTTTTAAGCGCAACCAACTCCTAGCTGAAACTGACTACCTCGCCCTTGCTGACGCAACTCTTACCGATGAAATGAGGACTTACCGTCAAGCGTTGCGCGACCTTCCAGCAAACACTACTGACCCTGCCAACCCTGTTTGGCCTACCAAACCGGAGGTTAACTAATGGCAATCTCACAACTTTACCCCACCCAACGCCCTGCGCTGGACCTTAACTTCGCTCGGCAAAAGCGTCTGGACTCTCGTGTAACTTTCACACGCGGGTCCACCGCCACTTACGTTGGCAGCGATGGACTGATTAAAACTGCTGCAAGTGGTGAAGCACGGTTTGACCACGATCCAGCGACTGGTGAGAGTCTTGGATTGTTGGTGGAGGAGGCGAGGACGAATAGACGCAAATATAGCAATGACTTCTCATCTAACGTCTACGTGGCTACTGGAGTAACAGTTACACCAAATCACTCTTTGTCGCCAGATGGATCCATCACTGCAACTTTAGTTTCTGATACAGCGACAACTTCTGCGCACCTGCTTGAAGGTTTTAGTAAAACAAACAGTAGATTCACAACAGTTACTGGAGAAAACATTACTTGCTCTGTTTTTGTTAAACCTGTTCAAGGTACTCAGTACATACGTCTTCTTAACAGGCAAGTCCCTAACGCATTTGGTCGGGGATATGTAGCTTTTGATGTAGTAAATAAAACCGTATCTTCTAGTGAATCTTCCTATGGCGTTATTCCGTATGGCAATGGTTGGTACAGAATTTGGTTTTCATTTACAGCGCCGGGAAATGAAACAGTTTCCCAGAGAATCTCATTTGCTGGTGGAACAAGTTATTTGGGTGGGAATGATTCATTTTTGGTGTTTGGAGTTTGCGTGGAGAATGGCTCCTTCCCCACCTCCTATATCCCCACCACCACTGCCACGGTAACCCGCTCAGCAGACGTAGCCAGCCTCACCAACTCCAGCATCTACGACACCGATAGCTTCACCATCCTCAACGAACCCTTTGGTTCAGCGGCTGGTGCGTCCACGTTGTCGCTGGTTGGAGCCGGTGAAACGCCGATTAAACGCACTGCTGTCTACAGCCAAAACCTGACTCAAACCCAAATCAACGCCAGTGTCGGCAAGACCGATGAGTTCTGGCGGTGGCGGATCCTTGGTAGCAGCTTTGGTCTTCCTAACTTCCAGACTGATGGTCAGGTAACGGTTGACTGGGGTGATGGAACGGTTGAAACCTTGACCACCAGTGACCACACGTTTACTGACGGTGGCGGGTATCACGAGATTGGTTTC
>Ga0075481_10000337_pt1 | contig 16997 bp, 8 predicted proteins | sample DEB08_DNA_11_FD_76337 | JGI IMG/M metagenome (GOLD analysis project Ga0075481, IMG submission 76337) | Aqueous microbial communities from the Delaware River and Bay under freshwater to marine salinity gradient to study organic matter... | ecosystem: Environmental > Aquatic > Marine > Coastal ... | reverse complement strand
CTTCTTCCGCCACGGCAATTAACGCAGAAACAAATTTAACCTTTGATGGAACAACTCTTTCTTCCCCAGTTCTATACGCTAGTGGCGGAACATACAACTTTACGAACGAAAACCCAGATCCTACAACTGCTGCACTTGTTATAAATAAGGGCGACTGGATTTATGCAAATAATGATGGTTATGCTCGAAGAATAATAGGCTTGACTTCCGGACAAGACATAGAAATCGGACAAAGCGGCACAGCTCTTATTCGAGATATTAGTTTTTATACTGGAACTTCTGGTAATATTTTCTTTAAAACAAATAATGGCACTACAAAAGCAAAAATTGATAACTCTGGTAAAGTATACGGAGAAATGTTTGTAGCAAATATTAATAATGATACTGTAAATACCGGCCATGCTGCTTTCCGTCGTGGAAGCACAGGTGAAGCGCATATTGACGCTCCCGGCCACGTACACATTAATATTGATTCAAATAATAATAATACTGATAGATATTTTTCGGTAAGAAAAGACGCAACAACTACTGATCTGTTTAAAGTAAAAGAGAACGGTAATGTAGAAATTACAGGCGCTATAAATGAAGGAACGAATGGCTGGCTTCAGCTCAACGATGATCAAGACAGTCATTGGCCTACAGATACCGATAATTTAACAGTACTTGGATCAATTACTGATATAATTTTTGCAGGTGATTCTAATGCAAATGGTACCGGAGGTTCTTTTTACTGGGGCTATGGACAGAGCCAATCTTCCGGCTCACAAACTTGGACACATTCTGCAAAGCTTGATCGAAGTGGAGTATTCGACGCAAAAGGCGGATTAAAGATAAATGGCTCTAGTGTTATCAACTCAAGCGGCGAATGGACGGGCTCTAGCTCTGGTCTCAAAGGAGAGCCGGGTACTGCAGGTTCTGATGGATCTGATGGTAATGATGGAGCAAAAGGAGATACCGGAGCTAAAGGCTTAAAAGGCGACGGAGGAGACGCCGGCGCGAAAGGAGACACAGGAGCTAAGGGTCAAAAAGGTGAAGCCGGTGCAAACGGTACTAATGGTACTAATGGTACTAATGGTGACGATGGAGCAAAAGGTCAAAAAGGTGAAGCTGGAGCCAAGGGAAATACAGGCGCGAAAGGAGACACAGGGGCCAAAGGAGACACTGGTGCAAAAGGTCAGAAAGGTGAAGTAGGTGCGAAAGGTCAAAAAGGCGAAGTAGGTTCTAAAGGTCAGAAGGGCGAAGTCGGTCAGAAAGGTCAGAAAGGTGAGCAGGCCGGCATCACTGGTATTTCAAACTTTGCAAACGATCGAGTTGTTACTGCAACTTCCAGCACTGCACTTACTGGCGAAAGCAACTTAACATTTAATACTACCGCATTTACAGCGGCCACAAATCATTTAAGAGGTCGTAACCCCACTACTACAAATAGTGGCACAATTTTAGATAGAGTTGTTCCAGATCATAGTATCGAGAATGCTGGTGTATTTGATTATGCTCACCATAATATATTAGCTGGCGCTAATCAACGTTACACTGTAACTGCTACTATGGGAGGGACTTCTTTTACTCCCTCGTCTAATTGGTTTAGAGATCCTTCCGGAAATGGAGGAAACCATGTTTTTGCAGACGCAACCACTGAACTTGTAATTCTTATTGAAGACATCCCTCAAACTTTATATACTGCGTATGTAGGAATTGCTTTCGGGAATTCGGGATGGAGAACAAAAGGCGTAAAGATAGAAACATTCCGAAACAGCGCATGGCAAACAGAATGTGATCTTACAAATAACGCTTATAACATAGTAACTCGTCAAGTTTCTGGAAATAACGGTAACGGTGTTACAAAGGTACGATATACATTAAAGAACCCTGCAAATACAAGCGGAATGTATACTCGTATTAATATGCTATTCTTCGGCAACTACTCGATGCCCGCCTCTGACCATGGTTACTATGTAAATAAGTATGCAAATAGTACAATTCCAGACGGCAATAAAGTACAGTTTGGTGACGATAACGATCTTCAAATTTATCACGACGGTACAAATAGTTATATCTCCGATCAAGGATCAGGTAACTTACAAATACTCGCTACAGACTTTCAGTTAAAGAATGCTGCGGACGATTCCGTATACATGACTGCGAGTAATGGCGGATCAGTTGTTCTTAAATATAATGGTAACACTAAGCTTAGCACAACAAATACGGGTATTAATGTAATAGGCACCGCTGTAACTGATGGCCTAGATGTAGATGGAAATGCCACAATTTCTGGAACTCTCGATTTTGATGGCACTGCTGTATATAATGCTCTTGATTTAAATAATAACAATATTATTGGTGTAAATAATCTTGTTATATCTGATGCAGGACACTTAGAAGGTGTTCAGTGGCAAAATTGGCACATTTATGAATCTCCTGACGATTTAGGTAATGGTACGGGCAACTTTCAGATAGGAAAAATAGGGACAGGTGCAGGACGAAAACTTACAGTAAGAACTGACGGAATTGATGTAATTGGTTCAATAGAAATAAGCGGAACCGAAGTTATCGACTCTTCTGGTAACTGGACTGGTCCAGTAGCGGGCTTCAAGGGTGAAGTAGGTGAAAAAGGTGCTACAGGTGCAAAAGGCGAAGCGGGTGCGAAAGGCCAAAAGGGTGAAGTAGGTCAGAAAGGCGAAGTAGGACAAAAAGGCCAAAAAGGTGAAGTAGGACAAAAAGGCCAAAAAGGTGAAGTAGGACAAAAAGGCCAAAAAGGTGAAATAGGACCAAAGGGTAATACCGGCTCTACTGGTTCTGGCGTTACAATGCAAGGCTCTGTATCTACTACAGGTAATCTTCCTTCTTCAGGAAATTCTCAAGGTGATGCATATATCGTACAAGCAGACGACTCTTTACATCTTTGGGATGGATCATCTTGGGTAAGTGGTGGCTCTATTCAAGGACCTCAAGGGGATAAAGGTCAAAAAGGAGATACTGGATCAAAAGGTCAGAAAGGCGAAGTAGGTCAGAAAGGTCAGAAAGGCGATACTGGATCAAAAGGTCAGAAAGGTGAAGGAGGTTCAAAGAAGCATTGGACTTCTATTTCAGGATCAAGCGGAAATTGGTTTAAACTGTTTACTATCACGGATAGTAACGGTCCGGTATTCGCTTCTTTACAAACTAATGCACATAGCGGTGTAAGCTTTACAGCCCATAAAGGGTATACGGATTCTAATTCCGCGGCTCTCACAGTACTTACCACTAACTGGAATAACAACAGCAATTATCCAAATGTTCGAGGTTTAAGAATATTATCAAATGGAGATGTAGAAGCAAAACTGCAATGGAGTACTTTAACCTCTACAAGTGTAGAAATAAATGTTATTAATGCAGACCAAGCTGCTCAAAGCTTTCCATCCACTTTGGCAGCATCTACTTCCGGCTCTACTGTTCAAGATTCTTGGGATTGGGCAAGTCTAGGAGATGGAGTACTTAATAGCCGTAGGATAAACACTTCAGAAGGTTATTATGTTGATAATAGTCAAGTAATTAATGGTTCTGGTGCTTGGGTTGGCTCATCCAGTGGTCTTAAAGGTGAGCCTGGTGCAAAAGGTCAAAAAGGTGAAGTAGGCGCTAAAGGTAATACAGGATCTAAAGGTCAGAAGGGCGAAGTAGGCGCTAAAGGTGCTCCAGGTGCGAAAGGACAAAAAGGCGAGATCGGTGCAAAGGGCGATGCAGGTGCAAAGGGTCAGAAAGGCGAAGTAGGCCAAAAAGGTCAGAAAGGTGCTCAGGCAGGTATTACTGCAATTTCAAACTTCTCAAATAATCGAGTTCTTACTGCATCGTCAAGCACTGCAATTAATGGTGAAGCGAACCTAACTTATGATGGAAGCCGTTTAGATACAAATGGACTTACTGTAAGAAACGCAGGACTTCTTCGGTATTACGTTTCTAGTTGGTCAAACGCCCCAAGTCATGATGTAGTCTATAATTTTTATCAAACAAATCTTGGGGACTACATAGCACTTAAAGCGGCAGGAAACGGTACTTCAGGACACGGTGCTTTAGTTGTTGCAGACAATGGTATTTATTTTGGTAAATCAAATGCAGAGACTGGAAATCCGGCTCCAAATAATAGTGCAGATGCTCCTTTAGATACTAATTATGGACATATTGATTCTGCAGGTATGGACATTAAAGGTCTTACTCTTGCTACAGGAGACGGCGGTACAAATGGCGTAATTAATATTAAAGCAAGTGTTAATGGGTACTTTCAACAAAACGGAAATACTCGTCTTACTATAAACTCTAGCGGTATTACTTCAAGTAGTAAGATACTAACTGCAGACGGTTCTCAAAGTGCACCAACTCATACATTTACGGGCGATACCAACACAGGGCTATATCGTTATGTTGGTAGTAGTGAAGACAGACTAGGTATTACAACTAATGGTGCACAGAGGTGTAATTTTGGTAGCCACGGTGTTGAATCCGCTGCAAATGTTTACACAAGTGCTGGAGGCTCTTTCCGTAACTATGGAGGAGTTTGGAAGGCTACTACCGGCTTAACCGGAAACGGTTTTGATTTTTCAAATAGTGTAGACGGAACTGCAATGACGATTTCATCGACAGGTGATGTTGTTTGTACAGGCTCTCTTTCAGCAACAACCAAATCGTTTGATATTGAGCACCCCACCAAAGAAGGTATGCGTTTGCATCACGGTTCTTTAGAGGGACCAGAGCATGGTGTTTACATTAGAGGAAGAAATAAAGGTACTGTGATCGAGTTGCCCGAATACTGGTTAGGTCTCGTAGATGAAGACACAATTACAGTACAATTAACAGCAATCGGCGAGCCACAAAATCTGTGTGTGGCGGATATTAAAGATAACAAAGTTTATGTGAAAGGCGTAGAGTACTTCTACTTTATACAAGCCGAGCGTAAAGATATTGAAAAGTTTGAGGTAGAGTATGCAGGTTAAAGTACAATATTTAGATGGAGAGCTATCTGCAACTATAGTAGATCAAGGAGTAGATGTAAGCTGTTACATATACGAAACAAATAATATCAGCGACTCGCATAAAGAGCTGCTTTTAGATATTGAAGCAGATATAGATATGGATGTTTTATTAGGCGTATCGGAGGCACCTGAATAATGGCTACAAGAACTTCTACACAGTCTGGTAACTTTAATTCAACCTCTACTTGGGGCGGAAACGCCGTACCTGTAGATGGAGATCAGTTTGTTGTTGCTGCTGGACACATTGTTACAGTAAACGATGATCGTCGAACTACAAATGGGTATCATGATTCTACCATTAACGGCAAGTTACATATTACCGGTAGTGGAAAGCTTAGAATGAACGGAAATCTTTTACTTGTATCTACTAATAATGATAACTATTTTGCCGAAGGAAATAGTAATACAGGTGCATACTACAAAATGGATAATGGAGCAATTCTTGAAATGAGAGGCTCCAATTCAGATAATCATAGATTTGAGTCAGGAAACTATAAAAGAAATTGGGTAGAAATTGACGGAGATACTCCCTACGCAAATACTACTTTATCTGCTGCTATGAATGTAGCGGACGCTTCTATGAGTGTTGCAAGTTCTTCAGGATTTGCAGTAGGAGAGTGGATTAACTGCTGGGAGTTAGCTGATAACATTGATGACTATGAAATTGACGGAATGAGTTTTGAAGGCTTCATAGTCCATGATATAAGTGGAAATACTATTTACACTCGTCGATATGTTTCTCCAAATTCAGAAATTGTAAAAAGTGCAAGTAATAAAATATTTGTACAAAATAGTAAAGTGTTTAGAATTGGACAAAAAATTATTTTTGGAACAGGCTCAAATAGAAATATTCACACAATCACAAATATAAATAAAGCAAATCACAGACTTACTTTGGACGGAACAGTAACAGGTAGTGTTGTTGGAGAAATAGCTTACTATACGGGCGCTGAAAAACACCATCTGTCAGGCGACCAAGTAGAAAAAAGAGCAACTCATATGTTGGCCGATGTAGCCAGCGGCACAAGAACTATACAAGTGGCTTCTACTGATGGAATGTCGGTTGGAACAAGAGTATTACTAGAAGCAAATAATCCCAATGACCATAACTGGGACTATGAAATGCTTTATGAAATAGAGTCAATACCAAACTCTACTTCTATAGTTGTTACCAATAATCTTTCAAACGATAGAAAGAAAGGCGGTTGGGTTCAAATTTTTGATAGAGATACTCAGATTAGAGGAGCAGACTTAACTGACACAGATCAAGCTCCTTATTGTCTATTACATAAGCTGTGGACAAGTGGCGATGCATATTACAGAAGAGTTCGAATTCGTAATTGTTTATTTGAAGGCATGGGAGGGCAATCAAGTAATACTAGCTACAATCGCGGACTGTTTCTTGGAGGTATTACTTCTTACGAAAAGAACACATATGGACAATACCCCTCAGAAGTTGCAGGCATTGTTCATAAGCCAAGTAGAAATAGTAGTAATGCAGGTATAATTACTCGGTACTGGCACCAAGCTCGTATTAGAAATGTTACTGCTTATGACGGAACTGGACATAATTTTTACAGATGGTCTACAGGAAGCCAGCATCAATTAAACGGTATTATGGCTTGGAGATCAAATAACTATAATATTGCTTGTGATGGGCTTTGGGGGCAATACTCAGAGTTTGCATACAACCACGCATCAAGATCCGATGATTATGGTCTTCAAATAAGTCATTGTCAAACAGATGTGCAATACAGACACAATGTATCTACTCATCATGAACAAAGAGCTTTCTATTGCGTATATAATATGAAAAATGTAGTAGCAGAGTTTAATTATTTTGACTATTATAGATACTGGCCTATTATTCATTCTCGAGGAGGCGACTGGATATGGTTAAACAGTTACTTAGGAAATCATTGGGATACTACTTTAGAAGATTGGAGAGGCGACGGTACTCAAGTAATTAATGGAGCCTATTTCTCTACTGCAGACGAAGCTCGTTTTGGAAGAGCAAATGGTACTCCTACCTCTGGAATTTCAATTAATCATAATTTTGAACAAGACGAACTTGTAGAGTGGTCAAACTATGGCTGGAGAAAGTGGGACGACGAAGAAGCGGCTTTTTTTGTGAGAAGATCTTTGGCTTCGAGTGGTTATGCAGGAATGCATGAGTCTATTCTTGTTCCTGCGGGTGCCACAGCTTATGTCAGCGCTGAAATAAAGATGTCTTCTGGGTTTAGCGGAAATAGGCCTCTTTTAATGGTGAGAAATAATAGCGGAGATTACCATAATGGAAGATATAGGTCAGAGCCTACAAAAACTTCTGATCTCACTGCCTCAGATACAGTAGGGATTAAGTCAGGATTACTAGGATTTATGGAAAATCAACGATTTACTTCCGCCGCAGACAGTGACTATGAAAGAATAACAATTACTGTTGCTGCTCAAGACTATGATTATTTTTTAGGGTATGGAGTAATTCACGATAGCTCAAATTTAGCAAACGGAAACGAAGGTTACTATGAAAAACCTTTAGAAGTAGCTCTTACTTCAAGATCAAAAGGGATAGCAAGAAGCTTAGCCCCAATTAACACTAAACTTAGCACTGTGTCGAGAGGTAACAGCGGAACGGTTAGAAAAACCCGTATAGGAGGACGCCTTAAATGAGCAATGATGTATTAATTACGCCAGCGTCGCGGAAAATTGAATTAAAAGATTCAAGTGGAAACGTAGACGCAAAAATCGAAACAGACGCAAGCGGTAATCTGCTTATTACAAATGCGGGCGGAGATATTTCTATTGGAGATACTTCTGCAGATGTATTTATCGGCGACGGAACTAACAATGTAGATATTGTTTTTGAGCAGGATGGAGAAATTCGCGGAGAAAGCGGAGTCACACTTACTCTCGGAGACAGTAATACTACGCTTCGTACTGGTACTGATCTTAGTTTGAATAGTAATGATATTACGAATGTAGCGAATATTACTACTACAGACATGTCTTTGTCGGGTACAATGACGCTTACTGGAGCTATAGATTACACTCCAGACAATGGTACATTAATTAAGTTTGACGGGCAAAATATTCTTACACGAAATACTGCAAACGGTGCGATTACTTTTGGACACGATGACGCTATTCTAATTACAGCAGGTGACACTACTACTGTAATGAATTCAAATATTAACGAATCGGTGGAAACTATCTATCTAGCTGCTGAAGGTGGATTCTACGCATATGCGTTTCCAAATAATGATACAACTTGGAGTAACAGAAAAGAACTTAGCTGGAACGGGTCAAACTTTGCAGTAGGTGGAAATAATGTCATTAGTGCAGCAGGTGCTTGGGTAGGCTCTTCAAGCGGACTCAAGGGCGAGCCGGGTGCAAAAGGTCAGAAAGGCGAAGTAGGTCAGAAAGGTCAGAAAGGCGAAGTAGGTCAAAAAGGTGCTCCAGGTGCTAAAGGTCAGAAAGGTGAAGTAGGTCAGAAAGGTGCTACAGGCGCTAAAGGCAATACTGGTCAGAAAGGTGAAGTAGGTCAGAAAGGTGCTACAGGCGCTAAAGGCAATACTGGTCAGAAAGGCGCTCCGGGAGCCAAAGGTCAAAAAGGTGAAGTAGGTCAAAAGGGTCAAAAAGGTCAAAGTCATATCACTGGAACCGTAGCTGGAGTAAGTAATTCTGGATGGACTACTGCCTTTACAGTTGCGGGAGCAGGCTTAGGCTCTCAAGTACGGGCAACTTTTGTAGGTACTGCAAATAATGTCGTTGTAAATACAATGGCAGATATTATTGTAAACCATTCTCAAGATATTTTAGTAGAAACAAAGTCAGGATTCTATACTTTACTATCTATACGAATAATTTCTGATAATAATGAAGATTTTGCAGTACAATTAAAAACAAACCATGCAAACGCAGTAACTTTGAATGTAGAAGTATTCCCATTAAACAACGAAACAATTACATTCACTTCTTCACATAGCTTTACAGGGGCAACTTATACTCATGATGGAGCTTACGGTGTAAAAATCGGAGGCGGTGGCGGAAACAGCGGAGATCTTCGTGTAGGCGGTGATTACTACGCAGGCACTACGAAAGTTATAAATGCAAATGGTACTTGGGCCGGCTCCTCCAGTGGTCTCAAAGGCGAACCTGGAGTAAAAGGTAGTACAGGTCAAAAAGGTGCTCCGGGTGCTAAAGGAGCTACGGGTACCGCAACAAAAGGTCAAAAAGGTGAAGTAGGAGCTAAAGGAGCTACGGGTACTGCTGTTAAAGGTCAGAAAGGCGAAGTAGGTCAAAAAGGTGCTCCAGGTGCTAAAGGTCAGAAAGGTGAACAAGGAGCTTCTGTAAAAGGTCAGAAAGGTGCTGCAGGTGCTAAAGGAGCTACGGGTACCGCAACAAAAGGTCAGAAAGGTGAAGTAGGTCAGAAAGGCGAAATCGGTCTTACAGATGCGCCTTACGGAGCAGTTCCTGCGTACAGCAACTCAAATGTAAATACAATTAACTGGAATGCTACCGAAGAAGCAATGATGTTAGAAAGTAGTAGTGATACTCAAATCGGTGCTGCTTTTCCTGCTTTTCGTGTAAATCTTGCGAGTAATGAAACACACAAACTTTCTGTAAAACTAAAAGGAAGTGCTGCAAGTTCTAGTGGTATCTATATTCGTGTTTATGAGTATAATGCATTACTTCCTTCTGGAAAAGTCGCAGTGTCAAACAGTGCGACCTATGCTCTTGTTCAAGAAGATACAAGTGGAAAGACTAACTGGTATGAAAACAGCGCAATTACTACAAGTTGGGTGACTCATGAATATACTTATACTCCAACTTCAGGCGCTCAGTGGGCTTCAATTGTAATATTGAACTGGACTGGCTTTGGTACAAATACCTTATACATTCGAGATCCAATGTGGCAGCTTATTGGTTCGAGTGGAGCAAAAGGTCAGAAAGGTGCTGCGGGTGCTAAAGGTCAGAAAGGTGAAGTAGGTCAGAAAGGTGCTCCTGGTGCAAAAGGTCAAAAAGGCGAAGTAGGTCAGAAAGGTCAGAAAGGCGAACAAGCCGGTATTACTGCTATTTCAAACTTTGCGAACGATAATGTTTTAACTTCAGATAGTTCCACTTCTATCAATGCTGAAAGTAGTCTTAAATTTAATACTACTCATGGACTAAGAGCTACTCCAGCGGCACGATTCGGCGCTGGAGGATGGTCAGAAGACCCCGAAGGTTTCCGTACTGATTGGGGCTTTACAGGACAGGGAACAAATACAAGCACTTGGTGGAAAGTTTGTACTGTTACTCAAGGTAGTGGACTATATTCTGCTCTAAACATGACAATTGAACTTCTATCTCAAGCAAGTAATTTTGGTCCTACAGTTGAAATTGACACATCTCATATTGTAGCTTCATTTTATCGTACTGGCGGCACTCAGGATAGTCCAAATAATGCTGTTTTACTAGGAAATAATACGGACGATCATGAACTTCGTATTGTAAAAACTGCAACAGGTACTTACGAATTACAGATTCGTATGAAAAATAGCTATAAAGATGCAATTCTTCGTTGTCAAGTGCAGTCGACAAATGGTGGAGAAGTTACCTGGACTACAAACGATACAACGGCTGGTAGTACTTCAGGCACTGTTTATACAATGACTACTCCTACGGATAGTACTGGCCACCCGAAGCATCTTTTTCCGATTGTAAAAGCTTCCGAAATACAGCTTACTGACGGATTAACTGTAGACGGAAGTCAAGTAATTAATGGTTCTGGTGCTTGGGTTGGCTCATCCAGTGGTCTTAAAGGTGAGCCTGGTGCAAAAGGTCAAAAAGGCGAAGTAGGTCAGAAAGGTCAAAAAGGCGAAGTAGGTCAAAAAGGTCAAAAAGGCGAAGTAGGTCAGAAAGGTCAAACGGGTGCAACAGGTCCAAACGGCGGAACTAGTCATTATGTAAACTCTGGAGATAGCTACTCTAAATTCAGACTATGGGGTAATGACGCTACTTATGCAATTGGCATGTACTCTGGACAAACGCACGGTGCTTTAGGCGATTATGCCATGACATTCCAGATGAACAACGATGCGGATCGTGGATTTGCATTCAGACATAGCGGTATGTCAGTATCTCAAGCGGCAATGTCTCTTACTACGGGCGGTAATATGTCTGTAGCAGGGCATGTTAGAGCAGGGTATGGTATTAGCGATACCGGAGGTACTGGTGCAGGCGTTAAGTTAGATACATATAGCCAAGGTACCGTTCCTATTACAGTTGGTCGTTTAGTGTTGGGCAGCAATGGAAAAACTGGCTGGGGAAGTGGAGATGAGCTTGGCTCTATCGACTTTTACAATAACGACGGATCTGGAGTTGGCGCTCGAAACGCGGCGCGAATTGTTGGAGAAAATAATACCGGTAACGGCTCTAGTACAACAACGTTTGAAGGCGAACTTGCATTTTATACATCTGAATACAACGCACAGTTAAATACCGATCCTGCTCTGCGACTAGAAGGCAACAATATTGCTCGATTCTATAATGATATTCGAACACCAAATGGAAACGCAGCAAACCCTGCTTATAGTTTTGCGGCAGATAATGATAGTGGTATGTTTAGTCTTGGTAGTAATGCTATTGCCTTTAGTACTGGTGGCACACAGCGATTTAAAGTAAACTCAAACGGACTTTTACTGACTGGAAGTTCACACCTCTATGTCAACGGGCAGAGAACTATTACGAGCGGTCGTAGTCTTGAAAATATTGTAAACATCACAAATACGGATGGATACATAGAGTACAAAAGAACGGGCGCTGCTCCTGCAATTTTAGACAGACTAGGTACTACAGGTTCTTCGGGTACAAGTAACGGAGAAATACTTAACTTTAAAACTGTAGGTACAAAACGTGCAAATATTGGCTACAATGTTCCTTATGGTACCCGTTTTCATATTGGATTCAATACTGGAGGTTTTGGTCTTCAGTTCTACAACTTTAGTTCTTCAATGTACATTGCTCCCTCAACCCAAGACGGCGCAAACAAAGACAATCTTGTAGACCTAGGGGTGAGTGGTTCACGGTTTGATGATATTTATGCCACAAATGGCACAATTCAAACTTCTGACCGAAATGAAAAGCAAGATATTCAAGCACTTACAGATGCGGAAACTCGAGTAGCTACTGCATGTAAGGGGCTCATTCGTAGATTCCGTTGGGTAGACTCAGTACAAAGAAAAGGAGACGATGCTCGATACCACTTTGGAGCAATCGCACAAGATGTAGAAGATGCATTTACAGCAGAAGGCTTGAATGCGGGCGACTACGCACTATTTATTAAAACTCATTGGTGGGAGCACGAAGGGGCCTCCTACCCCACAGCAGAAGCAGCGCCTAGTGGAGCTGTAGAAAAAATACGCCGTGGAATACGATATAATCAACTACTCGCGTTTATTATTAGCGCACTTTAATTAAGGAGAAATAAAATGGCAATTTCAAAAACAACAACGGTAGATCGAATAGAAGTTTATCCTGCAGAAGACTCTTCGGCAGAAGCAACAACATTGCAAGCACACGCGAGAGTAATGGTCATGTATAGGGACTTACTAGATGACCCAGACGACACGGAGCTTCCAGTGTCAGCATACAGAGAAAAAGTTTTTCACAAATTTGTAGAAGACGGAGGAGCAGATACTGATATTTCAGGCGAAGCTGCTCTTGTACAGAGTATTTGTACTGCCGCATGGTCATAATAAAAAGTTCTTGACTTTTATGGTGGATTAAAGTATAATTACTTTTTTCCACCAACTTTTTCGAGGTGACAATGATACGCAAGTTAATGATTAACTTAGAGCGCAGACCTGAGCGCTTAGCTATGCATGATATTAATGCACAGAATATTCAGGTTATTAAAGCATTTGACGGCAGAGACTTAACAAGAGAAGAAATGTTATTTGCGCCCGTTAGAAAGAATTGGAGAGACCCTTGGCATAATCGTAGAATTACAAGAGGCGAGTATGCTTGTTTCAAATCTCACATGGAATGCTGGAAAAACATTGCAGATAGCAATGACCCCGCTATGGTCCTTGAAGACGATGCAACTTTTACGGACTTATACAATGAAGAATCTTTACTTACAAAGTTTACTTCAGATATAGACCTTCTTTATTTAGGATACAATGAAAATGATCGTGAGAATGTAGTTTATCACGGCGATGGCTTTGTTACTCCTTCCTTTCCTTACAATGCACACGCTTATTTACTTTCGCCTAAAGGCGCGCAAAAGTTGCTTTCTCTTGTAGAAGAAGAAAACTTTAGTATAATTCCTACAGATGATTGGCTTGCTGAAAAGTTATCGGAAGGTAAAATAAATGTATTAGCGTGCGAAGCTCCTATGGCTCGGCAAACTCCGAGAGACGTTCACTCTTCAGATATAGAGCCTGGCGGGTCTGATTGGCTAAGAAACTTTAATGTTCATGTGCTCACGTGCTCTACAGACGACTGGAAAGCATACCGTCTTTTTGATAGTGCAGAAAAATATGGTATAAATATAACTAATTTAGGGAAAGAAGTAGAGTGGCGAGGCACTGATATGTCAGGTCCAGGAGGAGGGCAAAAACTTAATCTTCTTCGAGAGTATATTGAAAAAGTACCCGATACCGATGTTATATTTTTTGTAGACGGATATGATGTTTTCTTTGCAGATGATTTAAACAGCATAATTGATCGTTGGTTAGACTTCAATCGACGTGCTTTGTTCGGAGCAGAAAAATACTGTTGGCCAGACACAAGCCTTGCAAATCAGTTTCCCACTCAAGAAACAGAGTATAAGTACTTAAATAGTGGGACATTTATAGCAGAAGTAGAAACTTTGCGACAAATTCTTTCCGACCCCGTTGCGGATTCTAGCGACGACCAACTATACGTGCAGCAACAGTATTTACGAGGGGAGCTAGATATTGCTATAGATGCTGAGCAGTATATTTTTCAAACGTATGATGAAAGTGTATCTAAAAATGCCTGGGGTCAGTTAGTAAATAAAGAAACTAACTGTACAGGATGCGTGTTCCATGGCAATGGAGGTCCAGAGGCGAAGAAAAAGTTAGACTCCTTATATTTACAGTTTTTGTTTGATGAAAGAAGCTTTATTGCTCCAAACATAGTAAAAAATCTTAGTAATGATATGCTGGAAGTTTCTTTCCTATCTGATTACGGTTGCAAAGCTCTTATAGATATAGCAGAAAATCACGGAGACTGGGAGCCTCTTCCTTATGATAAGTTTCCTGCACAAGAAATACGACTTTCAGAGCTAGGAGTACTACCACAGCTAGAAGAGTTTTGGAAAACATATATTGACCCAATTGTAGAAGAATATTGGCACCCACTACAAATGTATGGGTTGCGAGATGCATTCGTAATGAAGTATACCCCAGATACGCAAAATAAACTAGCCTTACACCATGATGCTAGCTTGGTTACTGGAAGTATAAAATTAAATGAGGAGTATGAAGGAGGCAGTCTAATTTTTCCTAGACATAATACTTCTAATGATGAGACTGAGGTAGGCAAATGTATACTTTTTCCAGGTCAAGTAACTCATGGACACCAATGCGAAGAAATAACAAAAGGAACAAAGTATAGTTTAACTATATGGACTTCAAGATATAAAGGGGATAAGATATAAAAAAGGGGCTTCGCGCCCCTTTTCATTACTCTGCTACTTCGTCTGGCTTAGCGACCAGCTCCTCTCGGAGCATTTCAGTAAACCCTGTACGAGCTACCTCGATTTGGTCAAGACGTCCGCGAGTCGCGTTAGCTTGCTGTGCCAAATCTTGTAGCTGACCTACTAGATACTGAGCCTTTTCGCTCAAATCTTCTATCACGTAGCTATTGTCTTCAAAAACCAAAGTAGGTTTTTCTTCTGTTTGTACATCTGTCATAATAAGATCCTATTTAAATATGTCCTGCCAGTTACCCGTAGTACTCGCTCGAGCGTACTCGGTGGCACGGTTTTCAAAAAAGTTAGTGTGCTCTACCGCGTTTAACATATAGTCAAGCCATGGTAGAGGGTTTTCTTCGCTGCCAAAAATCTTCTTCATTCCTAGGCCAAGAAGTCTACGGTCAGCAATATATCGAATGTACTCTTTGATTTCTCCCGATGTCAAGTCAGGTACATCAGCACCTTCAAAACACAAATCAATAAAAGCATCTTCGAGTTCTACAGTACGCTCTGCAGCGCAGTAGATTTCATACTTCAACTCATCATTCCACAACTCAGGATTTTCCGCGATGAAAGTTCGGAATAGTTGAGACATACCTTCTACGTGAAGTGTTTCATCCCGAATAGACCACGTAACGATCTGTCCCATACCCTTCATCAAGTTGTGTCGAGGGAAGTTGAGTAGTATCGCAAAACTACTAAATAATTGTACTCCTTCTGTAAATCCAGAGTAAATCGCCATAGTCTTTGCAATGTTCATGGGTGTGTCCATACCAAAGGTAGATAGATGCTCGTGCTTATCCATCATTGCTTTGTGGTCCATGAACTTTTGGTACTCATCATCTCCAAACCCTAAAGTTTCGAGCAGTAATGAATACGCTTCTTGGTGTACTGCCTCCATTGCAGCAAAAGCAGAAAGCATCATTCGTATCTCTGGCTGCTTAAATGTTGGTAGATAATGCTTTGCATATCCACAGCACACGTCTACGTCTGCCTGAGTAAAGAAACGGAAGATCTGCGTAAGCAGTCTTTTGTTTCCTGGCGTCAGTTTCTCTCTAAAATCTTTCAAGTCGTCTGCAAGATTGACTTCATCTGGTAGCCAATGCATATGCTGTTGTGACTTGTAATGTTCAAATGCCCAAGGGTAATTGAACGGTTTGTAATATTCTCTTTCTGTGAGAAGATTCATTAAAAACTCTCCATAACTTCTTCGAAGTCGCTGTATCCTCCAACCCACTCACCGTTCACTAGTATTTGTGGTACGGTTTTGGCTCCTGGAAATAGTCTACTAAATTCAATCATTGCGTGGTTGGCGTCAATATAAGTGTAATCAAGGCACAACTCCTCTGCAAGGTCAACGGCTTTATCACAAAAGCCGCATCCATCTGATCCATAAATCTCTACGTTCATCATTAACCTTCACAAGCTAAGCAAGCATTTTCGTCCATAGACTCAAATATCTGCCTTCTTAGCGCCTCGTCTGATACTTTCTCTGCTCGCTTATAAGCTTCACTTCGTAAGTAGTACAGTGTTTTAACTTTTTGCTTCCATGCTTGCATATGTATAGCATGAAGCTCCTGTTTTGATACGTCCGCAGGAAAGAATACATTGAGAGACTGACTCTGACAAATATGCTTTTGTCGGTCTGCCGCCATATCAATAACCCAGCGTTGATCAATTTCTACTGCGGTTTTAAACACATCTTTTGTCCAGTCGTCTAAAAAGTCAAGATGTGCTACTGATCCGCCGTTTGTTACAATACTTTTCCAAACTTCATCATTATCCATTCCTAGCTCTCGGAGAAGATCTTCGAGATACTCGTTCTTTTGTAGAGAGGTACCACTTTTAGTTTTCTGTGTATATGCGTTAGCACGGTAAGGCTCAATACTAGGACTAGTGTTACCACAGATAATGCTACTCGAAGCGTTTGGAGCAATAGCCAACAAGTGGCAATTACGCATACCTGTGCCTTGTGCATCAGGCGCTTCTCCGAGCTCCAATGCAAGAGCTCTACTAGCAGTCTCCGCAGCTGACTTAATGTGCCAAAACATAGCCATATTACGTCCCTTCGCCATTGCCGATTCAAACGGAATGTTGTGCCGTTGTAAATAGGCATGGAACCCCATCGCCCCCAAGCCAATGCTTCTCTCCTTCTCTGCACTGAAACGTGCTTTCTCCAGCTCATTTGGAGCATGAGCAATAAAGTAAGTAAGTACATTGTCTAGCATTCGTACTAAGTCTGGAATAAACTGAGGATCACTGCTCCAAGAGTCATACTCCTCCAGATT
>Ga0075481_10000333_pt1 | contig 17019 bp, 15 predicted proteins | sample DEB08_DNA_11_FD_76337 | JGI IMG/M metagenome (GOLD analysis project Ga0075481, IMG submission 76337) | Aqueous microbial communities from the Delaware River and Bay under freshwater to marine salinity gradient to study organic matter... | ecosystem: Environmental > Aquatic > Marine > Coastal ... | reverse complement strand
CTGGCGAGATCCCTTCGAGGATCCGCAGGGCATCGGCTACCACATCATCCAGTCGCTCTCGGCGATCGCCGGCGGCGGCATCGCCGGTCGCGGGCTCGGCCAGGGCATCCAGAAGTTCGGCTACCTGCCCGAGGCGACGACCGACTTCGTCTTCGCCATCGTCTGCGAGGAGTTGGGCCTCGCCGGCGCTGCGATCGTGGTCGCGCTGCTGGTGGCGCTGCTCTGGTCGGGCATGGCCATCATCGCGCCCTCGGATGCCCGCCTTCGTCCGCCGGCGTTCCATCGCCTGCTGGGGCTGGGAATCCTGCTGACGATCGGGTTCCAGGCGCTCATGAACGTGCTGGTGGTGACGGGTCTGGCTCCAACCAAGGGCATTGCGTTGCCGCTGGTCTCCCACGGAGGCACCGGGTGGGTGCTGACGGCCTTCTCCCTGGGGATCCTCATCTCGATCGAGCGAACCGCGCGAAGCGCCGCGGAGAACGAGTCGGAACCGCCACGGATCGCGGCGTCGCCCCTCCTCGATGCGGTGGCGTGAGCGGGATGGCCCCCGATCCCTGGAGAGTCGCCTTCGCGGGCGGAGGCAGCGGCGGGCATCTGGTGCCGGCGATGGCGATCGCCGAGCGTCTCGCGATCTCGTCGCCCGGCCTCGATGCGGTGGTGCTGTGCTCGCATCGACCCATCGACCACACGTGGCTCGAGCGGGCAGGTCTTGCCCACGTCCCGCTGTCGGCGCAGCCGTTTCGCCCGACTCCCGTGGGGTTGCTGCGATTCCTGCGAGGCCATCGAAAGGCGGTTGCGGAGGCGAGGTCGGCGCTTCGAGACCATCGCAGCGAACTCCTGGTGGCCGTCGGCGGCTTCGCGAGCGTGCCCGGCGTGCTCGCGGCGCGGCGTCTGGGCGTTCCGGTTCTGCTTGCGAATCTCGACGCTCGGCCCGGCCGGGCCAACCGGTTCGTCGCCGGGCGGGCGGATCGGGTGGTCTCGGCGGTCGAGGTCGAGGGCGATCGACGCTTCTCGGAGGTGGTGGGGCCGCCGGTGCGACGCTCCGCTCTGGCTGCGGGATCGGCCGCGGATGCCCGAAGGAACTTCTCTCTCGATCCCGGTCGTCCCACCCTGCTGGTCACGGGAGCGAGTCACGGCGCGACCAGCATCAACCGCTTCATGATCGCCTGGGTGGCGAGATCGCCGTCGGATCTGGACGGCTGGCAGGTCCTCCACCTGACCGGCGGCGAGAGCGGCGACGTCGAGCGTGCGTATCGCGAGGCGGGGATTCCGGCGACGGTGGTCGCCACGATCGACTCGATGGGCGAGGCGTGGGGCGCGGCGACACTCGCCATCAGTCGTGCGGGTGCGAACTCGGTTGCGGAGATCGGATTGAACGCGGTGCCGAGCGTGCTGGTGCCCTACCCCCATCACCGCGATCGCCATCAGTGGCTGAACGCGGCGCCCCTGGTGGCCGCGGGCGGGGCGGTGATCGCCGAGGATCGGATCGAGCCCGGGGCCAATCTCGAGTCGATCGGTCCTGCGTGCCTGAGGCTGCTCGGCGATGCGGGCGAGATCGAGGCGATGCGGCAACGTCTGCGAACGCGGCCCTCCCTCGACGGAGCGGCCCGGATCGGGGAGATCGTTCGGGAACTGGTCGACGGGCGTCGAGCCCGATCGACGCGATCGTTCCGCTGACGGACTCGACTCAGGAGATCGTCGGCAGCCAGGCCGCGAGCAGGTCCACGGTCGCCTGCAGGTCCTTCTTGTCGGCGGTCTCGGTCACGGTGTGGATGTAGCGGGTGCCCGCGCAGATCGCGATGCATCGGGCGCCGCGACCGGACCGCTGGATCGCTGCGCCGTCCTGTCCGCCGCGGGGCAGGATCGCCCGCTGGTGGGGGATGCGGTGTCGGCGGGCGATGCCGCAGACGTCGTCGATGAGGCCGGCGTCGGCGATCATCGAGGAGTCCTGAATCAGGACCGCGGCGCCCTCGCCCTGTCTCGAGACCCGCTGGTGGTCGGGAACGCCCGGGGTATCGCAGGCGAGGGTGACATCGAGGCCCACGCCGATGTCCGCGCCGACGGCGTTCGCGGCGGTCTGTGCGCCTCGAAGGCCGACTTCCTCCTGCACGGTGAAGGCGACGGTGATCTCCGCGGCATGCTTGCCGCGGGCCCGGGCCTTCGAGATCTTCCGGATCGCCTCGATGGCGCACCAGCAGGCGAAGCGGTTGTCGATCGCCTTCGAAGCGATCTTGTCCGGCAGGTCGAGGAACGGCTCCTCCATCACCACCATGTCGCCGATCTGGACCTTCCTGGCGACCTCCGCCGCCGGCATGCCCAAGTCGATGAAGAACTCCTCGACGCCGGGAACCTTGTTCCGCTCCTCCGGAGAGGAGATGTGGATCGGCTTGCCGCCCGGATTCATCACCCCCAGAAAGTCGCCCTTGGCGGTGCAGACCCGCACCCGCCTCGAGAACAGGTTTCGGGTGTCGAACCCGCCCGCGGGGTTCAGCCAGAGGAACCCCTTGCTGTCGATGTCGCGAACGAAGAACCCGATCTCGTCCATGTGGGCGGCGAGCAGGACCTTCTGTCCGCCGCGGCCCTTGCGGCCGCCGGTCGGCCGGCGGGTCGCGATCAGCGAGCCCATCGCGTCGGTGGTGACCTCGTCGAAGAGGCCCTCGATCTCCTCGGCGATCACGGCGCGGACGCGGTCCTCGCGACCGGGGATTCCGGGAGTCTCGCAGAGGCGTCGAAGCAGGTCGATGTTCATGGCGGGTGGTCTCGTGCTGAATCGAGGGGGATTCGTTCGGGTGAACGCTCAATGGTAGTGGATCGTCACCTGCAATCGTCGCCCGGAAGCGACGTACGATCCGGACATGAGCGATCGACCCATCGAGTCGGACTCCGCGGCGGCGACGGAACGGCATCGAGTCCGACGCAGTCCGCTGCAGGAGCGCATCGCCGACTTCGTCGGCGAGGAGTTCGCCCGGCGGCGGGAGGCGATCTCCGCGGCTCGCGGTCCGACGGCGGCGAAGGAGGCGGTGGCGGCCGAGATCGATCTTCTGCCCTACGGCCCGGGCACCGAAGACGCGATCGAGTGCGAGATCCTCGCCAGCGCCGGTCCCGTGGAGTTGGAGTACGCGGCCATCCGCAGCGGCTGCGGCATCTTCGACGCCAACCATCGAGGCACCCTGCTGATCGCCGGCGACGAGCGTCGGGACTTCCTCAATCGCATGCTGACCGCCGAATTGAAGGATCTCGAAGCAGGCCGATCCGCCGAGGCGTTCTGGTTGAATCGCAAGGGACGAATCGACGCCGACCTTCGGCTTGCCGAGCGTGGCGACGCGGCCGTCGCCGAACTCGACATCCACTCCGCCTCGGCAGCCGCCGAGTCGCTGGGCAGGTTCCTCGTCGCCGAGGACGCCGAGGTCGTCGACGCATCGGAGGACCACCAGCATCTATGGCTGCTCGGCCCTCGCACGGGAACGGTCGTGGAACGCGTCTCGGGTTCGGCTCCGCCGCTTCCGGGTCGCTGCGCGGTGCATTCGATCGCCGGCGTCGACTGCCTCCTGTCCGGTCTCGACTGGACCGGGTCCGCGGGCGTCTCCGTGGTGGTGCCGCGTTCGACGGTGGGTGCGGTCTGGGATGAACTGGTTCGAGCCGGCGGAAGCGGCGGTCAGGTTCGGCCCGTGGGGTGGCTGGCCTTCAACGTCGCCCGCATCGAGTCCGGGACGCCGCTGTTCAACGTGGACTTCGGTCCGGACAACCTTCCCCACGAGACCGGAGTGCTGCGCGACCGGGTCAGCTTCACCAAGGGGTGCTACCTCGGACAGGAGGTCGTCGCACGCATGGAGTCGCTCGGCCAGCCCAAGCAGATGCTGGTCGGACTGCGGATCGACGGCGAGGCGTTGCCGGTGGCGGGTTCGCAGGTCTTCTCGATCGAGGACCACGCGATGGGACCGTGCATCGGCGGCGTCACCAGCAGCACCCCAAGTCCGATGCTCGGCGCCGCGCCGGTGGCCTTTGCGATGGTCAAGACCGCCCACGCGGGTGTTGGGACCACGCTGCTCGTCAACGCCGAGGGCGGTCAGTCGAAGGCGACGGTCGCGCCGCTGCGGTTCTTCGGCGCAACCTCGTCCGAAGGGAAGTCCGCATGAGCGCCGACCCGGGAGGCATCGGCGCGGCGTCGGGAGGCGAATGGGTGCTGTTCGTCGCCGGTGGGGCCATCACGCTGGTGCTCCTGGTGGGAACGATCGTCGGCGGTGTCCTGATCCACCGGGAGCACCGCCGCACTCGCGAGCGCGAGGCCGAGGAGACCTCCAACGAGGAGCGATGGTGATGCCGAACTCGATTCGCATCCTCGAGGTCGGTCCGCGGGACGGCCTGCAGAACGAGGCGGGGGAGGTCCCCGTCGAGGCGAAGGTGGCCCTGGTCGAGGCCTTGGCCGCGGCAGGTCTGCCGGAGATCGAGGTCGGCGCGTTCGTGAATCCCAAGCTGGTTCCGCAGATGGCGGAATCGGCGGAGGTCTTCCGTCGGATGCGTCGCCGCGAGGGCGTGGTGTATTCGGCGCTGGTCCCCAATCGGCGGGGGGCCGAGGCGGCGATCGAAGCGGGAGCCGATCTCCTCTCGGTCTTCGCCTCGGCGAGCGAGTCCTTCTCCCGGCGCAACACCAACGCCTCGATCGCGGAGAGCCTCGCCCGGTTCGAGCCGGTCTTCGAGATCGCCGCCGGCGCCTCGCGGCCGGTCCGGGCCTACGTGAGCTGCGCGTTCGGCTGCCCCGACGAGGGCGAGGTCGATCCGACGCGGGTGGCCTCGCTCGCCCGCGAACTCGTCGATGCCGGGGCTTCGGAGATCGACGTCTCCGACACCATCGGCGTCGCGGTCCCGCGCGACGTCGATCGGGTGCTTGACGCGGTCGGGGCCGAGATCGATCCATCTCGGATCGCGCTGCACTTCCACGACACCCGAGGCACCGCGATCGCCAACGTCATGACCGCGATCGATCGCGGGGTGACTCGATTCGACAGTTCCTGCGGCGGCCTCGGGGGATGCCCGTTCGCCCCGGGCGCCAGCGGCAACCTCGCGACCGAGGACCTGCTCTACGTGTGCGCCCGCAGCGGCATCGAGACCGGGGCGAGCCTCGCCGACGTGGCGGCGGCCTCCTCGGCGATCGGTGAAGTGCTGGGGCGTCGACTGCCCTCGAAGGCCCTTGCGGCCGTCCGTTCGGGCGTGGGCAACGACCAGTGTCGTTCGGAAGACGGGGCCGCGAGGCGATAGCGGCGGCCCGAGCGGACGAGCCGTACCAGCGCGATCGAGGTGTCGTCGAGAAGCACCGCGTGGGGCTGGTGCGGCACCCGAAATGCGCCGGTGTTGAGGATGGTCCGCTCGCCGATCCGCCAGGCTCCGGGGCGGTGGGAGTGGCCGACCAGCACGAACTTCGCCTCGGGGGCGTGCCGCAGCGCGAAGTCGGCGACGAGGCCCGGATACTCCCGCCAGAAGAGACTGATTCGAAGGAGGGCCAGCGGACGGGACAACAGTCGCCATGGGCGTCCGGACCCACGGGACAGCGCGTTTCGCTCCCACTCCCGACTGGCCGCGTCACGGCTTGCCGAGAGCACCGACTCGAGGCGAGATCGCTCCTGCGGCGCAAACGACTCCAGTCGACTGAGGTAGGCCTCCTGCAGCGAGGATGCGGACGGACTCCACGGTGCAAGGCTGGGATGGACCGCATCGCCGTGGGTCGCGAAGATCGCGCCGTCGGCGAGATGAAGATGTCGTCGCGGCCCGATCAGCGGGTCGTGGTTTCCGGCAAGGAAGGTGATGCCGATGCCCAGTCGTTCCGCGCGGCGTCGCAGGCTCTCGACGCCTCGGGCCGCGTCGTCGCGATGATCGGGGAGGTGCAGTTCCGCCACGTCGCCGTTGAGCACGAGTTCGTCCGCCTCGGCGATCACCGGCTCGAGCGCGCGAGGCAGGTCGATGCCTCCGCGGCCGAGGTGGAGATCCGAGATGACGAGGGTGCGACGGCTCATGATCGATTCGATGTGACGTTCAACGTCGTTCGAGGTGCTCTCGGGCGCCGGGACCGAAGGTGATGCGGTTCTTGCCTTCCCGCTTGCTCTTCAGGGAGAGCTGGTCGGCGTGGGCGAGCAGCGTTCGCGGTTCGAGCCCGTCCCACGGATACGTCGCGAGTCCGGCGCTGACGGTGACGGTGCCGGGCGCGTCGGGGCCGAGGGCGGGAAGCCGCAGTCGCGTGACCTGAGCCTGGAATCGGTGCACGACGTCCTCGACCGACTCGATGGGGGTGGTGCCGGCGGCGCGGGGGCCGTCGGGGTCGGAGAAGATCACCACGAACTCGTCCCCGCCGATCCGGAAGACGTGATCCCCTCGTCGAATCGTGGATCGCAGGAGTTGGACCGTCTCGCGAAGGACCTCGTCTCCCGCCTCGTGACCGTGCTGGTCGTTGTAGGTCTTGAAGTTGTCGATGTCGAAGACCATCAACGTCACCGGCCGCCGGCGTGGACGAGCATCGGCGAGGGTCTTCGCGAGGGTCTGTTCGAAGGCTCGCCGATTGCCGACACCGGTCAACTCGTCGGTGAGGGCTTGTCGGCGCAGTTCCGCGTGCGAGGCGTCGAGCCTCATCCACGTCGCCATCCAGCCCGCCCACGGGGCCAGCGCCGCCGCTGGGATGGAGGTGCTCGCGAGCCAGCCCAAGCGCGTCTCGCGGTCCCGCACCTCCACCGCGGAGCGTCCGCGATCTCCCGGAGGAGGCATGGGCGGCAGCAGTTCCAGGTCGCTCGAACCGAGGCGTTCGCGAAGCAGAGCGATCGCGGTGCCGCCCAGTCGATCGCCGCCGGCAAGCACCGCCTCGACGAGATCGAGATCGCCCAGGGGGCCGCGGGCCTGTCGAATCGTCTCGACCGTCGGCGCAGCGTGACCGCGTTCGGCGACGGGGACGGGGGTCTCGAGGGTGGCGGTCATGGGCTCATGGATCGGCGGCGAAGGCTCTGGTGCCGGGTCGGGATCGGCCTCGCCGATCGACTTCTCAGGCAGCTCCGCGGCCGCTTCGGAGAGCTCTTCGGCCGGCCAGCCCAGACGATTGACCAGTTCGGCATGAAGAGAGGCCGCGTCCCGAATCAGCGTCGCGGTTGTGCCGTCTGGAAGATCTGCGCCGGTGCCGTGGCGTGCCCAATGCAGCACTTCGATCGACGGATCGAGCGCCTCCACGCTGTCGCCCAGTCGACCGTTCCGGCGGATCCGATCCGAGTCGCCCGACGTCTCGATGGCGATCGCGACGATCGGTTCGCGTGCGGGGGCGGCGATCACCCGTGCGAGGGCGTCGAAGGGACCGGGACAGCTCGTCGCGTTCGGCCAGCGTCGGGCGAGTTCCGCGACGATCTCGTCATCGCCGACGAGAAGCACTCGGCCACGCGGAGTTCGAGCACGCGAAGCACTCATGACTCGTCCTTCCGAGGATCCGCTTCGTCTTCGGCGTCTCCGAGCAACATGCGGATCTCGTCCGAACTGACGGTTCGCGAGGCCGGGGACGGATCCGAAGCGGGTCGCCGTTCGGAGTCGGACGACTCGTCGGCCGGGACGGCAAGTCTCTTGGAACGCGCCGCGTCGTCCGCGACGATCTCGATCAGGCCGGCCTCGGGCGTGGATGTCCAGAGATCGAGTGAGGAAAGGTGGGAGGCCAGCGCCGCGACCAACTCCGCGGCGCCCTCCCGCAGGGTGACGAGGACGGCGATCCGCGTCGTGGGATCCGCGGACCAGTTCTGCTGGGCCCGAACCTCGAACCGTCGGCGCCCCAGTTCGACCAGTCCGTCGAAGGGGTCGGCATGGTGGGACCAGGTCGCCGTCGACCAACGCTCGATCGCCGAGGCTGGAGGTGGGGCGTCTCCGATCCGGATCACCAGGTCGATGGACGTCGGTGGGGGGGTCATCTTTCGCAGATTGCTCCGGTCCGATTGCGGCGAGGGACCGGCCCCGACCGGTCGGCGATGCTACGGCTGGGCGACGCGCCCCGAGCGGCAAACGTCGGGTCGAACTTGGGATACGCCCTCGGCGGGCTCGAGCGTTCCACCCTTCACCATGAACGAGGGATGCAGCGATGCGCGGACAAGACCGGGATTTCCCCGTCTTCGGACGACGTCGAGCTGTTCCGGGGCCGGGCGTCGCCTGCCGCTCGATCGGGGGTCCGGGGCCGGAATCCCCCTCGAAGTCACGGGCGGGGCCTCGCCAAACACCGACAACCCGCTACCCTGTGGGGCTCGTCGCGGTCACCCTCGTCGGGTGGTCCCTTCAGTCCCTTCGCTTCGACTCCGGCCGTCCGGTCCAAGTCGGGGCGTTTCCTCAGGTCCAGGCGACAACTCCATGAGCCAGTTCCAGTCCTCCCCCACGATCCCCCACTCCGCTGCGGTCTCCGGTCGCAAGTTCGTCGACTACAAGAGCGTGGAGGACCTTCGACGCCTCATGACCCCCAACGGAAAGATCTACAGCCGTCGGCGGCTGCAGGCCTCCGCGTGGGAGCAGCGGCAGATCGCCCGGGCCATCAAGCGGGCCCGCTACATGGCCCTGCTGCCCTACACCAGCGCGACGCTCTGAATCGAGACCCGCTGGACGATTCGAGATCTCGTTCGAGCACCGCAGGTCCATGCCTGCGGTGTTTTTGCGTCCACGAGTGCGTCCGCGAGCGCGTCCACGAGGTCGGGCAGGGGCTCGAGTGTGTCGATGCCGATCCACGGACGAGACGCTCCCCCGACATGATCGGTGCCATCCCGACGGCCTAGCGCCTCGAGGTGGGGGCCGTCAAGGCACGAAGGCCGTGGCGGACCGATCGCACGAAGGGCGCCAGCACCGACTGGATCGTCGTCACGATCAGGTCCATGCCGTGGGCGATCTCGTCCAGCACAAGGCGGGTACGCACGCGGCGAAGACCCTCGTCTTCCGGGGCAAGGCGGGTTCCTCGACGCCACCACGCCCAGGCGAGGCGTCGGTGACCACCGCGTTGGGCCGCGAGGGCGAGGTTGTGCATCGAGGCGACGCAGTTCGGTTCGAGTCGAAGCACCCGTCGACTGATGGCACAGCCTTCCGCAACGTGCCCGGCGTCGAAGTTCGCCAAGGCCAGCAGACGCAGGCGATCGGGGTCGTTTCGGAGTTCGGTCCCGAACTCCGAGAGGACTTCGACCGCCTCGGCGGGCTGCCCGACCTCGAGGAGCAGCTCGCAGGTTCGCGAGGCGAGCTCGAGCGTCGCGGGATCCGACCCGTGGTCGCCCTGCTGGACTCGATCGACCCGGTCCCGGGCCGTCTCGCGAAGGCGGCGACCCTGGTCGAGCAGATCCCGGCGTGCCTCTTCGACCCTTCCCACGCGGAGGCGGGCCTCGGCCAACCTGAGTTGGGCCCCGGACCGTTCGGGATCAAGCTGTGCCGCGAGTTCGAACTCCGCGGCCGCTTCGGCGTGTCTCGAGGAGCGGGCCGCAAGTTCACCGAGACGCCAGTGGGCCTCGGCGTTCGCGGTGTCCAGTTCGAGGACGCGGCGGTACTTCTCTGCCGCCTCGGCGTCGCGGCGCAGTTCGCCGAGGAGGCGACCGAACCGCAGCAGCGTGTCGATGCCGCCGGGATCGTCTCGCAACTCCTGGAGGAACATCTGGACCGCTCGGTTGGGTCGACCCGTCGCCGCGAGAACCTCGGCGAGGCGGGAGCGGACGCCTGGGATCGTCGGGTCCTGCCGGAGCGACTCGCGGAGGCACCATCCGGCGCGGTCCAGGATGCCTCGGTCGAGCAGGCTCTCGCCCATCGCCTTCAGGCAGCGAGGCAACTCCTCGAGGTGGTGTTGCGCGAGGTAGTAGACGGTTTCGGCCTCGTCGTGGCGTCCGAGTTCGGCAAGCGTCTCGATGCGCTTCGCGAAGGAGAGTTCATGTTGGGGATCCACCGCCGAGGCCGCCTCGAACACCGTCAGGGCGTCCTCGGGGCGATCCAGAGCGAGCAGCACGCTGCCAAGCGCCAGGCGTGGCTCGATGTCGTCGGGCATCAGTTCGACTGCGGCCTCGAACGCCGCCCTCGCTTCGCCGTGGCGGCCTGCAGCCTCCAAGGTCAGGCCGAGGTTGAACTGCCAGTCTCCTCGCTCGGGTTCGAGATCGAGGGCCTGACGGAACTCGCGAGCCGCCTCGGTCCATCGGCCACGGTGAAAGAGTTCGACCGCCCGTTCGACGTGTTCATCGGCGGGTCGCCACTCGTTCATGCGGGGTGCTTCCGGGGCTCGAAGGTGGGTTCGAAGGCGGGTTCGAAGGTGCGGTCGGAGATGCGGTCGGATCGGGGCGGTCTCGACGCCGAAGACCGGGACGGCGATGCCTGCCACCCACGTCGCGTCGAGGTTCTACCATTCAAGGAGCGTGCACGGGACGCGGCAAGCGAATTCGTCGGGGTCGTCGAACGAAATGCCACGCTCCGAGCCGATGTCGAATCGAGTTTCGGTCTGCGGCCGGCTTCGGTTCAGGGACCACCGTCGACCCGACCCGGCGGGGAAGCGAATCGGGGCGTGTCCAATCGAATCGCGTGGCGCCGACCTGCCGATCCATGTCTCTCATGCCCTCCATGCTCCTCATGATCCCGGCATCCAAGCCTCGTTCGGCGTGCGGATCGCCCGAGCGGAATCGGCCGGGGCGGCATCGCCTGCGGTCGGGGACTTGCCACCTGCTGACGGTCTGCGGCATCGGAGCGTTGTTTGGGATCGTTCAGCCGGTCCTGGCCGGACAGGTCGCCCCTCCGGGTCAGGAAGCCATCGGCACGGATGCGGCGTTCTTTCGCGGAGTGGCGGAGAACCCGACCAACCCTCTCGAGATTCGCCGCGTCGCCCTGACACGTCTGCTCAAGGACCCCCAGCCCGCAGGTCGCGCTGCGGTGCGGGCCCTGTTCGGGGAGTCGGTCGAGGCGGTGCGGGCCGGTCTCGTGGCGGCACTTGCGAACGCCCCGGTCGAGGCCCCCGAACTCGCGGACGCCATCGCCCTCGCGGCCGCTGAAGCGACGCCCGCCGATCGGCCCGCGTGGATCGTCCTGCTTGGATTGGCGGGCCCGGGCATGGATGCGTTGCTGGTCGAACTGATCAAGGATCAGACGGTGTCGGGCGATCTTCGCGGCAACGCCGTCGAACTGCTCGGCGGCTTCTCGACCCCGCTGGCCGCAGAAACCCTCATGGACGTCGCGGAGTCCGACGACGCGGAGGATCTGCGCACCTCTGCGTTCGAGGCGTTGCGTCGTCTGAGCGGCATGCCGTTCGGAGACGCCGCCGACGCTTGGCGAGCCTGGTGGGCGGCGGGCGGGGAGGAACTGCTTGAAGCGACCTGCGAGCAGAGGGCCGAGACGCTGGCCGCGAGGCTCGAACGAGCCGACCGGGATCGGCGTACGGCACGAACACTCGCCGACCGCGCCGTCGAGCAGTTGAGGCAGGTCCACGGCGAGTTGCTGCTTGGAATGGACTCCGCGGCGAGGCAGGAGCGGATCCTTCGCCTTCTCGAGAACGACTTCGAAGGCCTGCGACGCCTTGCCGTCGAGCAGATCGAGAGGATGCTTCGAAACGGCGACCGGATCGACGATCCCGGCATCCCCCCGGCGATCGAGCGGCTGCTCGACGATCGGTCGCCGTCGCTTCGCGCGAAGGCGGCGTCGCTGGTGGGGACCCTTTCGCCCGATCGGGTTCTGGAACTGGTGTCCACTCGGTTGCGCGACGAGCGGGATCCGGTCGCCGCCGGCGCGTATCTCGAGGCGATGATGGGCGTCCCCGATGCCGGCACCATGGATGCGGTGGTGATTCGCCTCGGCGACGCCGCGACCGCCGATGCCGCGGCGCGGGCGCTGGTTCGGATGCACGCTGCCGGAGCGGAAGCGGGGGCGTGGACCTTCGCAGCGGCGTCCGCGGCGAGGACGCGCCTCGACGAGGCGGCGTCGCCGGTGATGGCCGAGTTGCTCGCCATCGCCGGTGGGGAGATGGACGACGAACGACTTCGGACGCTGCTGGGATCGGAAGATCCTCGCCTCCGCCGTGCGGTGGCCGACGGATGGGGGCGTCGCGGAAGAATCGCGGAACTGCGCGAGCGATCGGATGATCCGGTGGTGTATCCGGCGCTCGCCTCGGCGATCGTCGATGGGCAGGCGCCGCTCGAGGCGCTCGAGACTCTTCTGGTCGTCTCGAGATCCCCCGAGTCCTCCGCGGACTTCGAGCGCGTCGTGACCCGTCTGCTCGAATCGGTTCCCCTCGACCAAGTCTCCGTCGCGGATCGCCTGCTTGCCGACTCCACGCCGGTGGTGTCTTCGGCGCTGCGTCGGCGCGGCTTGCGACGAGTCGTCGATGCGCCCGGCGACTCGGGACTGGCCACGGAGGCCCGCATCGAGGCGGTCGAGCGTCTGGGTCGTCTGCTGATCGACGCCTCGCAGCCCGCCGACGCCGTGCAGATCGTCCGGCCCCAGCTGCCGTTGGCGCCCGAACGCCTTGGGCCGCTGCTCTTCGAGGCGCTGGTTCTCGCCGCGGAGTTCGACGCGGCGGCGTCGCGGCAGTCCGACCCCGGCGCGTGGGTGGCGCTGCTTGCGCGGATCGGCGATGCCGCAGCGTCACGGCGGGAGGCGATCGCTCGGGAGATCGCCAAGCGATTCGCGAGCGATCTCGACGAGTCGCAATGGGAGACCATGAGGCGGATCGTTCCATCGTTGGGACTCTCCAGCGGCGAGGTCGAGGACGGGTCCACCTCGACGGCCGCCGAAACATCCGAACCCAATCCCGGATCGGGCGGCTGACCGCAAGCCCGGCCGCGAACCTTGGCGGGAAGCGTGTTGGCGGGAAGCATGGACAGCCACGCCTCCACGTCGCGCGGCGAGACCGACACTCTGGAGATCTCCAACTGGATCGACCCTCCGGTGGACTCGTGCATGGCGACGAGTGCGGCCGTGGCGGCCACGGGCAGGCGCTCGATGGCCCTCCGAATCTCGCAGTGCCATGGCGATGAACGACGGGAGGCGATCTCGAGACTCGCCCGAAGCGTTCGCTTGCCCTCGGTCAGCGGCCATCCGCTTCGGAGTCTCGCTTCGACCTCGAGCGCGTCGAAGACGGCGACGGCCGCGACGGCCACGGTCGGATCCATGTCCTGCAGGGCTCGGCGAGCCGCCCGACGAGTTCGGACGACCGCCTCCCGAGTCGACTCGAGGCCCTCCCGCGCGTCGAGGAGTCTCCGAAGTCGCGTTGCCAGTCGCCGGTGTCGATGGCCGTCGAAGCGCGGCGTGGCTCCACCGAGCCGTCGGCATCGTTCGATCAGGACTCCCGCCGCCGGATTCGGTGGATAGCGGGGCAGTTCCGCAAGCGTGCCGGAAAGATCGTCGAGGTCGGGCGGGGGCGGACTCCCGAGTTCGAGCACCGCGGCTCGGCACCACAGGTCGACGCTCGGGTCGGAGGCCATGCGGCGAAGCGCCGATGGCAGTAGCGCCGCTGGATCGACCTGAAGATCGTCGGCCCGGGACCGGAGCCAGGTCGCCATCGAGGACGAGGATGGCGAGTCGATCCGTGCGATCCGGCGTGACACGTACTGCCGCAGTTCCCGCTCGAGTCGCTCGACGCGTCGGACCCGAAGACGTTCCGCCAGACTGGTCTCGATCGCGTCCGGCGCCTGCCCGGCACGGGCTTCGACCGGCGGCACCGGCGGTGCGACCACTCCGAGCATCAGCAGAAGGCAGATCGGAATCATGCCCACAGTCTGGGGCCCTCGACGGCCTCGTTGCCGAATCGATGCGGAAGAGCATGCCGTTGCGGGCAGGTCCGCCGTTCGGAGGGCCGTCGCGCGGAACTACCATCGCGACCGATGAGCGAACCGGCCCCGATCGGCGATCGACACCACCGCCAGCGCCTGCTGCCGATGATCGGCGACGACGGGCAGCGACGACTGGCCGAGTCGTCCGTGCTGATCGTGGGCTGCGGGGCGTTGGGCACGGTGTCCGCCGAGCTTCTGGCACGGGCGGGGGTGGGTTCGCTCTCACTGGTCGATCGCGACGTCGTCGAGGCGACCAACCTTCAGCGACAGACCCTCTACACCGAGGCCGACGCGAAGGCTGGGCGGGCCAAGGCCGAAGCGGCCCGCGACCGCCTGCGCGAGATCGACTCCTCGTTGCGGATCCGCGGATGGGTCGACGACCTCGATGCCGAAGGCGTGCGCGGCTACGTCGGCGAGGCCGACGTGGTGGTGGATGGTCTCGACAACTTCGAGACCCGGTACCTGCTCAACGACGCGTGCGTCGAGGCCGGTGTGCCCTACCTGTACGGCGGCGCGGTCGGCACCGTGGGCCTCTCGATGACGGTGCTGCCGGCCACCGACTCGAGGGCCACTCGGACGTCGGACCGCGTCCGCATCGGGACCGAGCAGGCCACGCCGTGTCTTCGCTGCGTGTTCCCGGAGCCGCCGACGGCGGGATCGAGTCCCACCTGCGATACCGCCGGTGTCCTTGGGATGGTGACGGCGATGGTGGCCGCGCGGCAGGCGACCGAGGCGATCAAGATCCTGGTCGGCGCGACGAACAGGGTCGAGCGCGGACTCTGGTCGATCGATCCCTGGCAGGGGCGATTCGCCTGCGTGGAGACGATCGATCGCCCGGATCCCGCATGCCCCTGCTGTGGCCGCCGACGGTTCGAGTTCCTCGAGGGACGCGGCCGCGCGGAGACCGCGGTGCTTTGCGGGAGGAATGCGGTGCAGGTGCGCCCCGCGTCTCGGGCGGCCCTGGATCTGGATTCCCTGCACGCTCGCCTCGGTCCGCACGGAGAGTTCCACCGCGAGTCGGGCCTGATTCGAGGCGTCCTGCGGGCCGAGTGTGGCGACGAAGGCGATCCGCTCGAACTGACCGTCTTCATCGATGGTCGAAGCATCGTCCGTGGCACCGTGGAGACCGAGCGGGCCCGAGCGATCCACGCTCGCTACGTCGGCGCGTAGCGGTCGGTCGACGGAGGTCGACCTTCGGCCGAATCGCACTTCCCGTCGGTGGCCGTCCGTTGCTTCAAGCGAGGCGTCGTCGACGGTCGCACCGGGAGGACCTACTGTGGCCAGTTCGCCTGCAAGGCGGGCGGTTCTCGAATTCCTCTCTCGGAGTCGATCCATGTCCACCACCGCCACCGATCCGTTCGCCCTCGCCATCGCAGCCTGCGGCGACGCCACCGTCGGCTATGCCGGCGCCATTCTCGAGCCGATTCCCGCGGAGAGCTTCGCCCACCTTCCCCATGCCGACGTCAACCACCCGGCGTTCGTGGTCGGCCACCTCGGGATCTATCTGAACAAGTCGCTGGAACTCGTGGGCCGCTCGGATCTCTGCGTGGCGCCGCCGTTCGAGATTCCCACCTTCGAGGATGGGGCGCCCTGCGTCGAGCAGGACGGCCGCTATCCCGGCAAGGACGTGCTGCTTCCGTACTTCCTCGAGCACTCGAAGACCGTGCTCGACGCGGTTCGCGCCACGTCGACGGAGACCTTCGCCGCGGACAACCCGATGGAGGGTCGAATGAAGGAGATGTTCCCGACGGTCGGGGTCGCGGTGAACTTTCTCGTCAACAACCACGTCATGATGCACCTCGGTCAGATCAGCACCTGGCGGCGTCTGATGGGCCTCGGTTCGGCGATGTAGGAACATGCCGGTGGCTCCCGCCGCGATCCTCGCCCTCGATCAGGGCACCACGAGTTCCCGTGCGGTCGTCTTCGAGTTCGACGACGGGCGACTTGGTCGCTCCCTCGGGGACGCCCGGCGGGAGTTCGCGTGCACCTACCCGCGGCCCGGATGGGTCGAGCAGGACCCGATGGAGGTCTGGCGCAGTCAGCACGAGGCCGCCGAGGCGGCGCTGGCTGCGAGCGGTGTCGCGCCCACGTCGATCGTCGGTCTGGGGCTGACGAACCAGCGGGAGACGGTGGTTCTCTGGGATCGTGCAACCGGCGTGCCGGTCGCGCCGGCGATCGTCTGGCAGGACCGTCGGACCTCGGGCCGGACCGATCGTCTTCGCCGCGACGGTCGAGAGGCGTGGCTGATCGAGCGGACCGGTCTCCCCTGCGACCCCTACTTCAGCGCGTCGAAGATCCAGTGGCTTCTCGAGCACGTGCCGGACGCGGCCGATCGCGCGGCACGCGGCGAGCTGGCGGTCGGGACCATCGACGCCTGGCTGCTGTGGAACCTGACCGAGGGTCGCACCCATGCGACCGACGTGTCCAACGCGAGCCGCACCCAGCTCTGGAACCTCCACACGAGGTCGTGGGACGAGTCGTTGTGCGAGCTGTTCGGAGTCCCGATGGGCCTGTTGCCCGAAGTCGTGCCGAGCGCCGGCGAGGCGGGCCGATGCCGACTGTTCGGTGGCGACGTTCCGATCCTCGGCGTGATCGGCGACCAGCAGTCGGCGCTGGCCGGGCAGGGATGCTCCGTGCCCGGCGAGTCCAAGACGACCTACGGGACGGGCTGCTTCCTCCTCGTGCAGACGGGTGAACGCGTGGTGCCCAGCGGGTCGAGGCTGCTGACGACGGCGGCGTGGCAGGTGGGCGAGCAGGCGATGCGATATGCCCTCGAAGGCAGCGTGTTCATGGGCGGCGCCCTGATCCAGTGGTTGCGCGACGGACTGGGAATCATCGAGAAGTCCTCCGAGGTCGGTCCGCTGGCGGCAACCGTGGAGGACTCCGCAGGCGTGGTGATGGTTCCCGCGTTCACGGGGCTCGGCGCGCCGCACTGGGATGCCGAGGCACGGGGCAGCGTCTTCGGCCTGACCCGGGGCGCGACGAGGGCGCACGTCGCGAGGGCGGCGCTCGAAGGCATCGCCGCGCAGGTGGCGGATGTCCTCGAGGCGGCGACGGTCGACCTTCGGGACGCGGAGCTTCCGGCGATCTCCCGCGTTCGGGTCGACGGCGGCGCGGCGGCATGCGACGAGCTCATGCAGCTGCAGGCCGACCTGCTCGGCCTTCCGGTCGAACGCCCCGCGGATCTCGAGACCACGGTCCGGGGGGCGGCGGCGATGGTCTGCCTGGCGCTTGGCGGGGCCGAGCTTGC
>Ga0075481_10000331_pt1 | contig 17057 bp, 14 predicted proteins | sample DEB08_DNA_11_FD_76337 | JGI IMG/M metagenome (GOLD analysis project Ga0075481, IMG submission 76337) | Aqueous microbial communities from the Delaware River and Bay under freshwater to marine salinity gradient to study organic matter... | ecosystem: Environmental > Aquatic > Marine > Coastal ... | reverse complement strand
CGCATCATCCCGGAGCTGTCGTCGCCACAGACCGTGACCGATCACGACAGTTCGACCAACGCCCTGATCAACTACTACCGGCGACACCGCGGCCGCTGAACCCGCCACGTCGGGTGGCGGCGTGCTCCCGCGCCGCGGTGCGGATCAGGTCCGCGACCGTCGAGGCCCAGACGTCCCAGTTCAGTTCGCGCTCCGCGCGATTCCGGGCCGCATCGCCCATCCGTCGATACACCGAGGCGTTCGCGACGATCGACTCGACGGCGTCTGCGAGCGTCTCGGAGTCGGCATCCGATGGGATGACCCTTCCCGTGTCGCCATCCCTCACCACGAACGGCAGTCCGCCGACGTCGGTGACCACGGCCGGCTTGCCGAACAGCGCCGACTCGATCGGGGCGATCCCGTACGCCTCGCCCGAGGAGGGCAGCAGGCAGAGATGGCTCTCCGCGAGAATCCGGGCGTGCCTCGCCACGTGCTCGGGACGGGCGTGATCGAGCCGCCCCGCCCAACGGACGCCCGCCTCGTCGCCGTTCCCGTCGGGCCGAGGTCCGATCACGTCGAGCGAGGCGTTCCAGCCTCGCGACCGCAGGACGCGAACGCAATCAAGCACCAGTTCCAGCCGCTTGCGGACCGGATCCGCCGCCGTGATGGTCAGACGAAGCGCATCCCGCGTCGGCGTCTCGATCGGCGGCGCCGGGCCGTCGACATCGCGAGGTCCTAGATTCGCACCGAATCCCGCAACGCGGCCGCGCTCGCGAGGCAGGCCGTAGGTGGTCACGGCGCTCTCGAGCGTCGCCGGCGAGGCCAGCGCCGCGAATCGGACCCGAGCGAGCGCCCGTCGCTCGACGAGCGCGGTCGTCGCGGCGTATTCCCGCCCCATCGCGGCGAATCGCGGATAGGTGGCGGAGATGATCTCCGCGGTCGCATCGCCGCTGTAGACGATCGGAATCGGGGGCTCGAGGAAGGCGAACGGCGAACTCATGCAGTTGCCGAACAGGACGTCGGGGCGATGCCGGTCGATCGCCGCGTGGAGCACCCCCGCACGTCGGCGGCACCCCGCGAGAAACCTCCGCGCCATGGTCTCGGGATGGTTCCGCCAACGCGCGGCCTCGTCGCCGGCCAGTCGATCGCGCCATGACGCGAGACGCCGAATCGAGCCGTGCCACACTCGCCCGACCGTTCCGAATCTGCATGGCGCGAAGTCGAGTCTTCCCAGATCGATCAGATCCAGTCCCTGACGGCGCAGCGAGCGGAACATCGCGTGCGGCATGCCCGACAGGGCTGCGGGGTCCATGGGATCGTGCAGGCTGACGAAGCCGACCCGCGGGGCAGAACCGGCTCGCGTGGTCCTCGCCGCTCGACCATGCGAGGAACGAGCGACCGCCGACTCGCCAAGCGACGAAGTCGATCGCGCGAATCGAAGCGAGAGGTCGGTCATGGCAAGGATCGGCACCCGATGGGAACTCGGCGACGGACCACCTCCGACGGATGGACGGAGGCACGGACGGCTGGCCCGCGCAGATCGAAGGCCTCACAGAGTCAATATGGCAGCCGAAACCTGGTCAACAGGAGATAGACCGCGGATTGGTCGAGATTTGGACACCCTCGTGCCGGTGCATGTCCAGGCGACCGCGACACTCCCACGCACTTGCCGCAGGGCGGCGGGGTGTGCCGCGCCGAGGCGGCCGCCACGGATCGTGCCTGGAGCGTCCTTCGACGGTCGCGCCCCCCTTGATCAGGGGCAGGCCCCCCAGGCAAGCAGCATCAGTCCGATATCCGCACCGGTGACGAGACCGTCGCCGTCGAGGTCCGCCGCCGGATCGGGCTCGTTCCAGCGCAGCAGCAACTGCCCGAGATCGCCGCCGGTCACCATTCCGTCGCCGTCGAGATCTGCGGGGCACGCCGCCGTGTTCACGAGGAAGAGTCGATCGACGAGCGCCGTGTTCTCGACGCCGTCGCCGCCGTACGCCGGGCCGTCCAACTTGATCGACGCGTGAACCTCCCACCGGTTCTCGCCACCCTCCTCGAAGAGGTGGCGTCCGACCTCGAAGTGCGTCAGCCAGCTGGAGCCGAAGAAGATCCACGTCTCCGGCGTCATCTCGATCTCGCCGAGCGAGACCAGTTGGTACTGGCCCGCCTCGATCTGATCGGGCTCGAGGTCCACATTCGCGACCCGCTCGCCGGTGTCCATCTGATGGCAACCGAGAGAGAACGGCAGATCCGGCGCGTCGACCACCGCGGCGTAGCCCCTCGCAGCTTCGGGATCGAGCACGACCCGCGGCCAGCCGCCGTGGCGGTAGGGCACGAAGGTCCGGATCCGGGACGGAGCGATCCCGTCGAACGCCGTCGGCAGCGGCTGTTCCTCGCCCCCGCCGAGGATGATCGTCGAGAAGTACTCCATGTCCGCGGCGCCGATCGCGACGACCCCGGGCGTCTCGTTGATCGCCACAAGGCGGTCGACGATCTCGGTATGGTCGAGGTAGATCTCCGGATGCAGGTCGACGAGATCGAACCACTTCCAGAGCGTGGCGAGGTCGAGTTCGCGTCGGGCGAGTCGAATGTTGAGCCGCACCGACTCCGGCGCCGCCTCGGCCGCCTCGAGCATCTCCTCGAAGAGGCCCTGCCACTCGTGGATCCGGTCGGCGGTGAGATAGGGGAAGACGAGTTCGTCGAACTGCCGGCTCTTGTAGCCGACGCCGGGCGGCAGTTCGGCCATCGCGAGCCGCTCCGCCTCGAGTGCCTCGATGAATCCTCGAATCGCCGGTGCCGCCGGTCCGTAGAGGCCGTCGGTCACCTCCGCGACCACCGCGTCGGCGTCGACGTCGACGTCCCGGCAGAGGGCGTGGAAGAGATATCCCTGCACCTCGCTGAATCCGCTGCGAGCCACGGCGCCGGCGTGATCGGTGAAGACGCCGGCCACCCCGGCGTCGTGCATCAGGCGCATGTTGGTGGCGAGACGCTGGACGTTGCCGACGGGCATCGAGAGGCCGGTGCCCCACGGATTGGGATAGAGCCACGCCCACAGGTTTCCCGGAGCGACGATCTCGCCCCACGCCTGGAGATGGGCGTAGGTCTCCTGGATCTCCGGGTCGGGGTGGCTCCAGTCCGCGAAGTAGTTGTCCTCGATCGGCGCGAAGTCGATCACGAGGTTCGAAGGCAGCGTCTCGCCGGCGGGAAGGGTCGGCGGAATCTGGGTCTGGTCGCGCCGGTAGGCGAGACTCGCCACCCGCACCTCCGGCTTCGAGGTCTCGAGCTCCGCGCACAACTCGATCAGATAGTCGTAGAGCGGCCCACCGGGACTCTGGTACTGGTTCATCAGCTCGGTGCAGGGGCCGCAATGGCAGAGTCGCTTCGGCGTGTCGTTCGCCGAGACCGAGACGACGCAGCGATCGCCGCGGCTCGCGATCGAGCCGAGGACGTTCTGGGTGAGCTCGGCCCGCAGCGCGTCGTTGGAGAGGCAGAGCTGCCGGTTCGGAACCCGCACGCCCTGCTCGTTCAGCGTGAACCACTCCGGGTTGGTCGCGAAGTAGTCGCTGCGTGGGATCCACTCCCAGTCGACGGCGTAGTGCGGGAGCCCGTTCGCGGGCACGAGGCCGTCGAAGCTGTGCGGAAGGTTCAGGGTGTCGTCGATCTCGGACTCGTATCCCCAGTCCTCGATGCCGATCTGCTCGGCTCGCGGGGTGACGCCCATGTTCGCGCCGTGCTCGTAGTAGAACCGCAGATCCGAGAAGAACTGCACCCTGCGGTGGGCGAAGTCGAAGTCCTCGACCCGCTCGAACGGCTCGAGGATCACCGTCGGCGTGAACGGCAGCACCGGCGCCTCGCGTGGCGAGTACCAGCGCTTGCCGAGCGAGACCTCCGCGAAGTCCATGGCGGCGTGGTAGGCCCCGTGCACGCCGACGCCGTACAGGAAGACGTCCTCGCCGAGCGATCGGGCGACGTGCTGCTGCGGCGCGAGGTCGGCCCGAGGGTCGCCGCCGAGCCGATCGAGCGCCGGCTGACTCAGGCCCACGAAGATCGCCGGACCGCTGCCGTCGAACTCGGCGCCGGACTCGATCGGCAGCGTGGCGCCGGTGATCTCGGCGATGTAGTAGGCCAGCCGCTCGGCGGCGAGCGATTCGACCGCGGTCGCCGCGACGGGAATCACGATGCGATGCGTGCTGACGCCGTTCTCGGCCAGGGCGACCGATCCGTCGCTCGCCCCGGCGGCAGCCGTCGTGGCGGCGGTGGAACTCGCGAGAACGGCGGCGAGCGCCAGCACGCCCGAGCGGAGCATGCCGAGCGATCCACCAACGGCACCCGATGGCGTTCGCGAACTCGCATGATCATGCTGGTCATGCCGATCATGCCGATCGAGCCGTCTGCCGCCATCAACCATGGAACGCTCCGCATGGGAAAGCGTCGTCTGGTTCGGCGCTTCCGCGACACGGATCGGGGCGGGGTCGGGGGTGGTCCGGTGACGTGGCGGAGTCGGCATGGGCGGATCGTCGTGTCCTAGGAGTCGGGCGCGTGACGATCTCGTCGAAAGGTCCCGCGCCGTGCGGAAGCGTCCTCGGTCGTCATTCTTCACGACGACGAGGCGGCGCGAACGCGAGTTCGCCTCGCCGATCCCGGCTCGCCGCAGATTGAGGTGAACACCTGCGCGGCCTTCCGGTCGAGGCGAAGGCGGGCGAGGCGAGCGAGGCGGGGCGGGACGCGTGGATCACCGCGGATCGAGAGGTCTCGGCGCGAGAAACGTCATCGCCTCGCGCCACCACGAAGCATCCGGCTCGATCGGCCAGTCGTTGTGGCCCCGGCCGGCGAACCTCCACGCCCGTTTCGGCACTTCGAGCGACGCGAACAGCCGCTCGGCGTGGTGCGGCGGGATGATCTGGTCTTCCTCGGCGATGCAGATCGCCGTCGGGAGTCCGGCGATCCCGAGGTTGGCGACGCTGTCGTAGCGATCTCGCAGGATCATGCCCACCGGAAGCACCGGAAACTTCTCGCCAGCGAGACTCGGAAGATCCGCCCAAGGCGTGACGAGGAGCAGTCCGTCCACGCGGGCCTCGTCCGCCGCCGCCACGCCGCTCGCCACGCCGGCCCCGAGCGACTCCCCCGCCAGAACGATCGGCCCGTCGAAGGCACCTCGCACGAGGGCCAGCGTCTCGAGACCGTCGGCGACGAACGCCGCCTCGCCCAGGCGGCCGTCTCGGGCCCCGTAGCCGGGGTACTCCGCCAGCACCGTCCGCCATCCCAGACGCGCCATCGCCTCGGACCAGTACGTCCGATCGAGCGCCTGCCCGGCGTTGCCGTGAAAGACGACGACGGTGCCGCGGGCCGAACCGCCTGCGGGTTCAACGAGCAGGCCCCGGTGATCGGCGTCGGCGGTCGGCCACACCGCGACTCCGAGCCGGTTCGCCTGGGCCTCGAGCTCCTCGAGCGAGATTCGAGAGGGCAGGTGGATCAACCGATCCTGAAAGACCGCGGCGAAGATGGTGGCGCCCGCGACAAGTACGACCCCGACCGCGAGAGGAATCACCGCGGCTCGCGCGAATCGACGAACGGGATCGGCGCGGATCATGCGAGAGGACGATAGCGCCGCCGCCTCATCGCGAATGCCCCGTCGCGAATAACCCGTCGAGAAGAACCCGTCGAGAAGCACTCAGACCATCGAGCGCGAAAGCCGCGCGTGCGCGGCCGCGATCCGCTCGATCGCCTCGTCGATCTCGGCGGCGGTGGTCAGGTCGGACAGGCTGAAGCGCACCGAACCGTGGGCGACGTCGGGGGCGATGCCCATCGCAAGGAGGACCGGCGAGGGATCGAGCGACCCGCTGCTGCACGCGGCGCCGGCCGAGGCGTAGACGCCCGATTCGGAGAGCACCACGAGCATGGCTTCGGCCTCGAGGCCGGGGAAGGCGATGTTGGAGGTGTTGGGGAGTCGCGGCGCGGCCGCGCCGTTGACCACCGCGCCCGGGCATCGCGCGAGCACGCCCGCTTCGAGTCGATCCCGCAGGATCGAACTCGACCAGCGTCCCGCCTCGATCGACCGGACCGCCTCCTCGGCCGCGGCGCCGAGACCGACGATGCCCGGCAGGTTCTCGGTGCCGCCGCGACGCTCCCGCTCCTGCGGCCCTCCCACGAGCTGCGCTTCGAAGCGTGCGCTTCCGCGAGCAACGAGCACGCCGACCCCCTTGGGCCCGTGGAACTTGTGGCCGGATGCGGTGAGCAGGTCGACGGGCGTCCCGCTCCACTCGAGCGGATGCCGGCCCGCCCACTGCACCGCGTCGCAGTGGAAGAGCACGCCCGCGTCGCGACAGCGTTCGCCGATCGCCTCGACCGGCGCGACCACGCCGGTCTCGTTGTTCGCCCACATGAGCGAGACGAGGGCGATCTCCTGCGACCGCTCGCCAAGCAGCGACTCGAGCGCATCGAGATCGACGACGCCCGCCGCATCGTGCGGCAGCCAGACGACTTCGGCCTCGCCGCGACGCTCGAGATGCTCCGCACACTCCCGCACCGCGCTGTGCTCGAGGCGACTCGTCGCAAGCACCCGTCGCGGGCCGCCTCGGAATCGATCGAGCACCCCGCGAATCGCGAGGTTCGCGCTCTCGGTGCCGCCGGAGGTGAACAGGACCTCGCGAGACCGGCAGCCCAGCAGCTTCGCCACGGACTCTCGGGCGAGATCGACGCGATGCCGGGCCTCCATGCCGCGCCGGTGCACGCTCGAGGGATTGCCCCAGTGCGCTTCGAGCGCCTCCCGCATCGCCGCGACCACCGCCGCGGACGGCCGCGTGGTGGCGTTGGCGTCGAGATCGATCGCGTCGTGCACGGCGAGAAGTCTACGACGGGTCCGCGGGCGCCGAGAGGCGACCGGCGCACTGGTCTCGACCGACCCGCCACCACCAGAGCCCGAGCCCGATCGCGGCGACGAGGCTCGCGGCGGCGGCGACGAGGAACACCCGATCCGCGGGCATGCCGCCACGGCGACAGGCCAGGAACAGCAGGCTCCCCCCGCTGCTCGCCACGAAGCTGATCGCGTTGGCGGTGCCGAGGAATCGTCCGCGACGCTCGTCGGGCGAGAGCTTCTGCAGCATCGCCTGAAGCGGCACGATGTAGAACCCCGCGGCGAGACCGAGCGGCAGCAGCAGCACGCCGACGGTGACCGCATCGCGAGGCGCGAACGCGAGCACGGTCATCGAGATCGCCATGCCGAGCCCGCCGAGCGGCGCGAGCACCGGACGGATCCGACGGCCCGACAGCACGCCCGCGAGCAGGCTGCCCACGCCGATCGCGATGGCGACGACGCCGAGCAGGTTCGCGGCGACCGCGGCGCTGGTGCCGAGCAACTCGCGGTAGTCGGGAAGGATCAGCAGGACGAGCATGCCGATCAGGTAGAAGAACGCCCACGCGAGGGTCGTCGCGAGCAGCGGACCGCGGGCCATCTCCCGCAGCGACCGCCAGTAGGTGCCGACGGGATTCCAGTCGAAGCGAAGCTCGGGCGTGGCCGCCCGCAGCCGCGGCAGGCCGAGGCTCGCGACGACGCCGAGGACCGCCACCGCGACCATGACCGCTCCCGGCAACCACGCCCATCCCGAGACGCCGCGGCCCTCGACCGGCGGCGCGAGGGCGTCGTAGATCGGGCCCGCCGCCACGGTGCCGGCGATGATCGCGAGGTTCGTGAACAGGTTGATGGTGCCGTTGGCGCCGCTCAGGCGCGACCCGCGCACGAGTTCGGGGATCATGCCGTACTTCACCGGCCCGAAGAAGGCGCTCTGGGTGGCCATCAGCACCATCGCGAACACCGCGAGCCACACGCTGCCGAGAAGAAACGCAGCGCCCGCGACCGCGACCACCGCGACCTCGGCGATCTTGAGGCCGACGGTGAGATCGCGCTTGCTCGTGCGGTCGGCGATCTGCCCGCCCCAGCCGCTGAAGGCGATGAAGGGCAGCGTCAGGCAGAGTCCCACCCAGCCCTGACCGCCGTCGCCGAGCGAGGCCGCCCAGATCCCGCCCGCCGCCACCGCGAAGGCGAGCACGCCCTTCAGGATGTTGTCGTTGGCGGCGCCGAAGAACTGGGTGACCAGCAGCGAGGCGAATCCCGAGTGGGGGTGGCTCGAGGGCGAGGCGGCCGGATCCGTGCCATCGCGACTCAACTCGCCGCTCCCGCCGTCCCACCGCTCGCGGCAGCCTCGGCGGCGGCATGGTGGCTCGCGGCGGCCGAGACGTCGATCGAGGAACTTCCGCCGCGAAGCGACGCCAGCCCCGCGATGCCCGTGCCGTAGCCCTTCAACGGCTGGAACCAGACCTCTTCTCCCGAGAGCGGGTCGAGGCACCACGTGTAGCCCTGGCAGTTCACGATCAGCCGATCGCCGTCGATGAGGATCGAGACGAAGCCGCCTCCCTTGGAGGCCTTCCAGTCCCAGCGGATCTCGCCCGAGTAGCGGTCAAGGGCGACGACGCGGCGGTTGAACCCGACGAAGACGAGGTCGTCGAGGCGAGGCGATGATCCATCGATCGTGCGAGACATTCCCGAAGTGTAGAGATCGATCGCGGCTCGTCGCGGAGGATCACCTCGGCGGTGCCGGCGGCGACTCGCGGGGCGTGGGTGGCGCAAGCCGGCCGGTCGCCATGGCGAGGTTCGCCGCGGCGATCCTGATCGCCGCACGGGAGTCCTGATCGACCAGCCGAGAGTCCGCGAGCCCACGGCGGGCCTCGTCGACCTCGACGAACGTCGCGAGGCCTTCGTCGAAGGAGGCCATCGCGGACTCGAAGTTCGCCTCGCTCGCCGCAAGCAGCGACTTGATGACCGAGCGCTGCCGCAACGCCGTCGCGAGGTCGTTGTACGCGCGCCAGACCTCTCGGACGGCTCGATCGCGGGCGACCGCGATCTCCGCACTCGCCGCCGCGACGCTCGCGAGCGCCATGCGAACGCGGGTATCGGTGATCTCGCCATCGAGCAGCGGCACACTGATGCCGACCCACGCGCCGTACCACGGCTCCGCCACGCTCTCCCATCCCATTCCATCCACGTCGAACCCGACGAGTGGGATCGAGACGTTCGCACCGGCGGTCACCGTCGGATTGCGTCCCGCCCGCGCGAGTCGCAGTTCCGCCTGGGTCGCCTGGTACTTCGCCACGCTGGCGGCGAGATCCTGACGCCGGCCGATCGCTTCGGCGACGAGGGTCTCCACGCGCGGCGCGAGTTCCGGAAGGAGTTCCTCGTTCGCGAACTCGATCTCGAGCCGGGTGTCCGGCGCGAGTCCGATCGCCTCGAGCAGGTCGATCCCTGTCGTCGACACCGCAGCCCGCGCGGTCTCGACCTCGAACTGCGCCTGCACGCGGCCACGGACCGCGGCAAGGAGTTGCGTGTCGGTCGCGAGGCCGTGCTCGCGAAGGCTCCGGACCGCCGCTTCGAGCTTCTCGGCGGCGGCGGCCGAGACCTCTGCGATCGAGACCCGCTCGATCGACGTGACCTTGGCGTGGTACGCGACGGTGACCGCGTAGGCGATCTCCGAATGCGCGAGGTTGAACTCGGCGTCGGCGAACACGGCGCGGGACTTCGCCAGGGACTCCGCGGCCTCGCGACGCCCGAAGTCGTAGAGCAGCCACGTCAGTTCGAGGCCCGGCACGAGATCGGCGGTCTCCGCCGAGAACGAGTTCGAGTCGATCAGCGGCGGAACCTCGGGAATCGGGAAGACCGCCCGCTCGTAGCCGGCCATCAGCGAGGCCGCGAGCATCGGCTCGTACGCGCCCTCGACGAGACCGATGGCGATCGCCGCCTCGCGGGCCCGTTCCCACGCGACGCGGGTGCCCGGATTGGTGCGTTGGGCGAGATCGATGAGCTCCGCGAGGCCGTAGCGACGATCGGGATCGATCGGCGGCGGTTCACCCAGCCAGGGAAGGCCTTCGCCGGATCGCGCCGCGTCGCGGTGCTCCGGCCGCGGCGCCAACTCGCCGGTCGCGATCGACTCGAGCGTCGGCGCCAAGGCCGCCTCGCCGCTCGAGAGCCATGGGCGATCGGGCGAGGGCGGCGCCAGATCCTCGAACGGGGAACTCGTTCGACACCCCCAAGCCCCGAGGACCGATGCGCCAAGCACCACGGTGCACGACCGAACGGATGGGAGCGGGCTGACGCGAACTCGCACGGGCGGTCGATCTCGCAGGCGCATCTCGCACGACGACCATCGGCCGTACGATGCTCGCCCGATGCTACGGCACGCTTCTGGCGATCGCAACGAGTCGGCCAACAGAGGTCGACGCGCGAGACGTTCCGGCCCCGCCGCGTTCGCCGCGGCCATGCCCATCGGCCAACCCGTCTACGACTTCTTCGGCGCCTACATCCCCGCCTGGCTTCCCGCCTTCGGGCTCGGGTTCCTCGGGATGATCGTGCTTCGCGGCACGCTCGTCGCGATCGGTCTGCACGAGCGAATGCCCGCCAAGTTGCTCGTGTATCTCGCCGCGACGGTCCTGTTCTCCTGCATCGCCTGGTTCATGCTTCTCGAGCTGCGCTGACCCTCCACGCCCCGTCGGAACCGATTCCGATGCCCGCATCCACCGAAGAGTCGAAGTCTCCAGCATCCGCGGCGGCCCGTGACGATCGCCCCGCGTCGGCGAGGATCCGGACCTTCGCGGCCTCCGTGGTCGGCGCGGCGGTGGTCATCGGCGCGTTCCTGATCGCCGCCGAAGCATGGCGGTTCAACCAGCGGCACCCCAACTCCGATACCGCCGTCGTGAACGCCGACACCGTGGGCATCGCTCCGCAGGTCGGCGGGCCGATCGTCGCGCTTCACGTGCGACAGGGCGATCGGGTGGAAGCCGGGCAACTGCTCTTCGAGATCGATCCCACGGGCTTCGATCTCGCGTTGCGCGAAGCGGAAGCCGCCTTGACTGCCCTCGATGCCCAGATCCGCCTCGAGGCGCTGCGCGAAGTCCAGCTTCGGCTGGTGGCGGAGGCGGCGGAGGCCGATGTCGCGGCCGCGATCGCGCAGGCGGCGAATCGACGGGTCACCGTCGAGCGGCTCGAGCCGGTGACCGCCAGAGGCTTCTCGACCGAGGAACTGCTCGACGAGGCCCGCACCGCCCTCGCGACCGCGGAGGCGATGGTCGTCGCCGCCAAGGCCCGCGCCGCCGCGGCGGCCGCGGCGCAGAGCGAAGTGGAGGAGCTTCGTGCCCAACGAGCCGGCTTCGAGGTCGCGATCGAGCTCGCCCGCTTGGAACGAAGCCATTGCGATGTGCGGGCCCCGGTCGCCGGAACGGTGATCAGTCTCGATCTCGCGGAGGGAGCCTTCGCGATGCCGGGACTCGAGGTCTTTCAACTGGTCGCCGCCGACACGTGGTTCGTGGACGCGCTCTTTCTGGAGGGCGAACTTCGGTGGATCCGTCCCGGCGACCGCGCGGAGATCGTGGTGATGACGGCGCCCGACCGACGATGGCGAGGCATCGTCGAGTCGATCGGCGTCGCGGTCCGGCCTTCCGACGAGTTGGTCTTCCAGGGCATCCCGGTCATCCGCCGCAAGCTCGACTGGGTGCGGGTGGCGCAACGATTCCCGGTTCGCCTGCGGATCGAGGACGGAGATCCGGAACTCTTCCGCATGGGGGCGAGCGCCACCGTCGCGATCGCGCCGACGAACGCCGGCGGCGATGCCTGAGCGCCCGGCCGGATCGCTCGCCCTCGCGTCGGCATGGCTGTGGGCGGAACTTCGACCGTTCGCGGGACGAGCCGAAGCCGCCACACGGATCGCCCTCGGCGTGTGCCTGACCGCGTTCCTCGTCCTGCTCTTCGAACTTCCGGGCCTCGGCATCGCGGCGTACATCCCGCTCTTCACCTACCGGCGCGACCGTCGCAGCACCATCAAGCTCGGCGTGGCGTTCGGACTGTTCGCGATGCTCACGGTCGGCACCACCCTTCCCCTCTGGTCGATCAGCGAGAACCGCTGGGCGTTGCGGTTCATCGTGCTGCTCATGGTGACCTTCGTCACCTTCGACACCATGCTGATCCCGAAACTCGGTCCGCTCGCGTTCGCGATCGGCTCGCTCACCGTGCTGCTGCTGACCATTGCGGGCCTCGTGCCGGATGGCGAACTCGTCACGACGGAACTGCTCAAGGCCGCGACCTCGATCGTGATCGGAGGCGGCGTCTCGGCGTCCATCGCGTCGGTGCCATGGATCACCGCTCCCGAGGCGGAAGCCGCGGAGGAGGAGTTCGAAGAGGTCTCCGCATCGTCCGACCGGGCGATCTTCGCGGTCCGCGGCACGTTCGCGGTCATGCTGGGCTTCGTGATCTTCAGCGCGACCGACTGGTTCGGGATCCACACCTGCATGTTCACGACGCTCTTCATCGCGTCGCCGGAGCGAGAACGCCTGCTCCGAAAGGGCGCCCTGCGCATCGGCGGCGCCGCGTTCGGCAGCCTGCTGGCGCTGGTCGCGATGGTGTGGGTGGTTCCGCAGCTCGACGACGTCGCGGGCTTTCTCGCCATGGTGGCGATCGTCTCGCTGCTCGCGGGCTGGGTGGCGGCGGGAAGCGAGCGGATCAGCTACGCGGGCATGCAGATCGGGCTGGCGTTCTTCCTGGCCGTGCTCGCGCTTCCGGGCCCGATCTACGAGTTGAGCGAGGCGAGAGACCGCGTGATCGGCGTGCTGCTCGGGGTGCTGCTGGCCTGGTTCGCCTTCTCCCCGGGGACGCTCGGGCTCGATCGGCCGTTTCGCAGGAGTCCGCCGACTGGCCAGCCGGTCGAGTGATCGCCTCGAGGCCCCTGCTCGAAGTGCGCCGATCGACGGCGTGAACACGGAGGCGACGAAGATCTCCCCCCGATTCCATCGCGGCCCGGACGCGGCGCCTCGCTCCAACGCCCGCTCCCAAACGAACACCGCCCCGGCCGAAGCCGAGGCGGGTGGGTTCATGCGGATGAGAGGGATCGAACCTCCACGGGGTTTTACCCCCACAAGAACCTGAATCTTGCGCGTCTGCCAATTCCGCCACATCCGCGGCCGGGGGAGTGTAGCGAGAGGTCGTTCTTCGCGACAGGTTCCCCGCGACGGAGACGGGGCCTCGAGGATCGCGAGGTCAGGACCCTGCGTCTTCCGACGCCTCCTCCGCAGCAGCGGTCGGGACCACCGGCATCGGGGTCCCCACGCGAACCGCAAGAACCTTGCCGCGGATCTCCTTGGCCATCTCCGGATTCTCGCGAAGGAAGCTCTTGGCGCTCTCACGGCCCTGCCCGATTCGGATCTCGCCGTAGCTGAACCAGGAGCCTGCCTTGTTGACGATGTTGTCCTCGACGGCGAGATCGACGAGATCGCCCACGGCGCTCACGCCCTCGTCGAACATGATGTCGAACTCGGCGTTGCGGAACGGAGGAGCGATCTTGTTCTTGACGACCTTCGCCCGCACCCGATTGCCCACGTTCTTCTCACCGTCCTTGATCGCACCGATGCGACGGATGTCGATCCGAACCGAGGAGTAGAACTTGAGGGCCCGACCGCCTGTGGTGGTCTCGGGACTGCCGAACATCACGCCGATCTTCTCACGGAGCTGGTTGATGAAGATCACGATGCAGTCGCTCTTGGCGATGGCGCCGGTCAGCTTCCGAAGGGCCTGACTCATCAGGCGAGCCTGGAGGCCGACGTGGCTGTCGCCCATCTCTCCTTCGATCTCGGCACGGGGAATCAATGCTGCGACCGAGTCGACCACGATGATGTTGACGGCGTTCGAACGCACCAGGAGTTCGCAGATCTCCAAGGCCTGCTCGCCGGTGTCGGGCTGGGAGACCAGCAGTTCGTCGAGGTCGACGCCGATCCGCTTGGCCCAGGACGGGTCGAGGGCGTGCTCGGCGTCGATGAAGGCGGCGACTCCGCCATCCATCTGGCAGTTGGCGACGGTGGTGAGCGCCAGCGTGGTCTTGCCCGAACTCTCCGGTCCGAAGATCTCGACGATGCGTCCCTTGGGGAGACCTCTGCCGCCAAGGGCGAGATCGAGACTCAGGGCTCCGGTCGAGATGCTGGGGATCGCTGGGATGTTGTCCCCGTCGAGACGCATGATCGAGCCCTTGCCGAAGGACTTCTCGATCTGGCCGAGCGCACGTTCGAGAGCCTGCTGTCGTCCCTTCTCCTCGGCCGAACTCGGATCGGTCTTCGTGCCGCGGCCGCGGGACTTGCTGTTCTTGACGCCGTTCTGGACGTTCTTGACTTCCACGGTTCCGGAGGCGGTCCCGGAGGCGGTCCCGGAGGCGGTGCTGGACATGGCAGGGTCCTTCCTGTCGAGTGAAGCTGATGGATGAGGTTGATCTGAAGTTCGGTTCGAACGACTGGTAGGTATTTGTTCGGGTCATGATGCCGGCGATCTTGAATCCCGTCAAGGGCCTGCATCGCGAGGGTTCCAACCCGCCCCCCGGGACCAGCTGGAGGTCGGGCTGGACGTCGGGCTGGACGTCTCGGCTTGGAAGGCACCGGCTCGTGCCGCTGGTCCGAGAAGTTCGAACCCCCGTTCGGCCGCAGACTACCTCCCCGCTGGTGGATCGACCCGGGTCCAAGCCGAAAATCCCGGCACCCTCATCCGGCACCCCATCACCCACTCCTCCATCGACGCCGATCCCGCCCATGCCTCCGATCGCAGATCTCGCCGCCCGCCAGCTCGCCGCCTACAACGCCGCCGACCTCGACGCGTTCTGCGACTGCTACCACACGGCTGTGCGGGTGCTGGGAGGCCCCGACGGTCTCGACGAGCAGCCGCCGGGGCTTGCCGCCTTCCGCGATCGCTACCAAGACCTGTTCACGCGCTGGCGGTTCGGGGCCGAGGTCTCGCAGCGCCTCGTGCTGGGCGAGCACGCGATCGACTTCGAACGCTGGTGGCGGATCGATCCCGATCGAGGCGAACGGTCCGAAGGCGAGATCCTCGTGCGATACACCCTCCGCGACGATCGCATCGGCGTCGTGCAGTTCCTGAAGCCGGCGCCGTAGTCGACCGCGGTCGATCCCGACGCGACGTCCCGCCGATCAATAGTTCGGCGTCGGCGGCCGGTAGGACGCGAGGTCGATCGAGCGGAAGAACTCGATCGTCTTGATCAGGCCCTCCTCGAGCGGCACCTTGGGCTCCCAACCGAGCTTCTCCATGGCGATCGAGATGTCCGGCCGGCGGCGGGTGGGATCGTCCTCGGGCAACGGCTTCTCGATGCGAATCTCCGAACCACTGCCGGAGAGCCGCACCGCCAACTCGGCCAGTTCGCGGATCGTGAATTCGCCTGGATTGCCGAGATTCATCGGCCCGTGGAAGCCTCGCGGCAGATCCATGAACCGAATGAAGCCGTCCACGAGATCGTCGACGTAGCAGAACGAGCGGGTCTGCGATCCATCGCCGAACAGCGTGATCGGATCTCCCGCGATCGCCTGCCGAACGAAGTTGCTGACGACCCGGCCGTCGTAGGGGTGCATCCTGGGGCCGTAGGTGTTGAAGATCCGCACCACCCTGACGTCCACGTCGTTCTGGCGCAGATAGTCGAACATCAGCGTCTCGGCGCAGCGCTTGCCCTCGTCGTAGCACGCTCGCGGGCCGATCGGGTTGACGTTTCCGCGGTAGCTCTCGGCCTGGGGATGCACCTCGGGATCGCCGTAGATCTCGCTGGTCGAGGCGTGCAGGATCCGCGCCTTCACCCGCTTGGCCAGACCGAGCATGTTGATCGCGCCCATGACCGAGGTCTTGGTCGTCTTGATCGGGTTGTACTGGTAGTGGCCGGGCGCCGCGGGGCATGCGAGGTTGTAGATCTGGTCGACCTCGAGCACGATCGGCTCGATCACGTCGTGCCGGACCAGCTCGAAGTTCCGCCGTCCCAGCAGGTGCTCGATGTTGGACTTCTGGCTCGTGAAGAAGTTGTCGAGGCAGATGACGTCGTGGCCCCGCTCGACGAGTCGATCGCAGAGGTGGGACCCGAGAAAGCCGGCACCGCCGGTGACGAGAACGCGCTGGACCATCGAGAGACGACTCCTTGGGGACGCACCGCGGATCATCGCCACGGAAGCGGGTTCATCGGGCGTCGCGGGGGCGGTTCCCCACTCCGATCGGACGGCCGCAGGCCTCGGACACCGATCGAGACCCGCATCCCTTGGCGCATTCTTCACGTTGGTCGCTGGGAACCGCCGCCACGCTCCCGCATAATCCAGCCTCACGGGTCCCCGACGGGACTCTCCCCGAGCGCTCTGCGAGAACCGCCGATGAAGCGTGTGCTGATCGTCGAGGACGAACCCGAGATCGCCGACCTGATCCGGTTCCACGTCGAACGGGAGGGCCTCGCCGCCCGCAGCGTGGCCTCCGGCAAGCTCGCCCTCGACGCGGTCCGTCACGACGCTCCGGACGTCGTCGTGCTCGATCTGATGCTGCCGGATCTCGACGGCCTCGAGGTGTGCCGAAGGCTGAAGCAGAATCCCGACACGAGAGGGATCCCGATCCTGATGGTCTCGGCGAAGGGCGAGGAGACCGACATCGTCAGCGGAATCGAACTCGGCGCCGACGACTACGTCACCAAGCCCTTCAGCGCCAAGATCCTCATCGCCCGTCTCAAGAACATCCTTCGCCGCGGCGAAGCCGGCGATAGCGAAGTCACGCCCGCCGGCCGGGTCACGTTGCGAGGCGGTTCCCTCGTCATCGACGCCGAGCGCCATCGGGTCCTCTGCGAGGGCCGACCGATCGAGCTGACCGTCACCGAGTTCGGGGTGCTGCATCACCTCGCCTCGAAGCCCGGGTTCGTGCGGACCCGCGATCAGATCATCGCCGCGGTGCACGGAAAGTCGACCGTGCTCACCAGTCGCACCGTCGACGTCCACGTCACCGCGTTGCGGCGCAAGCTCGGAGAGCTCTCGGAGTGCATCGAGACGGTCCGAGGCGTCGGTTACCGCTTCGCCGAGGCGCAGACGGTCGAGGGATGATCGCCAATCCACGCCGTGCGGGACCGAGATGGCGACTCGCGGCGGCGGGCGTGCTGCAGGCCGTCGCGGGCGTGCTGCTGCTCGCGATGGGCGTGGGCTCGCTCTTCGGCAGTCGGCAGGACGAGGCCCGCCGCTCGGCGGTCCGCGTGGCCGAGACCCTCGCCGCC
>Ga0075481_10000330_pt1 | contig 17089 bp, 11 predicted proteins | sample DEB08_DNA_11_FD_76337 | JGI IMG/M metagenome (GOLD analysis project Ga0075481, IMG submission 76337) | Aqueous microbial communities from the Delaware River and Bay under freshwater to marine salinity gradient to study organic matter... | ecosystem: Environmental > Aquatic > Marine > Coastal ... | reverse complement strand
TTTGATTCAGAATAAGGATAACCTCTTCAGAAATAGCAGAGGTTACTCCTCCTTTAGTGAACAGAGGGACAGAAGTTATTTCATGATTATCTGTACCTCAAATTTCTGCTGTTTTTTGTAGATGAATTTCAACAACACGGACATTATTTCTTGAAATACCACCATTCGCTCCCCTATTAACTAAAGAATGTAGTTTGGATCTATTAGTTTGAGAAAGTGAATAGGTAATTATCTGATTCGCTTATCTGCAGGTTTTGCCATTGATAACAATTTCTGATGCACGAGTAACTTTTTTGTTAGAAAATGATAGTGATTTGTATTTGGTTGGTGTAGATATTATCTTGTGAATATCTCTATGACTAACGTTACTTGCATTAGTAGAGTTAACAATAATTTTTGAACCACTAGCATTAGCTGTGTCTTTGCAACCATCTGAATAATCATCATCTTCATTAGATTCAATTATCACCTCCTGCAACAGCTTGGTTGAGTAAGATTTGGTGATAGACTTACTTGGTAATAGAGGTGGTTTAACAGCTTCATAACTAAGTTTGTATTCAATTTTAGACTTAATTCTACTAGAATCTGAGCATTTATTCTTTATAGCTCTAAGGATAACATGTTTCATGTTCTTAGAAAATTTATTCTACAGAAGATTGGCGTCAGAAGTTAGCAGTTTGAAATCTTCTAATGGTACATAGGTATCATCAGGAGAAGTTTTATTAATATTAGCAAGCAAAGCAGAATCTGACGCATTTATATTATAATAACCAGTTTCAATTTAATTATGGTATAGTCTAGGATCTAACTTAATGTCATGTGGATTGGTGTATTGCATCCGTCTAGATACTTTACTATGATATAAGATATACTTGTTATCATAGTTTGCAGATTCCGATAAAACTAGGTTTAAGTACTGCTCATAGCTCAACACATTCCCAGTGTGAGGGTCATATTTGTCTTATTAATCCTTGACTGAGAAGAGTGTTGGATTTGGATCTGTAGCATTCTTAAGAAGTTCCTTCTTTTGATTTTCGGAGAAGTGACTACTTGAGTTGACCATGGATTTGAAGAGTTGAATCTTATCCTGCGAGTTGATGATAAAATATTAAGTAGTACCCTTACAATCATTTATTCTAGCTGAAGTAACATAGCTTAGCATGTCCAAGAAGTTGAGGCGAGCTTAAATTAAGTTGGTTCAAAATGTTAGCAACTTCTTGCAAGATAGTTGAGCATTGAAGTCTTTCATGTGCTCTCTCATGATTCATTCTAAAATCTGTCAGTAGATTAGTAGTAAATATAGAGCACATGAGTTTTTGTTTCTCAGTGAAAAGATCCATGTCTTCTGCTGAAAATGGAACATAACCTGGATCAAGAACATCATCTGCATCTTGAGCTTTAGTAATAGCTAAATTATTATGATTTCAGCTATCCTATATTCTACTATCTTTGAATAATGCAAACTGACCGGAATATCTCTTTGTACACTTCTTAAATATCTCAGAAGAAACATAGCCTCTCTAAGGTACTAGTACTAAGTCACAAATTGGTAGGGGAGAAGTAACTGTGTCTCCTGCAGAGCTAATGAGTCTTATGAACACAGGATCTATGATAAAGGCATCCCAATTTTCTCAGGTGATAGATGTGTTCCTAAAGGTGGTGGCATATTGATAAAACTCCCCTTTTGTCCTTAGATGCGTTTACTAGTAAAGTAGCATGTATGTATCACTAATTTCATCTTTCTTGATAGATGATACATCCCCATTTTCTTCTCTCTATGTGAGGGAAGATAGTTCATCTTTACTTTGCCTAAGAACTCGGTGGAAACCCCTTTTAGCTTATCTGCTAAAAATCTTGCAGAAGGGTTCATCTGGATCAAATTTCTAGATTTCTTTAATAATTTTCTTGATATCTTATTGCAAAGCCTTTTCTCTCTTTCACCAGGTTGATAAAGCCATTGTTTATTATGTGCGCAAAAGAAGTAATAATAAAAAGTAATGAAATTAGATGAAAATTGAAATTTGGTCAGTATGACTCCTAAATTACTATTATTTTTTTCTTGAGTGGGTAGAAAATTAAGTAAAGTAGTAGTGGTAGTACTTGAATAGCTGGATATTAAAGAAAAGAGTTAGAAAAAGTAAAATTTAAAGTAATTTGATGAATTTAAAGTAGTAACAAAAACTAACTTGCTGTTGTTTGTCGGTTTAGTACCTCTACTCGAAGATACCAGTCACAACAAACATCAATCTGTGATTAATGCATAGAAGTGGATAGGAAACTATCTCCTTATCTTGTTGAACAATAATTAGATATCCTAAAACAACTAAATTACCAAGTTTCTTCAAAACTAAGAAGTTCTTCAGTTCTTTCCTTCTAATCCAAGGAAAGAGATGTTGTTGTAGTACCGCTTAAAAAGGTGGATATCTAAGGTAGTCTGCACTGTCTAGACTTGTGTAAGGTCCCATACACATTTCTGCATAAGATTTTACTTTCTGATAAGATGCATTGTAACCCTGAGGTGTGGTACAGTGTTTAATTGTAGCCTCTCCGGTTCTCGACAGCCCAAGTAATCTAGTAAGATTCTAATTCTGCCTTTGAACTGATTAGTTGTCTGATTAAACTGCACAAGTGTAGCCAAAAAACAATCACTTGAAGTTGGTAAAGATGCCTGCAAACAAAATAGAAGATCAGAAACTTGATTATTTGTTTAAGTTAGTACTAAAATACTAACTGCAACACAATTAGAAGTTTTGGTGTGACTATCTACCAGAAGAACAAAAGAACTAGAAAATTAACTCCAAAATTACCAAATAACTTAAAAATTCAAAATTTGAACGGCAAAACTCTCAAATTACTCTCAGTTAAAGTCAAAATAACCCCCACTTGACCTGAAAAGGAAGAAAATACTCTTACTCTATCTTCAGTAGTTTAAATCAATAAAAGTATCTCAAGATTAAAATTTGGGCAGTATGACGCTCATGCTACTATTAAATTTACTAAGAAAATCTACTTTAACAAGTAGCTACAAGGAAGAGATATATATACTTTGATGTTAAGGATGTAAATCTCAAGATCATAATTTGGGCAGAACGACGCCAGAATTACTAGCAGTTAAATTACTGAAAGACTCGAAATGTGATGAGAGTAGAAGTTCTTAAATAATGAGTATGATGAAATATTATGGTACCAAAATAAATAATACAAACTGCTAAGATGATTGTGTGCTTAGATTATGAGAATGAAGCTATTCTAAGAGATGCTTCAAATACTAACTAGGGACAAACTGTGCAAATCTAGCATGGGTCAGAGTTAAACATGTTTTTCTGGTTAATCTTAAGATGAATTTCCCAAAGCATTGTTACTATCACACAGATCAAGCCAGTGTTTTGAGACTGTTTATTTAGAGACATAGACTCCCCCTCTGTATAATTGACGCCAGTTGGTTTAGCCTATTCCTATTCCAGTACCAATTCCATCAACTTTGGATAGTATTTCAATGGTTTTAGGTAAAAAGTGTGACCCCTTCTATCAGTCTCAAGGATAATGTTGTACTAGGGTAGAGTAGATACCCTGGAGAGCATACATGTTACTACGTTTCTCCCGTCTCCTTGAGTCCAAGGATGAAAGAAGAGGATGAGTAAGTTTCGCATATTTCTCCATATTCTCCTCCTTATTGATGGGAGGGAAGGTGGAATTCTAATCTCACTGCTGTTAAAGAAGAGGCAGTGAGGGTATGCCTTGAAGCTTCTGGTTAGTTTTAACTTTTTGTATAATTTTTGTTTATTATTAAAACCCTGTTTCCTCGACAGGTATTATTGCAATCAGTTCACATTTTACTAGTTCACTGATTAAGACATCTATTTGCACCTAGTTGTAGTCTTCAGGTTTGCTTTTGCAGCGCGCCTCATTGTTGTTGTTGACAAATATCTATTATCATGGACTTAGTATTCTGATTTCACATGCATTTGGGCAGTGTTGCTGCGGATACTTTGTTTAATTGGTTTTCTGATTTAATATGCATTTTACATTTATTTCTTTTCTCTGTACCACTTAATAGAACCAACTCTGTGGTCCTGGTCTTCTGGATTTAGCTAGGAAAAGGATAATTACTTCCCTTTTCTTCTAGACCTGAAGCTTAATTAGAATAGTCCTTTTGTTATTCTGCTATTTTCAGGTGGATTGATTAGATACCCTATTCAGCGGTACTAAATTGCAATAGACTATTTAAAAGTTGCATGCTACCTAGTCAAACAACAGTATAGTCAAACAAACTAAGTAACACCACACTAACTATTGAACACAAATGCGTGAAAATCAACACAGGCAAAACATGCAATCTAATAAGTCTTCACCAGGTTTTTAACCCATTGTAAAGTTCCTACAACTCATTTCGCAGTTGATCAAAGAGTCAAGCAATTGCATGTATGTTTTTACTATTCCAGGCGCATCATTGAGGTAACACAATCATGCAAGGTAGAAAAACAGGTCAAACAAGACAATTTAGATCTTTTGATGTATTAAGTTACTTAATTAATACTAGTAGATATCTGCTCAATGAAATCAAAGGCGTTTGTTAATTTGAGTTGATCTAAACTCATGTCTAAATTATGGAAAATTATTTAGTTGGCTGAACCATCATGTGCAATTGATTCTTTAAATCATTCCTAATACGCACTCAAGTAACACACATGCATGTTTCTAAGTAAACATAAAAATGTTAGTGTGACACACATATCAGCCCCAATGTTTTACCCACTAAGCTTATCTTACAAGATATGACCGGATGCAACCTTAAATAATAGTTCCGTATCGCATGTTAGATAATACGGTCCAAATAATTCCCCGTAGCCTATTTTACACGAGATATGAAGCTTTAACTAGTAAACACACACAAAACATAAGATACCCCATTCAATTCATTCCCTGTACCTCTAGCATCATTCCTTACATTCACTATTATGATAGTGAACAGAAAACGCAAGTGCAGGTATGATAAACTTGGAAATTTTCTGACAGTGCATGATAATATGGAGAAGAAAGTACAAACTAAGAAAATATTTATCTGCCAAAAAAAGAGACATTAAATAGGTGAATGGTTTGTGTGTGTCTTAAACCACACTAGGAGTTAAAACAACAAAACATGTTACTCGCATTAAATAATAGGTTTTTCCTGTGTTTGACATAGTTTTTGCACATGAGAATGTGTGATAGAATTTTGATAATGACACAAGGTTGCAAGACATGGAAAAAAATACGAAAGATCAGAAAAGAGAGAAATGCATGGTAATTGAAACTGCAAATATGAAAGAGAAGTTACAGGCAAACATTGCTACTACTAATTTTTTTAGGGACGCCGCATTCTTTTATTTTGGCATGAAGATGCAGTGAGCAAAGAAATTTTTTATAACAATAGGAAAAGTGACAATGTGTTACCAATTTCATGGAGGATAATGTTGGCTTCAATAAGGTATTTGCAGCTAGAGATTTAGCATGCAAACAGAAACTGTCAATAAAATACAATTAAATAATGAGGCATTTTCAGTATCAATCGAAGATAATGAAATAGAAAAAATTAAATGTTTCAACTAAAGATGACAAAAAAAAAGAGTGATTTTGCAACATGAGTTTCAAAAACAGAATAGAAGTTTAGGGGGGCGTTTGTGCAGGTAGAACCTTGAGACACAAGTCATTATTTTGCAGCATAAAGTCACCATTTTAGAAAAAAAACACAGGGGGGCATTTGAGTAAAACATCAACAAATAGAGAAACAAATAGATGATAATACTCGAGCCACTGAGCAAAAGAAAAGAGAGATGCTTGCATCAAAAGAAATGAATAAGAGGACAAAATAATTAGAACCAGGAGAGAAGAGAAATTTTACAACATAAAATTGCATGCATAGTACAGAAGTACAGGGATGTTTAAGAATAAAACCCGTGCATTAAGAACACAGGATATGAGAAATTTTTGCAACATAAAGATGCACACATAAGAACGAGGTATAGGGGGCATTTGAGACTAAAACCAGTGCACTAAGCACGTTAAAATGTCACATTTTTTCATTTTTACTAATGTTACTTATTGATTTTGCTAAAACATCATTGCATTTGTTGACGAGATCTTCTTGCTGAGAATCAATGATGCTTGGACCGCGTGGATGCTCAAATAGAAAGAAACTTTTAAAAAGTGACTTTTGCTTATTTTCCTCTTGAACAGAATGCATTGAATCGCATGAAATCCTTCTGTTATCATACTAAGGCTTCACATTTCAGTTAAGTGCAATGGAAGGAACGTGGATAGTTTGTTTCAATTTTCTATTTTATGAGGGAATTTTTCAAAGCAACCTGATAAATTAAATGATTGTTAAATGATCATAAATTATTTGCAAAGATACAAAAATTTGGTGGAAAAAATAGCATATTGCGGTTTGAAGTTTCATGCACAACCGTCGCACTTGTTTCCCAAAATGACGCAAAGTCAATGATGTTACATCAAGTAATCATCATGAAACTAACTGTAACTACTGTTGATCATGTGATATATTCCTTAGCTCTAAGTGGGCTCGTACCAACTTCAAACTGTAAGTTGACAATTTTCATCCACAGAAATTAATTTTAGGGTTATGGTTGCTCCCGCTGGCAGCCATGCTTACGTCCAAGAACGCATGTCATTTAGAGTGTACTAATGGTGAATTTTACCCCTCGCTCATGGTCAGGATTACGTCTAAATTTTAATTAGTGTCCGCAAATGTGTGTCTAAAATTTCATTCATACCATCACCATTGGTGGGTTGATAGTGGGATGAATTTGCTTTTCGACACATTTTAATTTTCTTTTCTGTCCAAATAGTCATGGCGAGTATGAATGTAAAATACGTAAAAAAGGCATGTACATCCGTTTACGTAATTATTGTGATTTTTTGTGTGATGGTCGAAAATTAACTTCATATTGTAAGTGGGTGAAATTTGTCACATTACAGTTCGAAGTTGGTCTCTAAGTATTAAAAACCGTTAAATTGATCAAAATAGGTTTAACATCATAGACTCAGCTAATGTTTGCACCTTTTTTGTACACTAATGAATTGCTGTAATCTAGGGTCAAAAGTACATTTTATAAATGTTAGGGTTAGGGTTAGGGTTAGTGTGTACTTTGCTTGTGACGTCAGATTCACATGTGCACATGTGGGCTCTGCAACTTCCAACTGTAATATTTGTGCTCTCTTTGATCCTTTCTCACAGTGTCTCGGAGTCAGGTCCTCTTCCAAGCATCCAAGAACGGGAGGTAATTGCGGGTGATGAACCCAGGGGCTACCTGAAACCCCATCAGTACCCGCCACTATAGGATGCTTTTCAACCCAGAAGGAGGGAGAGAAGACAATGCGTCACTGTTTGTTTGCAGCTGACAACACAACGGAAGTTGTACTATGGAGATGGAGACATCTTTGCCCACTTGGGATCATGAACAAGTCCATGCCGGGATTCGGACCCGGGAGGTGTGCGAAGTGGATCATGCAGATGCAAATAACTAAGTTACTCTCCACCAAACTGAAATGTGACAAATTTTACCCACCTTTTTTCATCCACCAAAATACTGTGATTTCGTCATTGTCGACTTATTCATCAAAAGTTGCATTTTCCAGCAACTCCCTGCCATTGCGGGCGAGTTTACAAAAAAAAACATGTCATTCTAGCATTGCGGGAACTTCAAAACTCTGTGCAAAAGTGACGTTTATTGAACAAACCAGGTGACCTCTATTAGCCACCATTCACACCGCCACTAGAAAAAGGAGGATAAACTCTGTTTGTTGAAAAACTTTGAAATGAACAAACCGCCTCGTTAAATTCAGCCCACCGCCAATGTTTGAAAATTTCAATGCTTTTGTGCGGGAAAGGGAATTCAAACAAACACAACGTTTGTTAGTAAGATTTTAGATGAAAATTTGTGTTTTTCAATTTTCAGTGTCATTCAAATGAAATAACCCCAATCCTTAGACTAAGCGATTCCCCAAGTTTCAGTTTTATTGGATATCTTTGTGGTATCGTTTTGTGTGAAAAACTGTTCATGTGCACGGATAATTTACTTCTCATGCTGACAGAATGACGTCTTTAGAAACGTGCGAGATGCATGTGTCAATTGATAACGTCTTTTAAATGACACTTTCAAAAATCAACGGTCATGCGAGGTTGTCCATTTAAAAAAGATTTCCACCGAGAGACGAGAAATCGAAGTTTAATCGTGGTGATTAAATCTTATTTAAGAATCAAGTCTTGACTTTAGGGCTCGCCTACTTTTCAAACACCTCGATCGAAAACTCTATTGAAGAAAAGTGGAGGGGAGGATAGCTTCCGTGATAAGGCCTTAATCAAATTATTTTCATGTCAAAGGTCTAAAGTAAAGAGTTTACACAAACACAGGTGTGTGGGATATTAGAAACGTGGACGATATTAAATAGTTTAGTTTTTACGTTGATACATGCAAACCTCTAAAACAAACATGGAATAACCCATGTGATTCTATGGATTTAAATGAAATTATAACCATTGTATCTAAGGAAATAAAAAAGTAAGGAATTAATTATCCACTTCAAAAATGCTAAAATCATTGAAAAACTTCAACTATTGCAATAGATTATTTTGTCGATTTTCAATTCAGAAAACAACAAACCCACATGGGCATTATTTAAATCGAAGTATTTCTAAAAATAAAAGGTGAAATAAAATTGATACAGGAGGTTTTGGACATGTTAAAAGGAGGAAAGAGTGCATACTTAAATATTCCTACATTATCACAATAGAACATACTGGAAAAAATCTTTTAGTAATTTCATGCAAAACTAAAACTTCAAATGATAGTTGCATTGAAATTCAATCAATGCCATTATCAATCAAACTAGTACTAAGTCTATTCACTGAGTAAGACATCATTGTTTGTTTTTCAATTCTTTCATCAAAATTACTTTAAACTCAAACATGGTTTTTATTAGGTTCAATTCAACAATGATCTATTTACCAATAATATTCAAAACTATTAGATTGCATTCTAATGGTTTCGAATACTCGGTGTCAATAGTTTCTACTACTAACATTAGCAATAACATAAATGACAATCATGAAGCTAACATTGAATAAAAAGGCATTGATAACAACAAAAATTTAGAGAATAGAATATCAAAGTTAAATGATACCAAATACAAAGCAATGAAAGTGCAAAAAAAATTAAACATTGAAAAACAATTAGAAAAGTAGATATGCCTAAAAAGAAAGGTGTGCCTACTTGCAATGAATAAGTATTTTTAAAAATTAAAGTTTAAAGTCAAAAAATAATCAGAAGAAATTAAACACACCTAGAGAAAGATGCACCTAATAAGAAGAAACAAGGATCTTCTAATGATAAATCATGCACGCCTAAAAAAATAAATCTAACAATAATGCAAAACAAAAAAAATGACAATCAAACAATGGAAACCCCAAATATGATAGAGGAAATATTTTTATTTTGAAAGATGAATTTTTGAGCACACATTGAAATGAAAATGAATACTTTAATAGCACTAAGCGATCAGGTTTCAATACTATGTTTTCAGGAAGTAACAACAATTATGAATCAGGATTCAGATATTAGTTTGTCACAAGAAAAAAACCTATGTAGACATGTGAGGAAATCATAAAATTTGAGGCTATAGTATGCAACTACTGGTTGTGCAATAACTATTGTGATAAAAGAGTTAAATCAGCATTACATCGTTATTCTCTCACTGGAAATAACAGACCGAACTAAATATCTATCATTATGTTGAGTTTACTAAATAATTTTTCATAATTATGATAAATGTTCATTCATCACAAAATAATCTATTTTGAAACTTTTATCATGTTAATCACCATCTAGTACTATTATAATTCGTTTTATTCAAACCATTCATATTAATTAAGATTAATTCAATCATTTATAATCACATAACATTGATACCATTTTTTTAGTTTTGGTAATATTTAAGACATTTTATCCATTTTAATGCACTGTTTGGGTATAATAACAAATATTAATAAGTGGTGAAATTAGTCCACTTTATGAAATTAGGCATACCAATTGGATCTAGTTGGTAATTTTTGGTGTTTTTAAATCTAGTTGGTAATTTTTATTTTTTTTCATACTAAGTTATGCACGGTACATTTTTATTTCACCAATCAGACGCAATACTACTTAAGAAAATTACTCCAAAACGAAGTCTATTTGGAAGTTTTTTCCTGTGTGAAACACATATGAATCTGATGCAGTAACTGCAAATAATTCATGGAAAGTAATTTGGAATTAATGAATTTTGGTAAAAAATAAAATGTGAAAAAAATTAACTTAAAATGTGATTATATCTGCAGAAGCAATATTTATTTTAGATTTGATAAATTTCATCCACAAATTTGCATAAAAATGGATAGGTGAAAGAATAAAATAAACACAGACCATAAATAGATGCGTTTAAGAGTTAATGGTTCCTTTCCTAGATGTAGTTATGGTTTCAAACATATTGTATTAATCACATATGAAATTAGAAAAATGTTGAAAGAATAAAAAAATTATTTTGTGATTAATCACGCAAAAAGTCATTTACGATCTTCTAGTTTGACTAATACTATAGTTTAACAAGAAGTGAAAGAATAAAAAAGTACACAAAGAAATTAGGATTAAAAATAAGTTTTTAGAGGAATATGACATGGATAGATGAATAAATCAATAAAAAATATGGTTCTGTATTGCATGAATTCATGAGTAAAATTATAAGACTAGATAAATCAAGAAAAAGTAAAATTAAAAAATTCAATGAACGTGGAAGCTTTTGGAATAAGATTGGTATTGATGCTAGAACTAAATACACAGGATGTTTTATAATAGGAATTATGATGTTTATTACTGGGTGAAACCATAATGAAAAAGGGTTTGGGGTAAAAAAATATTATGACAATTTTAAATGTTGTCGTCAATGTATGAGTAATGAATCATGCACATGTGAAATTTAATCCGTAGGTTCTAAAAAATTAGAGCTAAATGGTTAAATCAATTGCAACTGAAGTTTCAAAAAGTAGATTCTCATAGAGAATCTAGAAAATAAGAAAATTGAAGATAGATATTAGTAGCATGTGTGAAAGGCACTATTAAGCTCATTGGTATAGTTTCCAATCAAAATATCGGATAATTTGGATTCAGATTCCAGTTAATGTTGCACATAATACCTATTTATCATCATACTATACTTGAGTCATTTATGTTAAATAAATGGCCCTTAATAATGTACCAAAATAGGAACACGCTTTATTGAATGATAAAATAGTTGGGGGGGGAGCGATCCTTAAATGAAAACATTTATCTATTCATTATCAGGTCGCAACCTATCCTACCATAAGTCTATAATTCCCATGAAATAGTATTTAGTCGAAGATAATAGTAAAATGAGTAAACAGTATCATTAAGTTCAATGGTAGAGATTCTTCATTAAAATAGTAGGGATTTAGGATCGAATTCTAACAATTGTTTTACACATAATTTGTTCATTATAATAATTTGATTAATTGAATAAAAGTCATTTATGACAAAATATTTTTGAATAGAGAAGAAAATTTGATAACGAATTAAAAATTAATAGTTGTTGTTGCAATATTTAAAGAGGTAATGGTTAAAAATTTGGTAGGACCAAACACAAGTTCAGACAAATGTTCTGAGTATTATTGGTTTATTGGTAAAATAAGAATTAAATTATAGTTTGGATGCGGTAAAAATATAAGTGCATTTTAAAAACATGAGGAGAAGTCAAGCAAAATATTAGAAAAAGTGCACAATGAAATTAAGAATAGAAAAGAAAACGAAGTAGAAGATAGAGTTAAAAAAATTCAGAAGCTCATAACATAATTTTTAATGAACAAATAACAACCAAAGCTGCAGATTAGATAAATTGTGTTACATTTGCATAGAAAAGATGAAAAACTGTGAATAAAGTTATGCTAAATAGTTTTGAGATAACAATGATACTGAATGCAATTTAATAGAAGAATTGTTAAAAAATAATTAGTTTTATCAAAAACCTGGATTAATGCAGGTATTTTCAAAATTTTTCAAAATAAAGTTTTAAATCGAAAAAAATTAGGCAGAGTTAGCATTGAAAATGCTTCAAAAAAGAGATTATTTCAATTGTTGTAGTAGTAGTTAAATTTAATTAAACAAAAGATCAAAAAGAAAATTGTACGCAATTTTTTTTATCATCAAGAATCTAAGGTAAAAACCATTAATATGATGAATCATGCATGTAGTTTTGAAGAACGCCATGCGTTCAGCAATGCAAATATAAAAAATAAGCAAAGATAAAATGAGAAGAAATTTTTGTTAATAATACCCTATGCTTCGTTTCAGATGCGTTAAATATCATGTGTTTTTACTTTAAGAGTATAAAATGTATTAATGTTTAACGTAGGTATCTGCCCACTTTACTAGTAGACGATCTCAGCACAATAAATTGTGCACTTCACTACAATCCTATAAAAACAAATTAATTCAAAAATTTAAATTTTAATTCACTTTGCAAAATTAAATTCACAAAAAATAATAATCAGATAATTTACTTGACAAATTATTCTACAAATGACTCATAACAGAAGAACTACAAAAACTTTCGTCGTTATACTTACTGCATGCTATTTTTTCAGCTATGTTCTTTTCAATTCATTCTTCATAAATTGCATTTAACACGTGATTAATACTTGTTATCATTTATTTCACATCAATAGCTTTTTCAATTGCAATTGTATCATATGTGTAGTTTTCATCTGCAGAAATACTTTAAAATCGAACAACTTCGACTTTTAATTCTTAAATTAATTCATTTTTTATTTTGACATCTTCCGTCACATTTTCATAATGCTTTTGTTTATTCTCAATTTTAACCAATTCTTTGCATGACTCATTATTTAATTTTCATCTACAAAACAATGCTTTTTTAGTGCTTTAACCACACTATCTTTGTTGCTAATTTCATTGTGAATATCTATTTCATTTTTTTCTCAAACTCAATTGCATGCTTCACTAACGTTTTAATCATATCTTTGAGTTACTTGAAGTAACCTTTGATTTTTTTAATTTTTCGTCTGCTTTGTTATTTCTTTCATCTTGTTTTTGACTCATAATCTTATTGATCTTTTTAATTTCATCACTTTCACATTTCTTTGTGAATCGTTATTTTCCTAATAATTCTTTATTAGCATATGTTCCCTTGCTTTTAGAGCAATAAAATTTCTTTAATTTATGCTCACATCCATTTTTTCTATTTTTCGATTCGTTCTTCAGGGCTTTTTAATTATCTCTTTTATTATCATTAATCTTCATTTCTTTATAATTATCGTCATTATCGTTGAGTAGAATGTAATATTGATCAATGCTTTTTGTAATTTAACGTTTAACAGGTTTTGGAAAACATGGTTTTCTAACTACTCTCTATTCATTTGCATGAACCACATCAAAAATTTTCAAATCTGCTTTATTATTTTCATTGTCATTACCACTTCTGTTGCTACTCTTATCGACCTGAACATGCGGAACATCGTGTACTTTACTAACACATGTCTCAGAATCTAGGCTCAATTCTGACGATTTGATGTGATAACTTTATCTTATTAAAGCATAGATATAATTTGATAAATTATCAACCACTGTGGGCAAATCGAACCCACAAGTAAAAAAATACGTCGTGTTATTAGTGCTTTTATGCCAACCTTGGTTTGCTATCATTTGTTAATTTTTGACCTTAGTTCTTGACCAATTTATGTTCAAACTTCTTGATTTTCTTGCAAATGTTCATAATAAACTTTTCCTATTAATACGAATGATTTTTATTATTTTTCTTCCACTGCACAACCATCTTCCACTCTCACGAGTTGCATCACGTTTATGATGTTGCTATTTTTCCTATCACGTGTGAAAAACCGGCCAGCGAACAAAAAGCATGTGTGTTTTTATTTTGAAAAATGTCAAATGAAAACTTGAACTACTTTTATGTTTTTTCTGAATAAAAGGATCCGGGAAACACACACAAGTAAAATAGATAGTTCTGTGTTAACCCTTTCATTTACTTTGTATCTTACCTCTCATGCACTCTTCTTGTGAATAGTTTATTCTCCTTTGAGAATAAATAAATGAATTTAATGCCAAATTACAGTCTTTTTTTTAACCAATCTGCATAGTACAAAGATTTTTAAGGAAAAAAATGGTATTAGTTCAATGAAGTTAGATTAATCCAGATTTTATTTTTTCTTTTAGTGTAGCTGGCAATTGAAATTTATTTCTCTTAGCATCATGTACACTTATTTTAATGCTATCCTAATTTTGTCGAAATTACACAAAAATATCAGCTTTAGTAATTAACTTTAAGCTATTTTGCGTGTGAAATTGCATGCAAGTTGTTTTCAAAAATATTACATTTCACAAAATCATTTGAAAGATACATTTCTTTTGCATCACTATTCACATTCAGTTCATTTTTATTTTCATCTTCATTACTGCAATTATCTAAATCATTTCACTAATAAGAACAACTATTAGCTACACTGCTTTCAACGACATTTGACTCATTTTCATTTTCATTTTTTTCCTTATCCAATTGTCCAGAAAACGTTAAAAATAATTTTTTTATCTAAAGTTTTCTTAAGTACTATACTTTCCGTTTATTTTCTTTTTTTCCTTAATCTATTTACCTCATCTTTCAATACCTCAATAAGAACCTCAAAATTCACCTGGTTAAATAATATTTCATATCATTTGTCATTGTGATTTTTATTGAAATTATCACTTTTTTGTTGTATTTCGTTGAAAATGCAACTAACATTTTTCCTTTTTATTCACCATTTTTAAACTCTCAATTTTTATTTACCTTAATAGCTTTTATTTTACATTGATCAAATTATTCATCACATTTTATTTTCCTCCATTATTCATTTACTGGATAGAATTAACTTGGAAGAAACGTTTTAAATTTTCTTTTAAACTTCTTTACTCTTTATGTGTTTTTTCATTTTTTAATTTGTGCCTTATAATTACTAATACTTCACCCTATTTCTCGTATTTATATCCCTTAGTGCATATTTTATTTAATCATTATTATCCATTTTATCTGATGCAATTTTACCATTAAATTTTTCTCTTTGCTCAAATTATTCATTTTTTCAAATTCATTGTATCTGTGAAATCTTACTCTTTTTTCTTTTTCATGAACATTAATACTTTATCCTATTTCTTCAACTTTATATTTTAATAAAATCACTTTCTTTTCCTACTTATTTATTTTACATGTACAAAATTCCATTTGTGCTTTTGCTATCCTTATCCTTTTTTAATTTATTAAATCGATTTTTACTGCATTTTTTTTGTTTTCCATTCACTTGCTTCTTCCTTGCCATTTTCAATCATCTTATAATTGAAGCTTTCATTTATTTTCATATGAGTGTTTATTATCATTTTTACATGAAAATGCTCGTTTGCTATGTATCTTAATGTTTTTGGTTACGTTTAATAAAAAAGTTCTGCATTCTTCTTTTAAACACAAGATTCGTGATACAATATTTTCATTCCGTCAATAATGCACAAATTTTTATTACACCAAACTGGTTAAAATATTATTGCAACGTTAATTATGCAATGAATATCATTAACTAATGCATTATGAATAACATAGTTTTATTATTAAACATAAAATCATTGTTTATGAACCTTGCAAACTACTGATATACTCATGTCGATTTATTCATTCAAAACTTATCTATTTACTTATTATTCACTTGTTTTTTTTAACCTTTACTAGAATTTTGTCTTTTTGTATTCAATTTTGCTTTTATTTTTTTGATTACTATTTACTTAACTAGTATTAATTTTACATGCGCATGAAAAACTTTAAAATATATCCACTTTATCCAAGAAAAACCATCAACTAAAAACCAATACGAAAACACCAACATAGAAACACATTTCTACCTAATATTGTTCCTTTTACTATTTGTGAGAGTTAAATGATCAGAATATTGAAATGACACAATTTTTGTAACTAGAAATTAGATGTTAATACCTTATTTCAATTCACAGGATATTATTTACATTCATCAAAACTTTTGACACATCTATTTCTCCTAATGTTGATCTATTTGATACATTTGATAAACTAATAGAATCACTTTTATCTTAATCTTTGATGAACAGGTGCGTAGATTTGATTTATTCAGAACCTATTCAGAAAAATTAAAATGAATAAGTTTCACATTAAATTTATTTCCAAGAAAATGTATTCGTGGATTTTAAAAAATCTGAATATAATATCATACTACTGTGTGCATCCTTAGATTCTTATTCATCTTAACTACATTTTAGTAAATTAGCATCATCGCCATTATCAAATAAGCTCATGTATTTTCCTACTTTTATTTAACTACTTAATCTTTTCAATCATAACATGAATAAAATAAAAACCAGTTCAATAATAATAATAAAAATGCGTGTGAAAAATTAATGATAATGACAATGATAAAAACTACAATAAGAACAAAAATGACAATAAAAATAGCAACAACAATAATCATGATCATAAAAATAACAACGAAATAAACAAAATATTATGATTCTAGAAAATATTTGTTAAATAAAGTTGTTTAGGGTGTCCAATTGTGTTTTTAAATCGTTTTTCAAGAGTAAAGATGTTCATAAATAGCAATAACTATAACAATGGTAATTGCAGAAATTTTATTAAAAATTTTACAATAAGAATATCAATTAAAGTAATAATGATAATTATAAAATAATGAAAATAAAATAGCAAATTCACATGTAAAATTAGATCTTAATACATGATTTATTATTGCAAAGAAATTATTTCATGTGTCACAAGAACTGTGAACTTTCTATGTGAAAATACATTTAAATGTTAACTTTATATTATGTGCAGTGCAGAAGTGCAATTAAAAGTGTGCAATTTTGTGTTTTAAACTGTGTAATTAGATTTTTAATGTTTTTATTTCTGGAAAAAGTTGAGTCTTGCATTTTATTTTACTTTTTCATAACTGAGTTTT